>ENA-OREN01001268-OREN01001268.1-marine-metagenome-genome-assembly--contig:-NODE-1268-length-30256-cov-4.986050_pt1 | contig 30256 bp, 28 predicted proteins | sample MGYA00248624_ERZ508555 | MGnify/ENA primary metagenome ERZ508555 (study PRJEB26222, sample SAMN06267773) | marine metagenome | isolation source: Saanich Inlet, British Columbia, Canada | place...
GACGGAATCTGGTACGCCATGGGCTATTCGGGTAGCGGCAACTCAATGGCCCCCTACCTGGGCCACAAGGCCGCCCTGCAGATTCTGGGTGACCCGGGGGGTGAGACAGTGTTCACGAGGTCGGGCTTTCCGACCCGCTGGTGGCACCGGGGGCCACCCTGGTTCCTCCCGTTCGCCGACCTGCTGTTCCGCATGAAGGACGCCGCCAACAACGTGAGACGGGACCGAGGGTGAGCACCCACTTCACAACCGATAGAAGCGGTGTGGAAGAGCCACCGGCCACAAGACCAGACCAGCTAGCGAGACTCCGGATCGTAGGGAACAGCTAGAGTTGCGGGCAGATAGCTGTCTCTACCGAACAGCGACAAGACAATCAGGATCATTATGAACGGAAGCATTTGCACGGCATCGATCGGTACATCCACCCCGACCAACTGGAATGCTGTCGTAAGGGACAGCGATACACCGATAAGAATTGCCCCGGACACGATCCATCCGAAACGACCCCTTGCAAGCATCGCCAGGACAATCGCGATGAAACCGGCACCGTGGGTCACCGCCGGCACGAAGAGCCCAGCTCCGATGAGGGCTATGTGAGCACCACCCACGCCCGCTAGAAACCCGGTAGTCATGACGGCCATCGTGCGGGTAGCTCTGGGATTTCCACCAGCCGCCGCAAGGGCGTGAGGCTGATCGCCCGCTGCCTTGATGTTTAGACCAAGTCCCGTGGATCGAAGAACCCAACTCGCTAGCACTACTAACAGCCCTGCCAGATAGGCAGATGCGTGGTGGCTGAACAGGCCCTCTCCCAGAACTGGAATTCGGGAGAGAAGCGGAACGTCAAGGACCTGGGCCCTCGGCAGGCGAGGATAGGTATCTGAGTAGTAGGCACTGTGTAAGAGGGCTGTAATCCCTTCAGCGCCAATGGTGATGGCGATGCCGATGACGATCTGGTTCGCGTTGAGCCGGACACAGAGAACAACCATCAAGAGCGATGTGATCATTCCTACAAGACCACCCACCAGAACCAGATAGGAACTGGAACGGTTCTCAAGTCCCGTGGTAGTTCCTCCAGGCGCCGTTATGCAAGCCCAGCGCCCGGGGCGGTTCAGTTTTTCGATGAAGGAACGTGCAACACTCTGTGTTTTGATGAAGGAAACGTGTGTAGTTCTTAACTTCGGCAATCACCAACAACCAATTAAGGTTAAACGGGCAGCGGTGACCTGGTGGGAGACGATCAGTATCGCCACTACAAGCGGTTCTATCGGAACTATGGAATGGATGTGTTGAAAAGTTTTGGAAGCCATGTCCGCTTGGTCCATGTGAACAACGTTGTTCATCTTGCAGGACAAGGCCTTCCCAACTATGAGTGATGTGCTTAAGCGCCGGATGCCTGAAGGAGTCGTCGGCTCGGTGATTGACCTGATAGGTGGCACGCCGGTGCTTCAACTCGATCGTTTGGTTTCGCATATGTGTCTTAACGGCAGGGTGCTGTTGAAATTGGAGTACCTGAACCCCGGATCAAGCAAGAAGGATCGTGTAGCACTTGAGATGATCAGAAATGCGAGACTGGATGGATCCCTCACCCCTGGTCAGACCGTGGTTGAACTCACAAGTGGCAACACAGGAACAGGTCTAGCGATCGTTTGCGGCGCTCTTGACCATCCGTTTATTGCTGTGATGTCACGGGGTAATAGCGTAGAACGGGCGCAGATGATGAAGGCGCTTGGAGCAACGGTCGAGTTGGTCGATCAGGCTCCTGGTGGTAGTCCTGGCCAGGTGTCAGGAGCGGACCTAGCTCTGGTTGAAACCCGGACGCGGCAAGTGGCAGAGGACCTGGGTGCATTTCGAGCTGACCAATTCCTGCTTCTTGGGAGCGTCCAGGCGCATGAGCGATACACGGGACCAGAACTTTGGGACCAAAGTGATGGGCAAATTGATGCTTTTGTGGATTTTGTTGGATCTGCGGGGTCGTTTACCGGGGTCATGCGTGCCCTAAGAAAGTCTCATGCCGGGGTTCTGGGTTATGTCGTAGAACCTGCTACTGCTGCGGTTCTCTCTGGTGCTTCGACAAGCAAGTTGGGCCACCGCGTCCAAGGGGGTGGCTACTCAATGAACGAATTGCCCCTCCTGGACCGGTCGCTTGTAGATGGCTATCTGACAGTCGACGACGAAACCGTAATTCGAACGACACGGTTGCTCGCTCGGCTTGAAGGAGTATTTGCTGGTTTCTCGACTGGAGCAAATGTGGCTGCGGCCCTCGAAATCCTAAAAGGATCTGACGGACCTATCTCGGTTGCCGCGCTGGCTTGTGACAGCGGGCTGAAGTACTTGTCTACTGATCTCTATTCGTGACACAAAATATCAAATAAACTCGTTCCGATGGATACGAACCCTTTGGCCACGAGATTCTTTAACTGCTTGTCGGACGTGCCCGTGCTTGGTGTGCTGCGCGGTTGTCCAACCAAGCACGCTGTCGCTGTCGCTGACGCTGCCTTTACTGCTGGAGTGAAACTGTTGGAAGTCACACTTGATCATGGTGATGCTCTGCAACAGATTGAGCTTTTGTGCGATGGGCTTCCCGAAGTACTAGTTGGAGCGGGAACAGTCAGAACAAGCGAACAAGTGGATGCAGCTGTTGAGGCCGGGGCTCAGTATCTTGTAGCACCTTCAACACGCAGCGACGTCCTGTCTAGGGCGGCTTTGCTGGGTATTCCCTGTATTCCCGGCGCGGCAACAGCCACCGAGATCGAGCATGCCATGGAGTTGGGGGCAACTGCTGTGAAGGTGTTCCCTGCTGAGCAGTTAGGTGGACCTGCCTATATCAGGGCTCTTCAGGTACCACTCCGTGGAATACCCCTGTTGCCGAGCGGGGGAGTTGATGCCGCTAATGCGAGTGATTACATGTCTGCTGGTGCCGCCGGACTGATTGTAGGCAGCTTTGTCTTTTCGGCAGGTGCGATGGCCGCTGGCGATTACACGGCAATCTCTAAGGTGACGCGGGAACTCGTGGAGGTCATGTCGTGAGTGTTGATGTGGTCACCTTGGGGGAAGCCTTGTTGCGTCTTTCTCTTCCGCCAGGGTCGCGATTTCCGGAGTTGGGTCAGCTTGAGGCATCCATTGGTGGAGCCGAGTCTAATGTGGCTGTGGCGCTGGCTCAGATGGGCTGCTCGGTGGCTTGGGTGTCTGCCGTGCCTGACAACGATCTTGGCCACCATGTACTGGCTCAGCTAGGGAGCCTCGGAGTCGATACCCAGTTTGTTGGTGTTCTGCCTGACGCTCGATTGGGGATCTATTTCATTGAGCCAGGATCGACTCCTCGTCCTACCCGGGTGATATATGACCGCAAGGAGGCAGCCGTCACTCGAATGGAGTCTTCGGACGTACCGTGGGCAGTTGTTGATTCGGCTAAGGCAGTCCATATCACCGGCATAACCCCGGCGTTGTCGAATTCACTTCGTGAGCTGTCTATCGAATTCACGAAGCGTGCGAGGTCTTCGGGTGTGCCTGTCTGTGTGGACGTGAACTATCGATCCCATCTATGGGGAGTTGATGAGGCGAAGCCCGTACTTCTAGAACTCTGCCAAGAAGCAACTCTTGCCATCGTGACTGAAGAAGATGCACGTGACGTATTCGGTTTCAAGGGCTCTCCACGGGACGTAGTTCGATATGCGCGAGACGCTTTCTCTGCTGAGTGCGTTGCTCTAACTGTTGGATCAAGAGGGGCAATCCTTTGTGACGCTGAAGGAGTTATTGAACAGCCCGGGATAGAGGCAGCGGTAATTGATCGCATCGGGAGTGGAGACGCGTTTGCTGCTGGGCTTGTGCTCGGTGTGGTGAAAGGTGAGGTCGCTAATTATCTGCCGACCGCAGTAGCGATGGCCGTGCTGAAGTTAGGTGTTCGAGGAGACCATTTTTCAGGTAGTCAAGTTGATGTTGATGCGATTCTCGCTGGTGTTAAACGTGAAGTGAACCGGTAGGTACAACCTGAGCTCACCCTTTGGTGAAATCACGTGTTCGCTATTACGGAGTTAGGTATCCAGAATCGGCAATACCTCTCGCGCAGTCAAGGCAATGAGGTCGTCAAGCCTCTCTGTGGGTAAAGGAAAGAGTGCCACGGTATCTGCACCGGCCTCACCAAAGGCTCTAATCTTATTTGCACATTCTGCCGGAGATCCCGCGATCGTTAGATCTTCAATCCACTGACTAGGCATGTGTTCGGCAAATGATTCTGTCCCGTATTTAGTAAGCAATTCTTCGATCTGAGCAGAGTTGCCGTAGATGTCGGTAAGCGCGTTGGTTCCATGAGATTTGTAGAAACCAAGCGGGCCACGAACGGCATCACGAGCGACTAGTGGGTTTCTGTCGACCGAATAGAGGGCGAAGACAGTTATATGATGTTTCTCGGTACGCCCTGCTGCTTCGGCACCAATGCCGATCTGTTGTTTTGCCCAGCGGACGTAATCGTGGCTTGCTGCTACCGAGAGAACTGTTCCATCGGCAATACGCCCAGATAATTGGAGCATCTTGGGTCCACTCACTCCCATATGGAGCGGTGTAGGTACATGCTCTGGATATGTGAGTTTGACCTTGTCGAAGGAAAATGTGCTTCCCTCAAAGCTCAACTCCTGGCCTTCCAGGAGGGCCTTTACTGACTCTACACATTCGCGCATGGCCGTTAAAGAGGAGGGTGGATGGAGACCCATCTGACGCAACCAGGCGGGGACTCCAAGCCCAATACCGGCAGTAAACCGTCCAGGGTGTGCTCTAGACAGAGTTGAGATTTCCATTGCAAGTACGGCTGGATGGCGAACCATCGCTGAGACGATTCCAGTAGCGACTTTGATCTTGCTTGTTGCGTCAAGGACCATGGTGGCGCCAGAGATTCCGCCGGTGAAGAAGTAGTCCTCAGCAAGCCATATTTCTTCAAAGCCAACTGATTCAGCAGTCCTTGCGCCTGAAACGAGTTGTTCGGGGGCAATGGCACTGCCCATGACTAGGCCTATCGAGGGTTTTGACATTACTGTTTAGTCTTTCGGATGGAGGTGTTGTTGTAATATGAGTAGCAATGAGACTCGTGCTCTAGTTTCTGCAGTAGTTGAGGCCTACAACGCCAGAGATCTGGAGGGCCTCAGGGATCTTTACCATTGTGATGCGACCTATTGGAGCGCCCTCACGGATCTCTGCGAGGGCCGGGATGCGATCTTGACCCATCTCCAGGAGCTGTTCTCTGCGCTGCCTGATGAGCGGATGAGCGCGAAAGTGATTGTCGCAGAGGGAGAAACCGCTGTTGCAGAGTTTGAGAGCTCTGGGTGCGATGCAGATGGTGTCGAATACCGGATTGAGTTCACAGAGGTTTTCAAACTTGCCGATGGTTTGATCCGCAGCGTGAGTGTCTATATCGATCCGAAGGATGTTGAAGTAGTCGCTGGAACTCATTGAGTTGCGAAACACTCCACTTGATGGGAAGGTCCGACCTCAGCCAACTCGGGTCGTTGGGTCCGGCATCGGTCATGAACGAGATCGCATCGATCCTGGAACGAGCACCCGACCGGTAGTTCTGTTGGGCTTGGAGTCTCACCACGGAGGATGATCCTTTCTGATCGGTCGTTTGAATCGAGAGAAGGGACTGCTGCAAGTAGGGCCTTTGTGTAGGGGTGCTTGGGGTCATCGAAGAGTTCGTTGGTTTCGGATACTTCAACAATACGACCGAGGTACATAACGGCTACCCGATGGGCGATCTTTCGAACCGTACTTAGGTCATGGCTGATGAATAGGTAGGCCACAGCTTTTGTTTCTTGGATGTCCTTGAGCAGGGAGATAATTCGACTCCGGATTGATTGATCAAGGCTTGACGTTGGCTCATCGAGAACAATGAGGTCAGGAGCGCTCATTAGAGCTCGGGCAATTGCGACGCGTTGTTGTTGGCCACCGGAGAGTTGACCGGACTTTCTCGTGAGGTATTCCTGACCGAGTCCCACGAGACGAAGAGTCTCTGCAATAGCTTCTGAGATTTTCTCCGAGTCTGAATTTGCGGCTAGAAGTTTGGCCGGCTCGCTTAACGTGCTGGCCACGCGGAACCTCGGGTTTAGTGATGCCTGAGGGTGTTGGAAAACCATTTGCACTCGTGCTCGGTACTGAGACTCGTTCAGGCGTCCCACAACGTCCTGTCCATCAAACAAAACTCGTCCCGAGGTGGGAACGTTCAGTCCGACCAGTATCCGGCCCAGCGTTGTTTTTCCACATCCGGATTCTCCAACCAGGCCAAGGGTCTCGCCGCGCTCGAGTTGAAGGTCGACGCCGCGCACCGCTGGAATCGCATCTGCACCACGGCCGAAGGTCTTGTGGAGGTCCTGAATGTCTAGAAGAGTCACGGTGCCTCTGTTATCTCTGCGAAGCAGGAGAGTCGATGTCCTGGAGAGGTCTCTTCGAGTGTTGGGTATTCGTTGCAACTGTCATGAGCCAGGAGGCAGCGGTGGCCAAAGCGACAACCTGTGAGGGCGAAATCCACTCCAATATCTTCGATTCGATGGTCAACTTCTCGTATCACGGATTCGAGTAGGTAACGGGTGTAGGGGTGTTTGGGGTCATTTAGCAGCTCGACTACGGGCAGTTCTTCCATTACCTGTCCGCCATACATCACTGTTACTCGATCTGCCATCTCGGCTACCGCTCCCAGATCGTGGGTGATAAAGACCACGCCGCAGCCGATTTCTTCTACTAACGCCTTGATTAACTCAAATATCTGGGCCTGAACCGTAACGTCAAGTGCCGTAGTGGGCTCGTCGGCGATAAGGAGCCGAGGTCTGCAACTTATAGCCAAGGCGATCATGATTCGTTGGCACATTCCGCCCGATAGCTGATGTGGGTAGCTGCGGGCTACTCGCTCTGGTCCGGGTATTCCAACATGACCAATCATTTCTATAGCAGTCTGAAGGGCTGTGCTGCGGCCTATCTGCTGGTTGAACTGGATGGCCCGGGCGATTTGAGAACCAACCCGCATAGTCGGATTTAGTGCGCCGACGGGATTTTGGAAAATCATTGATATCTGGCTGGCATCTCGTTCAACCGTTCCATCGGAACGGGCCAGATTTCTGCCTTCGAGCTGTACTTCTCCTGCAGTCATATCTATACCGAACGGCAATAGACCCATGACGGCTAGCGCAGCCATGGTTTTCCCTGAGCCCGACTCGCCGACCAGGGCGAGAATTTCTCCGGGTTCCACAGAAAATTCAACCTCGCGGAGTATGGGATACGGGCTACCGGTCACTTCGACGTTGAGGCCGGTTGCCCTTAAGAGGCTCATGCTCTTGCCTCGGTTAGGTCATCGCCAATGAAGTGAAATGCCATTACGGCGAGAACAATCATTCCCCCGGGGAATAGAGAGGTCCACCACTCACCGGTGATGATGTCACGTGCGCCTTCTCCGACCATCACACCCCATTCGGCCTGGGGAGGTTGGATTCCGACGCTCAGAAAGGCAAGTCCGGCAACCGTTAGAACAGCCCATCCTGTCACGAGGGTGGCTGAGACGAGCGCTGGTTGCAGCGAGTTGGGCATCACGTGACGAAATGCAATCCGGAACGGACTGTTACCAGCCAGTTGGGCCGCGTCCGCATATTCTTGCTCACGCTCTACGAGAGCTTGGGCGCGGGTTAGTCGGATGAAGTAGGGGACATAGGCGACGGCAACGGCGATCACCACGTTGAGTAGCGATTCATCTAGAGCGGCGACGATGATTAGGGCTAAGACGAAACCCGGAAAGGCTAAGAGGATGTCGGTAAGCCGCATGATGATCTCGTCGACCCAGCCGCCGAGGTAGCCAGATACGACTCCGATGGTTGAACCGATGACCATCGCGACAAGTGCGATTGTCAGACCTATGGAGAGGTCTAAACGGGCAGCGTGGACAGCTCGGGCAAATATGTCTCGTCCGTACACGTCTGTTCCAAACCAATGCTCTGCAGAGGGAGGAGAGAACATCTCCGAGATATTGGTGCGGAGTGGGTCGCCGACGAAGAAAGGTCCGATGGCCGCTAGGCCCACGAACATTGTCAGCAGAATCAAGCCAATGGTGAACAACGGATTTGCTCGCATGAACGAGAGCCATCGTCTCGGGAGCGACTGCTCTTTCGGCACGTAGACGCGCCGAACCACGAATTGAGAATCGGCTGGCCTCTTTGATGAGGGCTCTGGGACTTGAGTCATTTCGTAATCCCACTACCGAGTCGTATCCGAGGATCAATCACTGCGTAGGCAATGTCGATGACCATGTTTAGGAATACGTACATCACGCCTACCAAGACCACAAAGCCTTGAAGGGCTTCAAGGTCCCGAGTAGTAATCGCATCGAAGGCGTAACGGCCAATGCCGGGCCACGAAAAGAGGAACTCCACGAGGATGTTTCCACCGAGCATGAAGCCGAACACAATCCCGATGGTTGTCGTAACGGGAATCAAAGCGTTTCGGAATCCATCCACTAAGAGGATCTGTGTCCGTGGGACTCCAACCGCCTTGGCAGTACGAACAAAGTCGCTCTCCAAGGCCTCGATCATTGCTGATCGAACCATCTTTAGAATCGGCGCAGCAAGGACGAACGCCAATGTGATTACGGGCAGGGCAAGATACCGAAATGCTTCCACGGTGATATCTGGGCGACCGGAGAGTATCCCGTCGATTGTGTAGAAGCCTGTAAACGTCCCTGGGTCTTCGCTCCCGACGGCTAGTCGATCTACCGGACCAGGGAACCACCTCCACTTGAAGGCAAAGAAAAAGGTCAAGAGCAAGCCCAACCAAAACAGAGCCATAGCTGAGCCGACAACCGCGAAGATCCGCGAAAGTCGATCTATCCAAGTATTTTGCCGGTGCGCAGACAACACGCCGAGGCTTACTCCAACGGCGGTGGCGAGTATTACCGAGTAGACGGCAAGTTCTAGAGACGCAGGCAGTCGGTCGAGAAGCTCCCTAGTCACACTTTGGTTCGTTCGGATAGAAACGCCAAGGTCGCCCTGGGCGACGCCAGAGACGTAGTCGACAAATTGGACACGCAGGGGGTCGTTGAGCCCATATTTGTCGGCTATTCGATCGATCATCTCCTGATTGGCATAGGGGCCAGCTCTTACCGCTGCGGCATCCCCGGGGAGGACCCTGACGATAAAGAAGACGACTACGACGATGCCAAGAATCGTGAGTAGCGAGGTGGCGACACGCTTCAAGAGGTACTTCTTCAATGCCAAGCCTCTCTAGTCACATCAAGTTACAACTTAAACGGTATTTGCTACGCGAGCGCGGCTGAAACTAAACGCAACTTCGCTCGACTAATCGATGTCACATCAGCAGATGGGCGGGGGAGTCGGTGCTTCCCCGCCCATCGCTTGACTTTGCTTTCTTCGAGCCGTCTTGCCGCTTAGCCGTTTCTTCCAAATGCTTCGAGGCGTGGAACGGAACTGAAGTCCTTCTTGACTCCGGTGATGTCAGACCGGGTAACAATAATCCAGTCTTTTGCCCACAGGTATACCCGTGATGCCTCGTCAACCATGATCTGTTGGGCTTCGAGGGACAACTCGGCGCGGCGAGCCTTGTCGGTCTCAAACTTGCCTTCACTCACTACCTCGTCAAGGCGCTCGTTGCAGCCATCAGCGAAGTTCACGAATGAACCACAACCTCCAAGGAAAGTCATCTGGTAGAAGGGATCATCACCCCACGAATACCAGTCGTGGAAGGACATTGGCATTTCTCGGTTGTTCCGCCGACCCTGGAACTCGCCGTCAGGAAGGATGTTGATCACCAGATCAATGCCGATCTGGCGGAGGTTGTCCTGGATCAGAACGGCCGCTTGCTGCATTTGCGTTTGGGACTGCTGGACTCCTAGCTCGATTGAGAAGGGTTCAACTCCTGATGCTTCAAACAGCTCTTTGGCCTTATCCAGATCAAAGCTGTACACACCGGCAGCGTCGCCTTGGTAGGTCTCCATTGGAGAGGTCACCAGAGTCCCTGCTGGTTGGGCGTAGCCATACATGATGTTCTCCAAGAGGGCCTCATAAGGCACAGCCCAAGAAATGGCTTGGCGAACCAACTTGTTGTCCAACGGTTCGAACGCCCGATTCATGTACAAGTAGTTGAGCCTTGAGGAAGGTGCCCGATACACAGTGATGTTCGGGTCGGCCTCAAGTGTCGGTATCAGCCGTGATGGAACACCCATGATCACGTCAAGCTCGCCGTTCTGGAGGAGCTGGACACGTTGTTCCGCATCGGGAATGTTCTTGATAATCACCCCACAGTTGTTGACCTCGCCGGGGAAGCCCGGGTTCACGTCGAGGACCAGTTCACCAGTGGCGCGGTCCCAGTCCGTCAACGTGTACGGACCCGAAGAGTTGTTGTGGTCAACGAAGTAATCGAAGGCCCACGGGTCCTCTTCGGTGGAGTTTGCCTCAGCTAGCTCCTTGTCAATGGGTGCGAACACCTGGAAGGTGAGGAACCGCTCAAGCAGTGCAGTTGGACGGTTGGCGCTGACCGTAAAGGTTCGGTCATCAACCACCTCAATCAAATCCGAGGAGTCGATATCCACGAACGGCAACAGCAGCGGAATGTAACTTCCCGCGGAGTCGATCGCCCTCTTGAACGTGTACACGAAGTCGTGAGCGGTGAGTGGCTTACCATCACCGAACTTGGCGTCGCTGTTGACAACGAACGTCGCAGAACTCCGGTCGGCAGACCACTCAACTGATTCAATCAGCGCACTCGGGACAGTTTCCTGAGTCCCCTCAAGAATTCCGTCCTTCTCTGCATAGGTCTGGTCCAGGGGTGGCCAACTCAACGCACGTGTCGTCGTGTACGCCCCAGTACTCCGGAACAGATGCAACTCGAGGATGTCTGTATCCGACTCATCGGAAACCCGCAACGGGTCACAGTCGGAAGATGAGTCGCTATCGGCAGGTGCCGCAGTAGTGGCAGGTGCCGCAGTAGTGGCAGGTGCCGCAGTAGTTGCAACTACCGCTGATTCGTCACTTCCGGTATCGCTGTCGTCGCTTCCACAGGAAGCAGCGGTAAGAATCAGAACTAAGGCGATGCCCGTTACTTGGACAACTCGAGACATATTATGACTTCGGCTCATTACGGCTCCCCGGTTTCTTTGGATGTCTTATAAAGGTATTCACTTATTTATAAAACCTCTAAGACCCTAAACTGTGATGTGTCAAGTAGGCAAATGATGCTGAGGACGGAGGTCGTCCAACAAGGCCTCAGAAGCGGTTGATGCGCCAGCCACCTTCAATCGGGATTGTCGTTCCAGTGACCATGTCGAATTGTGGGAGACACATAGCCAGGAGCAGTCCAGCAACTTCGTTTCGTGTCACTAGGCGGCCGGCCGGCGTTCGATCGATTGCTCGGTCTACGAATGAAGGATCAAATGCGGCTATGTCGTCAGCCGATTCGAGTATCTGCCCGGGGGCAATGCAGTTGACAGTGATTTCGGGGGCGAGTTCCAGTGCCATGGACTCGGTCAATGTGATTATTGCATTTTTGGCGATTGTGTAAATCGAGTGGTTCCGAAGGTAAGCAGAGCCGGCCGATACGTTGATGATTCGACCCCAGCCGAGCGAACGCATCTGTGGCGTAAGCATTTGCGTGGCGAGGAAGGCGGCTGTCACATTTCCGTTCCAGATTCGGTCCCATTCCTCGACCGGCAACTCGGTGAACGGAGTCATGGAGAAGGGCCCCGAGTTATTGACCAGGATGTCGATCGTCCCCGGTGCTGCGGCAATTGCTTTTTCGAGTAGGAGGCAGGTTTCGGTCGCGCTGCTGGTGTCGCCGTGAACAGTTGAATGGGTTCCGGGTGTGTCGGCAAGTTCATCGACCAGGTCTTCAGCCGCTGATTTGGACTGGAAGTATGTCGTGATGACGTTTGCTCCAGATGCAGCGAGAACCCGGACAATCTCGGCTCCGAGATTCCGGGAAGAACTCGTAACTAGAGCTGTGTGTCCCTCTAGTGGAAATTGCTCATTTCTTTTCAAGTGAACTCCAGGTCCCCGATGGCCTTAACCCTGACTCGCACAGCGCTACTAGGGAGGTAGGAGAGCGGGACTTCTTCTACCTCGACTATTTTTATGGTGTCCGGTGAAGCTCCCGCATCGATGGTTTGCTGGATTGCCTCCTGGCGTGCGAGGTCCAGGACCGCCTCCCGACTGATTTCTTGAAGAGAGAAGACCCGGTCTACCTCACCGCCGACTTGGGCTATAGCGGCTCCGATCGCGTTTGCCACGGGTCCGTTATCGGGCATAACCACCTCGCTAGTACCAGGCAGGTGCTGTTCTACGAGAAAACTTCCTCCGCCCACAGCGACGAGAGGCACGTCTTCGGGTCGGATCTTCAGTCGGTCCACTGCCTCAGCTAGCGAGTCCTGCATAGCGGTTCGTGCTCGAGCAACAAGCATCGGATCAAGATGGGCAACTAGGTCAGGGTCACCAATTGTTGTTAGTCCCGCTGCTACTGCTATATCAGTCGCAGTTAGCGTGTCGCCGCCGAAGACGAGTGATTTACTGGGCAGTCTGAATCCCACGCTGTCAGGCCCGACGGTTGGGAACTCTAGATCTCTGATCAGACTCCCTCCGCCTAGGCCAATCGATATGAGATCGGGCATTCGAAAGTTGGTTCGTACGTCGCAGATATCAACTGTGGCGGAGGCTTCTCTTGGAAACCCACTCACCAGTACGCCGACATCAGAAGTGGTACCCCCGACATCGACCACGACGCAGTCTGTTAAGCCACTCAAGAACGCTGCACCTCGCATCGAGTTTGTTGGTCCCGAAGCAAATGTGGCGACGGGGTACCGGCGGGCGTAGTCAGCGTTCATCAGCGTGCCATCGTTCTGACTGATGTACAAAGGGGCACTGATACCGAAATCGGTTACAGCAGTCTCGAAAGCGTGCACGATTCGGTTCGCCAGATCGATGAGACAGGCATTCATGGCAGTCGCGTTCTCTCGTTCGAGCAGGCCGATTCGCCCAATTTCGCTCGACAAGCTAACGGAGGCGCCATCGACGGTCTCCTTGATAATCGAGGCGGCCTCATGTTCGAACTCTGGATTCACCGGGGAAAAGACTGAGGTGATGGCGAAGGACCGCACTCCCGCAAGCGCGGCCTCTTCAACTATCCGTTGTAGTCCATCATGATCGAGGGGAGCAATCTCTCGCCCATCATATTCGTGTCCACCCCGACACATGTAGGCATGGTTACCGATGGCCTGGACCAGTCGGTGAGGCCAATCCACCAGTGGGGGCAGCGAGGACGTTGCTGGGAGACCGAGTCGAATAACGGCAGTCGGAGTCAGTCCACTGGCCTCAACCACGGCGTTTGTGAAATGGGTAGTGCCAATCATGACCGCCACTATGGAAGCGGGCGAGAGATCGGTATCCGAGAAGAGTTCCGTCAGGGCAGAAAGGATCCCACCCGTTACATCGTCCGTGGTTGGCACCTTTACCGACGCGACAACAGCGTCCCCCACCATGACCACTGCATCTGTGTTGGTGCCGCCGACGTCCACGCCGACTCGAAGATTCGAAGCCATCACGAGCCGCTGAGTGCCTCGAGGACGCGTTCGGCGGTGATGGGAATCGTGTTAACTGATTTCCCGATGGCGTGTTCGACAGCGTTCCCAATTGCGGCGGCGACAGGAATAATTGGCGGCTCGGCGACACCCTTTGCCCCATAGGGGCCTGCGGGATCAGGGTGCTCGAGCAGGACGATCTCAACTTCGGGGGTGTCCGTTGCTAGTGGTAACCCATACGCCTCAAGAGTTCGCTGGTTGTATCGACCAGCATCTATTTGAAGGGTTTCCCAAAGGGCGTACCCCAGGCCCTGTGCGACTCCTCCTTGAATCTGACCGCGGACGGCCTCCGGGTTGATGGCTTTTCCGACTTCTTGAGCGACTAGATACCTAAGCACTCGCACTATCCCGGTAGTGGGATCAATCTCAACTTCTGCGACATGCACGTGGTAGGTGGGTGTCGGGAAAGCGGGGAAGAGAAGCCCTGATGCGCATGTTGGGTTGATCGGTGGCATAGGAGTCGTATACGAACCGGTCCCACTGATCGGACCTGTGGTTGCTTGCGCCGTAGCTGCGATTTCTGCCAGGGAGACTTGTTTTGATGGGGTACCGGAGACGCTGACCATCTCATTTGCCAGCTCTAGATCCCCCACTGCTGCTTCGAGAATATTGGCAGCGGTATCGAGGATCTGAGCCCGGACCTCAATGGCGGCCTCGAGTACGGCCCTACCCACTATGTGGGTGGTGCGGCTTCCCTGTGATCCGGCATCAAATGCTGCCGCGTCCGTGTCGGGCATGGTCACTACGACTTTGTCAGCCGGAAGGCCGAACTCTTCGGCGGCGATCTGACGAACGCCGGTAGCAATTGCTCCTGACCCGTTCTCCGTGGCCGCAGTCAGTACGCCTAGCGTTCCGTCACTGTTTAGTTTGAGCGTTGCGGAACCTGGCATTGGATTGGTGAGCCACATGCAAGCGGCAATACCGACACCGCGATTTGGACCTTGACCCAGTTCCGACCATGGCGCCAGTTGCTCCACAGCGTCGAACGCTTCCGAAAGGATTCCTGCATCTTCAAGGACCTGGCCTGTGGGCAACTTGCTTCCATCAGGCTGAAGGTGTGACCTGCGATATTCCAAGCGGTCAATGTTCAGTTTATTTGCGATGTGGTCCATATGGCGTTCCAGGGCGAAGTAGAGGTGTGTCCCGCTGACGCCACGAAATGCCCCGGTCGGTGCTGTGTTCGTATAGACGGCTCGAGTTCTGATTCGCACCGGACCGATCCGATAGAGGGAACCGAATACATGCATGGGGATACTGGTCAGGAATGGAATGTCAGTTGCACTGGCTCCGCTATCCATGAGTACGTCAACGTCACGGGCCAACAACTCACCGCTCTGGCTGACGGCGGTTCGGATTTTGATGACGGCATTTTCACGGCACTGGCAGGTCAAAAGATCCTCTGACCGATCGTTTGCCAATCGCACTGGTCTTCCAGATTGACGGGCTAGCAGCGCAGCGTAGGGTTCAAGGCCGGTGTCGAGTTTTGCGCCAAAACCTCCCCCGATGTGGTGGCCTACCACTCGAATATCTGAGGGACTCACATCAATGGCAGCGGCTACTCGATCACGCACGTTGTAGGGGAACTGATGAGCGACGTGGATTGTGAAGCGCTGACCATCGAATTCGGCTACAGCCATTCGGGGTTCCATGTAGGCTTGGTACTGACGACCTGTTTCGAACCGATCCTCAATAATGGCAGCTGCTCCAGCAAACGCTTCGTCTACACCTTCCGGGTCAGAACACGTTTCCGCAACAACATTTCCCGCCCGCGGCCACTCGAGTCCCGGCGGAGTCGCAAAGGATTCCCAGTCCGGGTGCACGAGAGGAGCATTCGGAGCAATTGCATCCTCGATGTTGCCGACGCTCGGCATCTCTTCTATCTCAAGAACGGCCAGCGCTAACGCCTGCTTCGCAATGGTTCTTGTCTCGGCGACAACGGCGGCAATCGGTTCACCCTCATATCTCACAAACTGGCTCGCAAAGAGTGGTGCATCCATAAGAACAAGGCCCGATCGCCGGTCGGGTATGTCAGTTGCTGTTAGGACACCTCGGACTCCCGGAAACTCGGCGACTTTTGAGAGATCAAGAGCGACGATTCGACCGGCTGGCACGGGTGACCGGAGAAGACGAGCATGAAGCATTCCTGGAAGGATGACATCGGTGCCAAAGAGAGCCCTTCCTGTGGTCTTGACAACGCCGTCGCTGCGGATGGAGGACTGGCCAACCTCAGTCATCAAGAGCGCTCTTCCTGGCTCACAGCTTCAACGGCTTCTACGATCTGGGTGTAGCCAGTGCAGCGGCAGAGATTCCCAGAGATTGCGTTCTCTATTTCTTTACGGTCGGGATTTGGATTTGCGTCCAGCAGGGCACTGAGCGTCAGCAGGAGACCCGGAGAACAGAATCCACATTGGATAGCAAAGTGGTCTACGAAGGACTGCTGTAGTGGCGTGAGACTTCCATCCAGGCCTCCAAGCCCTTCCACCGTTGTGACGGCAAGTCCATCTACGGCCGCAGTCGCGTAGATGCACGAATCAACAGGTCGGCCGTTGACAAGTACCGTGCAGGCCCCACATTCACCCTCTACACAAGCTTCCTTGCTTCCGGTGAGTTGGAGCCTCTCTCGCAGGGTGGTGAGGAGCGTTTCGGTCGAGGGTGCCTCTACCTTGATTTCTCTTGTGTTGAGCACGAATTCGGTGTGCATCAAGTCTCCTAAACGAGGGATTAGAAAATATATACTATTTCCCTCTCGTCAGCGAGAACCAGGGGGAAGTGTGTATGTGGGAACTCACTGAAGGGGATCTTGCACCCATCGCGATTGGTGCTGGAATCCTGGGAACTGGAGGAGGAGGTAATCCCTACCTTGGCTTCTTACGTGCCAGGGAAGCAGTTCGCCGAGTCGGACGGGTCCTGGTGATCGATCCGACAGAAGTGACTGATGATCAGCAACTGGTCGTTTCAGGCGGCATGGGTTCGCCGGTGGTCAGCTACGAAAAGTTGCCCCAAGGGGACGAGGAAGCCAATGCCGTCCGGGCTTTGGAGGGTCATCTCGGAATTCGGTTTGACGCCGTGGCACCGTTCGAGATGGGTGGCGGTAACTCCATGGTTCCGTTAGTGGTTGGTGCTGCGCTCGACATACCTGTGGTTGATGGGGACGGAATGGGCCGAGCGTTTCCAGAACTACAGATGATCACCTACCTAATTTATGGAGGAAGTCCCGCACCCGCAGCTTTGGCGGATGAACGGGGAAATCAGGTTGTCCTGCCTGAAGTGACCGACGCGAAATGGTTGGAGAGGATTGCACGCTCGGTAACTATCGAAATGGGTGGTCACGCGGGTCTTGCAGGTTCTCCGATGAACGGAGCCCACTGTCGGCGCACGATCATCCCCAACACACTCTCACTGGCTCAACGAATCGGCGAAGCTGTTCTCGAGGCAAGACGGAGTCATCAGGATCCAGGAGCAGCAGTTCTTTCGGTTACGGGCGGCTATCGATACCTCCGAGGAAAGGTCGTAGACATCGAACGCAAGACGACGAAGGGATTCGCTCGAGGTCACCTGCTTCTTGAAGGCATAGGAGATGACGCTGGTCGGAAGATCCGAATTGAGTTTCAGAACGAGAATCTCGTGATACTCGAGGATGGCGAGCCTCAAGTTATTGTGCCGGATCTAATCACCCTGGTTTCAACCGACCGGGGTGAGCCTCTGACGACCGAAGTCGTGCGCTACGGGTTTCGAGCAGACGTGCTCGCCATTCCCTGTTCGGACCTGTTGAAGACTCCTGAGGCGCTAGAGGTCGTGGGTCCTAGGGCGTTTGGGTACGACACAGACTTCAGCCCGATCTCCTGAGAGCGTTCAATAGTTGGTATCGAAAATAGGAAGATGAGCGCGGACCAAGCGCACATCGTTGTTCTCATGAACAACAGTGACTTCGTTGTTCTCTACTCGAATTAGATCGACTCCGTGGTTCGTCCAGGTCTCGTCTGAAGCCGTGACAATCCCGGTTTCGGTCCAGAGGGTGGCCGCCCATTCTCCGTCGAATATCTGTTCCTCGATCTTGAAATTCAGATTTGACAACAGGCCGCCAGAAAATGCAAAGAACCTCTGAGCCTCTTGTTTGCCAGTGAAATCTACTTGAGCCAAGAAGCGGACCTTCACAGATTCAGCCATCAAATCGAGCATGCCGTCGGGATCACCGTCAAGAAATGACGTGTAGAAGCGGTGTACAACGTCTCTGGTTTCGTCGAGGTGTCCGCTATCTAGGGTCATACCCGGTTCACAATCCTTGACAGTTCGTTCAAATCGGGAGAGATGGTGGGGACGTCCTCAAGACCCTTTGCGGTACTACGAGTGTCCTTTAGTCCAGAGGAAGTACCGATTAGGACCACAAGGTCCTCACGAGAGAGAGTCCCCCCTACCAAGCTGGCAGCAGCAGGGAGGCATATCGCCGCTGAGTTCTCAAGGTAAAGTCCAGCTGCTGCGAGTTGTCTTTGCGCGTGCGTGATGGTCGCATCCTGTCTGACTGGAACCGCTGTTCCGCCAGAGCGCCGGATCGTCTGGATCCCTTGGTATGTCGCAACTGGACTAGCGATTGAAAAGGCCACGCTTTTCCGTAGTGGAACGCTGATAGGCATCTCACCACCCTCATCAAGCGAAGCTTTGTAGGGTCCCAAGGGTTCGGCCGCCACCATCTTTGGGATTGCATTGATCCTGCCCAGATCCTTTAGATCCCTAAACCCCCTGTATATACCTGTAAGACCATCGCCGTATGCCGTCGGTACTACGACATAATCGGGTTGCCGACCGAGATCCTCCACCAGCTCATAAGCGATGGTCTTGTAACCGTCGATTCCAAATGGATTCGAACCAAGCGGTGGATCAGCAAGGCCTGACATCGGCGTCCAGCCGAATTCATTGACTGCACTCCTCATCAACTTCCATCGCTCGGGCCCCGAGGAGAGTGCGACGACTTTGGCTCCATACACCTGCATGAGCACCTTCATCTCCACCGGAACGCTTTCAAGGGTGAGGATTACGCAGGCCAACCCTGCTGCGGCGGCATAGGCGGCAACTGCGGCACCGTGATTTCCAGTAGTTGCCACCACGACGGTTGATGCACCTGACTCCCGGGCGTGGTTGACAGCCACTGCTGCCAGACGGTCCTTGTAGGACAAGGTTGGGTTACGGGTCTCGTCCTTGATGAAGAGATTGTCTAGGCCGATCCCTGCACCGAGCTCCGCCAGGTGCAGGAGGGGCGTTGAACCTTCGCCGAGACTAACCGGTAGGGACTGTCCCTTAACTGGGAGCAGAGACTGGTATCGGAAAATCCCAGACGCCGAGCGCGGTTCATCCGGAACTGAGCGTTTTAGATCATAAGCAGGATGCACATTGACCGGAAGGCCCTCCTGTCGGCACGGTGCACATCCCCAGAAGGCCTCTTCCTCCGACACCTGGTGCTTGCACCGTGGACACTCCAGATAACCGAGGTAGGCGTTCATTAGGCAGGAACAACCCGGAGAGATCGGTCAATCGAGGTCAACTTCCTGTTGCCTTCGTCGGTGATCTGGATGGCGTCCTCCACCATCATCCCGCCCCAACCCAGGCAGTAGTAAGGAGTTTCAACGCAGAAGACCATGCCTGTTTGCAACTCAGCAACCGAGTTGGGCGCGATAATCGGCCACTCGTAGACGTCGCTACCGATTGCATGCCCACAGTGATGGCGGCGGTATGGCTTGATGCCACCGTCTTCCACTGCTTCTACAGCTATATCAAACAACTGGCCGGCCGTCATTCCCGGTTTAGCGCGGGCCAACTGTGCTTCTTCGCCAGCCAGAATCGCTGCGTAACAACGCTCCTGTTCGGAAGAGGCCTCTCCGAGAACAGCGGTCCGGCCGATATCCGACCAGTAACCCTGATAGGTGCAGCCGACGTCAAAACGTAGTAGTTCACCGACTTCCCAGGCCCGGTCAGTCGCTCGGGCATCAGAGAGAGCGCTTCGTGGTCCTGTTGTGACAACCAGAAAACGGGGTTCGGCGTTTGCCTCAACCATGGATTGTGCGACGAGACTCGCTAATTCGCGCTCAGTGATCCCGGGATAAGCGGCCTCTAAGGCTCGATCAAGGCCCGCTTCGGTGCACTTGATTGCTGACAGGAGAAGATCGACCTCAGGGGGGGTCTTTATCGCGCGGATGCTGAGAACCCAGTCATGCGCTTCGGCTGCGACGTCAACCCCGTTCTGTTGTTCGAGGAGGATTTTGATTCGCTCGGGGACGAGGCTATCGACGCCAATCGCGCCGGTTAGGCCGGAACGAGCGATGGCTTCTGTAAGAGCCGATTCCATATCAGCGTGTACATCCGACATCGAAGCAGCGGCATGCTGGCCATCGGATGCCTCAAAGAAGAATCTTCCGTACGGAACGAAGTCATCTTCGGCAATACCAGAATCGAGGGCTGCTGCCGCATCTCCTGCTGGAGCAATCAGCAATTGTCGCTCCTTGGTGATACAAGCCAGCATTCGCGTTCCTGACGCGATGGTGTCCGCCACGCTGCGGTATCCCGTCGCGTAGGCCACGTTGGAGGGATTGGCAAGAATTAAGCCGTCGAACGGAGCGTCCTCAAGTGCACGGAGGAGCCGTTGGCTGGTAGCGACCTTCAGTCTGCTCATAGGCCTATTACCTCTTCGGCGAACATTGCCATTGACTCGAGTGTTTCTTCAACTGTGTTCGCAGCGAATAATAAACCAGCGAAGGTTTCTACTCCAGCATCGGAATAGTGCAAGATCTTCTCACGCACCTCTTCTGGGGTTCCAACAAGATTGCGCTCCTCCAGGCCTGCATCAAGCTTTCCCTTCAGCGTTGAAGAGGACAACGAATGGAGATGGGCATGCACTTGGGATGATTCGAATCGGCTGACAGCGGCCTCGTGTGTGGAGTCGACAGAGACGACTACCTGGATGGCCTTTTCAAAGTCATTCAGTGTTCTTGAATTCAGTTCTGCCTCACGAGCGATCTCAGCAAAGCCAATCCGATATTCGTCTGGTGTAAGGCAGGCTGGGAGCCAGCCATTGCAAAAGCGACCAGCTCGCCGGCGTGCTCCCTGCGAGTTACCTCCGGATAAAATCGGCAACGGGTCCTGAACGGCCTTTGGGAAACTCTCAATGTTGTTGAAGTTCACAGTGTTACCCGAGTAGCTGGTTTCACGTTCGCGAAGAAGCAGCTGAATGGCTTCGACAGATTCGTCGACGTAGCCGCCGCGATGGAGTGCTCGTTTTGGCCACATCGCCTCGAACTCCTCCCGGTACGCCCCAACCCCAATTCCGAGTACAAACCGACCACCTGAGAGTTGGTCAATTGTCGCCGCCTGCTTTGCAACGAGGACAGGGTGACGAAAGGGGAGAACCAATACGCAGGTGGCTAGTCGTACCGTTGTGGTTACTGCAGCCAGGTAACTGAGGTAACTGAGTGGGTCGAAATAGGAAGGTGGCTGTTGGAACTCACGTCGAACGTAGCTCTGTGTTGAAATGTGATCATTTCCCCAAACCGATTCATAACCTAAGGATTCTGCCTCTACGGCTATGCGGATTGCCTGATCAATCCCTGCATAGGGCACCGGGTACATCATTCCTTCAGTTGCTGTCGGAACACCGATCCCGAACCGAAGATTTTGAGTCACTCCACCACGCTGCCGTGCACACTCTCGAATTCACCGATAAAGCCTGTGAACTGGGCTAGGAAGTCAGGATCTACTCCCCCGAGGGCGTTCTGGTAGGTCTCGAGATCTGAAATTTCAATGATCTCTATGTAGTCATACGACGGGGAACTGACCCCGTCCATGACGGGACCTTCCAGACGGACTACCCGGTAATTGTTCACTCCGGGAAGTCCGCGTGCAGTTGGTACGTCAGTTTCACGTACCCAACGTTCGTAAGCCTCTCGTTCCTCCTGACTCGAGAGCCTTGTCAGGAAAAAGACGACGGTCTCACTCACTGTTCACTCCTCATGTCCAAGGTGTTCAAGTTGATAGTTCCCAAGGTGTTCAAGTCGATAGTTCAGAGCAGCGGGAGTACCGACGATGCTGTTAGTTCAATCATCTCGCGATCTCTGCCGTCATCTGGCGGCACGGGGGCAAGCACCACGCAGGTGGCACCAGCCTCGTGGAGAGCCGAGATCTTCTCTGCGCACTCATCGGGTTCACCAGCGATAGCAAAGATGTCGAGCCATTCGTCCGGCATCTCGGCTTCGACGGTGTCTGGTCCGCCACGCGCAACCATGTCTGCCAGCTCCTCGTTTACTCCGTATACGCCGGTCATGGCGGTCGGACCGACGGCTGCTAGGTAGAAGGCGAGGACACCTTTGGCGGCTGCTCGCGCCCTCTCACGATCGGCATCGACGTTGTAGAGGGCAAAGGTTGGCAGTTGGTGATCCGTAGGATCCTTGCCGCTTATTGCTGCACCCCTAGCAATCGCTTCCCTTGCGAACTCCAGGTACCTGGGAGCGGCTACGACTGAAATTACGGTTCCATCAGCAACTTCGCCTGAGAACTCCAGGGATTTGGGCCCGACCACCCCGCAGTACAGCGGCACACCTTCTGCGGGGTGGGTGAGAACCACGTCTTGAAAACTGAAGTAGTCGCCATCTTCAGTCAGGGTTTCCCCATCGAGAAGACGCCGGACAGCGGTTACTGCTTCCCGCATTGCTGTAAGTGGTGATGACGGGTAAACACCCATCTGCTTAGTCCACGCCGGAACGCCGTGTCCGATTCCGGCCATAAGCCGACCCGGGAAGAGCCTCGCGGTAGTGGCTATTTCCATAGCGGTTACAGCAGGGTGTCTCACCACGGCGGAAATAATTCCAAGGCCGACTGGAATGTTTTTGGTTGCCTGAAGAGCGGAAACGGTGCTCGACATGCCACCGAGAAAGAAGTAGTCCTCACTCAGCCAGAGCTGATCGAAACCGCTGTTCTCCACCAACTGGGAAAGGCCGATAAGTTCCTCTGGTGGAGTGGATCCGTGAAGGATTACACCCACTGGAATATTTCTGCTGCTCACGTTGAATCCCCCTTCTTAGCGGTTGCGTTAGTTGCTTTGGTTTTGGTCATAAGGCTTCCCTGGCTACTAGAGTCCCGGCGCATTTTGCGCGAACACGCACGACTGGCTCTGTGAGATATGCCATCGGGACCTCTTCGAGTTCGACAACCTCGATTGAATCGGGATCAGCGCCGGCAGCGATAGCTTCACCGCGGGCCGCCATGGAGGCTTCTTGTAGCGCCTCTTCTCTACTTCTGTCTGAGAGCTTGTAGACGCGATCAACCTGTCCGGACACCGAAGCGATTGCGGCCCCAATGGCGTTAGCCACTTCGTAGTGTTCGGGCCTCTGGACACTTGAGACCCCTGGAAGACGATCGGGGACCAGAAAGCTTCCACCGCCGACAGCGACGAGAGGCACCTCTGATCGTGAGACCTTGACTGTGTCGATGGCATCAGCGAGCAGGCGGTCGGACTTCACGAGGGCATCTTCAAGGTTCTGCGGTGTTTTCTCCAGGTGTGACGGGTCACCTATGTCTGCCCGACCGGCTGCTACTGCGCAGTCTGTGAGCGTGGACGTAGAACCACCGAAAACAAGGGCTTCATCAGTTAGTCGGAAACCAACGCTCTCGGGCCCGATCTGGAACTCCTGACCGCAGTAGCGAACGACACTTCCTCCGCCGAGGGCGATGCTGACCAGGTCGGGCATTCGAAAGTTGGTCCGAACGCCCCCTATGTCCACGGGAGAACTGGATTCGCGGGGATAACCGCGGTTCATCACACCGATGTCGGTTGAGGTCCCGCCAACATCGACTACGAGGGCGTCGCTTACTCCAGTAAGGAAAGCGGCTCCCCGCATACTGTTGGAGGGGCCGCTTCCTATAGTTAAGACTGGGTATTTGAGGGCGTAGTCGAGCCCCATTAAAGTTCCATCGTTCTGGGCAATGTAAGCCTGTGCGGATAGGCCTTTACTTTTGAGAGCCTCGGTTAGGCCATCCACAATCCTCTTTGCGACGCTGAGAAGAGCGGCATTTAGCGCACAGGCATTCTCGCGTTCCAAAAGGCCAAGTGCCCCGATGCCGTGACTCAATGAGACCGGTAGATCACCTAGTACCTCATTTACGACGTCTTTAGCCGCTAACTCATGATCCGGTACGACAGGTGAGAACACGCCGGTGATCGCTACCGCATCGACCTCTTCGTCGATTTGGGCTAGGAATCGCGAAAGGTGTTCTCGATCGAACTCGGCTAATTCTTGACCGTTCAACTCGGAGCCACCGTCCACGATTACTTCTCCCACAAGTACTTCGTGTCGGAGCTCGTCTGGCCAGTCGAATAGAGGTGGGATCGCGTGGCTTGCTGGTCCAGCGACTCTTATAGAGATGATTTTGTTTAGGTCTCGTCGTTCGAGAATGGCATTGGTCGCATGCGTAGTGCCAAGCATGACGTGCGTGATTCTGTCTACAGATTCGGTCAGGCCGCTAAGGACTGATCCGAGTGCTGTGGATATCCCACTCTGGATGTCGGAGGTGGTTGGTGTTTTGGTCTTCGCAATGATGTTGTCATTTGAATCGATGACTACGGCGTCGGTATTGGTTCCGCCAACGTCGATTCCGATACGGAGGGTGTCTTCTATCTTCATGACGACGCGTGGACCGGTTGATAGTCGACGTCGTAGCCAAACACTCGAGGCCCAACTACTGCAAGGCCTCTTTCTGACGTCCAAGGTTCGGGGGCTGGAAAGACGCCGACGACTACCCGTTGGCCGTATCGGATGTGTTCAGTCACAATGCCGTGAGCGGTGTGGCTATCCAGAAGCGTGATGATGTCAGGGACAGTTGCTAATGCTTCGCCGTCTTCTAGGGCTACAAGATTCTCGTTCTGAAATTCGATTGTGAGTGAGCGACCACCGTCTACTCCGGTTCCCTCTATGGTTGCAGAACCACGTACGAATCCGCCCTCCGTGCGGCGTTCGACAGCCGTGACCTTGCCAGTTAGAAGGCAAGCCAGCGGAACGACCGAACCGAGGGAGTCGAAGGGGTCTTCCGGAGCGGTTCGAATGGCTTCGCCTACCGAAATAGCAGTCGTGACCGTTCCTCGAATCGTGGGCCCTGCCGCTTCTATAGCGGTCATTGGGTAAAGGCCCGCACAAGCACAACCGCCCAAAGTGGAAACGGTGTTTCGGACCAACCTTTCAAGCCATGCGTTGTCACGTGTCTCGTATGTGATCACCTGTAGACGCTCATCTGCGATAGCGCACGGCAAGGCAGAGATCCCATGTAGGTGTGGTGTACACATCTGGACTTCCGGGAAGGCCCTACCCATAAGGTCGCCATCGACTATTGGAAGTCCGGCGTTTGCTGCCCAAGCAACAGGTAGAACCCCGTTGATGCCACCCATTTCCAGACACATCATTGCGACGACGAGTTTACCCAATCGGGCCTCAAGGGCCGACCGGATGACTCTACCTTCGGCTCCGTTCGGGATCTTTTCAACCATGACCGTTGGGGCGCCAATCATCCCGGATGGGAGCACAAGGCCGTCTGGATCTAGGTCTTCGAGCTGGACGAGAGGAACTGGTCCAGTCTTTGATATGGCGTGCAGGGCCATCAACAGACCAACTCGAGGGTCTCCGCCGCCACCTCCGGCCAGTACCGTGCAACCGACTGACAGGTCGCCCAATTCCAATGGTCCGAGTTCGGTAGGAGGAGCTTTCATCAACCGCCGATGGCCTCAAGGACATCCTCTGGCGTAATCGGAATCTTGGTAATCGGAGCCCCGATTGCATCGCTGACAGCATTCGCTAGAACGGCAGACACAAGAGCGATTGGCGGCTCGGCGACACCCTTAGCTCCGTATGGGCCCTCCGAGTCAGGAATTTCAAGAGTAATGAACTCGACGGTTGGTATATCTACGGCCAGGGGAAGTCGATAGTTCTCGAGCGTTCGTTCGAGGTATCGGCAGTCTTTGATCTGCAAGCTTTCGTAAAGGGTGTGGCCGATGCCTTGGGCAACAGCCCCCTGAATCTGCCCGCGTACTCCTGTCGGGTTGATTACTCGACCGACGTCTTGAACTACTGCATACCGCTGAACCTCGATTTGTCCGGTGATGGGATCAACTTCGACAACGGCCATGTGCGCGTGGTACGTGGGAGTTGGCATAGTCGGAAAGAGCAGTCCGCTGGCACATGCAGGATTGAAATCAATTGCTGGGGTTGTGTACGAGGCTGCTGCGACAATCGGTCCGATGGTCCAGGTGGCAGCTGCTGCAACCTCGGCGAGAGAAATCCGTGATCCAGGAGCGCCAACTACTCCGATTTCTCCATCAACAAGATCCATGTCGGCCGGACTGGCTTCCAGCATCCCTGCAGCAACCTCGAACAGTTGCTCCTTCGCCTTCAGAGAGGCATCGAGGGCTGCACGTCCGACAATATGGGTGGTGCGGCTTCCCTGAGACCCAGCGTCGTATCCAGTTACGTCAGTGTCAGGAGAGGTGATGTGAACTTCCCCGGGACCCACACCAAACTCCTCAGCGACAATCTGGGTGATTCCCATGGTCACCGCACCTGAGCCATTGTCATTAGCGCTGGTGATGACGGTAATTGTCCCGTCCTCGTTGACCTTTACTGTGGCCTGTCCAGGCATTGGGTTTGTCAGCCAGATGCAGCCTCCGAGCCCAGCACCTTGGTAGGGACCCTTGGATCCGTTCGTCTTATCCCACGGCAGAATCTCGTCGAGACGTTCGAATGACTTCTCCAACGTGCTTGCGTCGTCCAACACCTGTCCGTTCAGGAGGGTGTCACCGTCACCAAGAAGGTTGTCGAGCCGGTATTGACGTCGGTCAATGCCGAGGGAGTCGGCAATTGAGTCCATGTGCCGTTCAACGGCTGCGTACAGGTAGGTACCCCCCACCCCGCGAAATGCTCCTGTTGGGGCGGTGTTTGTGTAGTGGAGCCGGCTGATCACCCGTGTCGGGCCGACCTGGTAGACGCCCTTTGCTATGTGTAGCGGTAGCGAAGCCAGCCAGATCGACTCTGCGCTGTATGCACCATTGTCCATATCGCAGAGCAGTTCGCGTGCAGCCATCTTGCCATGTTTGTCCAGAGCTGTCCGTATTTTGATTACGGCGTTTTCACGGCTCGGACATGTAAGAAGATCTTCCGTCCGGTTGTTTGCGATTCGCACTGGTCGACCGGTCTTCTCGGCCATGAACGCTGCAATCGGTTCAAGGGCAGCATCAAGTTTTCCGCCGAAGCCCCCTCCAATCGTGTGGCCGACCACGCGAACGCTGGATGGCCGAACACCTAGGAACTGGGCGACCCGATCTCGAACATTGAACGGGTACTGGGCTGCCGTGTGGATCGTGTAGCGGCCTTCGGCAAATACGGCGACCGCACTCTTGGGCTCGATGTAAGCCTGATACTGGCGGTTGCTGATTAGTTCGTCTTCGACGATTAGCTCGGCTTGTTCGAAGATGGCGTCAACATCGTCAGGTTCAGAGGACATCTGAGCCGCGATATTTCGGTGACGGGGGTGATCGGTTTCTGGCCCTGCGGCGGGACGGTACGTCTCCCACTCAGGATGGACAAGTGGGGTTGCAGGGTCATCGGCCATAGCGGTAACGAGGTCAACGCCGGGCTCTTCCTCGATCTGCAGATCGATGGCAGCGACTGCAGCCTTAGCTTGTTCGCGTGAGTCGGCAACTACCACCGCAATAGGTTCACCTTCGTATCGGACATGTTCGGTTGCAAACAGGCGCTGTTCACAGAGAATCCAGCCGGCAAGAGTGTCGGGTTGGTCTGCTGAAGAACAGACGGCGTGAACCCCTGGCATTGCGATCGCTGCCGTCGTGTCCAACCGCTTAATCGTTCCGGCGGGGACCGGCGAGCGGAGTAGGCAGCCGTGCAGCATTCCCGGTATCTCGACATCGACTCCGTAGATGGACTTCCCGCGGACTTTCTCGACGGCGTCAGTTCGAACCGTGGAGGTTCCGATCAGGGTCATGATTCTTCTTCCAACTCGGAGAGGCTTACAGCGGCTTCCACGATCTGGGAATACCCGGTACATCGGCAGAGATTTCCAGCCAGCGCGCTAACTATCTCATTCCTGTTTGGGTTGGGTTGTTTTTGTAGAAGCGCTGTGAGTGTCATTACGAAGCCTGGTGTGCAGAAGCCACATTGGATGCCGCCTGTCGCCACAAGTGCCGCTTGTATTGAGCTCAGGTGAGATCCTTCATCCATGCCTTCAATAGTCTCAATTATTCGGCCTTCCGCTGCCAGAGCTGGATAGAGGCACGAGTCAACTGGCCGACCGTCGACGAGGACCGTGCAGGCTCCGCACTCTCCCTCGCTGCAGCCCTCCTTGGTTCCCCTGAGACCAAGGGAGTCACGCAAGAAATCCAACAGGGTGGTTGCCCCATCGCCAATGATGGTGACCGAGCGACCGTTCACAAGAGTTGAGGTGCTAGCCAGATTCATGAAAGGTCCTTAGCAGCTAGCAAGTAGCAGTCAGCCACAGCACTCTCAAAGATCCGCGGGAGAACCATCCTCCGGTAGTTGGCGGTAGCCCGAACGTCATCGATGGGTTCTACTTGTTCGAGGAGCAGTGCAGCCGCGCTGCCTGTCTCTTTACCATTTGCCTTTGTACCTAGAAGGGCTTGTTCTGCGGCCTGAGCACGGAAAGGGACCGGAGCGACTGAACAGACTGCAATGCGCGCGTCGTTGATCGTTCCCGCTTGGTCAACAGAGAGTCGAATTGCGAGTCCAACAATCGCCACCTCCATGGCTCCGCGTCGTCCAACCTTTTTGTAGACATCGGCAGTTCGGCCATCCGAGAGGTCGAGACTGAACCCGGTAACTAGTTCGTCAGGTTCGCGGGCAATGGTTCGTCTGCCGACAACAAAATCGGCGAGGGATACTTCACGTTCACCGCGGTCCTTACTGACCAGAAGGACGTTTGTGCCATGGACAAGGAGCGGGGGTAAAAGATCGGCGGCTGGGGAAGCATTACACACGTTCCCGCCGATCGTCCCAACGGCCTGGGTCTGCCAGCCTCCGATGAGTGAGGCGGCGTGGGCAACAGATTTGTATCGGTCACAAAGCACCGGGCTTTGGGCCAGGTCGATATGGGTGGCGAGCGCTCCCAGTGTGAGACGGCCATTTTCGGCGATGTCTCGCATGCCTTCGACTCGTTCGATGTGCACGAGAGTTTCTGGGAAAATTTCGCCACGCTCAAGCTGGATCATCACATCGGTGCCTCCAGCAAGCACCTGGGCCTTGTCCCCAAGTTCTGCTAGAGAAGTAAGTGCCTCCTCCAGGTCACCAGATCTCCGAAATTCCACTTGTTTGCCTCGTTTCTCTAGAACATTCTGGCGCCCGTTGACTTTCGTTTCAATGGGCGATATTTCACGGTGGCTAAGGGGCATCTCCGAACAGGTCTTGAAACCCTTCTGCGAACTCTTCCTGAGTCTGGGACTTCCAGAGGTCAATCCAGGCAGCGTCATCCGCAGCAACTCTGCCTGCAATGATCCAGCTGGCAGCTGGGCCGACGGGGCGTTGAATAGTGGCATCTTCGGATTCGATCGCAGTGGCGATGGCCCTAGCGACATCGCTGGGATCACCGCCTCCGTCAAGGCCATCCTCGTATAGGGATCGGATGAAACTGGTAACGGTGTCGTAGGGTCCACCACCAACTGGCAAGGTCGACAGCGCTTTTGTGAGCATTGGCGTTCGGATAAACCCGGGCTCTATTGCAAAGGACCGAATTCCGTATACCGCTCCTTCTACGGCTACAGCCTGCGTAATGGCCTCCATCGCGTATTTGGTTGCCGCATATGGACCGGAGAGAGCCGAAACAATCCGAGCGGAGACTGAGCTCACATTGACTATGGTCCCGGACCCTGCAGAACGCATTGTCGGCAGGACTGCTCGGATCATTGCTATGGGCCCGAAGACGTTTGTCTGGAACATCTGGAGTAGGCCAGCGTCGGTTGTTTCTTCGACTGCAGAAAGGTCGCCTACCCCAGCGTTATTGACAAGCACGTCTAGGTCACCTGCGTTTGCCAGTACGTGGCCAACCCCGTCCCTTATTGACTCTGGATCATTTATGTCGAGGGAGAGGACTTCTACTTCGGTACCAGCCTCAGCGGCAGCGGCAAGAAGGGCGTCACCAGATGCCTCGTCACGCATTGATGCATAGACCGTGTGACCGTGAGCGGCGAGATGGACTGCCGTCGCCAGTCCTATACCAGTTGAACAGCCTGTGATCAGTGATGTGGTCACGCGAGTAGCGCCTCCTCACGCAGGACGTTATAGCATTACAACGACGTTAAAAAGTTCTGATGGAGATTTGGGCGTAGCCTGTTAGGTGGCAGTTCAGCCCAATGGAAGTCCTGATGATTCCAACTGGATCTCTCCGTCCCTCTGGTGGAACAAAATCGCAGGGCACATCAGTCGGAAGCGGTAACGGGGGAAATGGTTTAGCACTGCGGTCGACGCGTTGGGCGCACTGCGCCTACGGTCGCCAGATGAGACGCCACTTGCAGATCGACAAGTCCGATTACGCCATGGGCTATTCGGGTAGCGGCAACTCAATGGCCCCCTACCTGGGCCACAAGGCCGCCCTTCAGATTCTGGG
>ENA-OREN01001270-OREN01001270.1-marine-metagenome-genome-assembly--contig:-NODE-1270-length-30246-cov-4.659883_pt1 | contig 30246 bp, 29 predicted proteins | sample MGYA00248624_ERZ508555 | MGnify/ENA primary metagenome ERZ508555 (study PRJEB26222, sample SAMN06267773) | marine metagenome | isolation source: Saanich Inlet, British Columbia, Canada | place...
TCAGTTTCACCGGGTCGAGGATCACGCGTGGTCGCGGTAACAGTGAAATGGAATCCAATTCGATCTGATTCGATCATTCGATCGATCATCACGTCTTTTCCTACTCCTGAAGGCCCAGAAATGACTACAACGATCGGGTTATTGGTTTTGGCAGACTCGCTACTCAATCAACCCACCGATTTTTTGAATGATCTTCCAGAAATCTGGATAAGAACTGCCAGCTTCGTCAGGATCAACGATTGTTATCGGATCAATAGATATAAGCCCTGCTATACCGAGACTCATCGCAAGTCGGTGATCGTTAGAACTCTGGAACTGCCCACCTCCGATCGAACCTCCACCGGGAATAATCATGCCGTCATCAGTCCCAACGGCATCGATACCGGCTCCGTTGAGCCAAGTAATGCTCGTGTGAATCCGATCTGATTCTTTTACACGAAGCTCCTCAGCATCCCGAATTACGGTCTCACCTTCAGCAATAGCGGCAGCTACAGTTATCACCGGAATCTCGTCGATGAGGAGCGGGACGATGTCGCCAGAAAGCTCAATGCCGTTTAGTTGACTAGTTTTGACCAGAACATCCGCGACCGGTTCACCAGCCACAACTCGTTCATCAATCAATGTGAGATTAGCTCCCATCATCTGAAGGGCTGTAATTATTCCGGCTCGTGTGGGGTTAATTCCTACATTTCGAATCATCAATTCTGCATCGGGATGACAAATTCCTGCGACCATCCAGAATGCTGCGCTACTGATGTCACCTGGGATTTCTACATCGACCGTATTGAGTTCAGAGGGCTCAAGTACAAGATCAAGGCCAGAGGTTTTTAGATTGACTCCCATTGCCGAGAACATTCGTTCAGTGTGGTCACGCGACTCAGCGGGCTGGGTCAACGTTGTTATACCGTCGGCACGGAGTCCTGCTAGAAGAAGACATGATTTCAACTGAGCCGAAGCGACTGGCATCTCGTATGTCGAACCGCGGAGCGACCCACCGTGAAACACAAGAGGTGCGAGAGTGTTGCCAGCGCGACCCGAGATTACAGCGCCCATTTCAGTCAGAGGATTCACGACTCGTCCCATCGGACGAGACTTAAGTGAATCATCTCCAGTAAGAATTGTGAGAATATCTCGCCCCGCGAGTATTCCCGACATTAACCGAGTCGTAGTCCCACTATTTCCAGCGTCAAGAATTTCCGAAGGCTCTTGTAAGCCGTTTAGCCCCACGCCCTTCACGGTGAGGCTATCGCCTCTTCCGTTTGGATCAGCGTTCCGAGTGATCTCAACCCCCAGTTCACGCATGATCTCAATCGTTGCTGTGCAATCGCCCCCTGGAGAAAAGTTTGTGATGCTCGCTGTACCCGTGTTCGACAAGGCGTTGAACATTATCGCCCTGTGTGAAACCGACTTGTCTCCGGGGGCAATAATTTCTCCGCGCAGAGACCGCGGACGTGCAATAGTTACTGGCATTAGAGTCCTGTTACTTCATCCTACGACGATCGTATTTCGTCGTGTCTTTTTTCTTGTCTGGTCCGCGCCCCATTACTTTGGCAACACGGCTGCCAAAGAACAACCCCATCATGCTTTCGCTTGATGATGGGATCGGCGCTCGCTCATCGGTATTCGGGTGACGATCAGCAACGCCGGCTTCTAGCCGAGCACGTTGTTCCCAAGCCTGAATAAACGATTCTGCAAGCGGTCCGTCTGAAGCGAAACGTGCTTCTTCATCTTCGAGTCCAGCTTTGATGACTTGAAATCGTTCGATCAATTGATCGATCCAGTGGACAAGCATGTCGGCGTTGGTGGCAGCTGCACTCTGGGAAGATGCGGGATCGCCTGAAGCGGGTGAAGTAATGTTGTCGAAATCGCCGCCAACGAACCGGCTGATCTCCGCCCAAGATGGAGATGTACTAACAGCGTTCATCACTGCGGCAGAAACTACCGCGGGTAGCCCACTAGTGGCTGCAGAAAACGAATCGTGTTCGTGTGCATCCATAAAGACCGGCTTAGCGCCGACGCTTTCGATCAGATCGGTAACTGCCTTGATCGAACGAGAATCGGCAGTCGACGGAGTAACAACGGCCCACTTTGCGTTGTGGAAAATGTATCCCGAAGCTTCTTTTTGCTCCCGGATCGATGCACCAGTAAGGGGATTGCCGCCGACATAGCCAACGTTCGAAGGAAGTAGATCTTTCGCCCATTCCATTACCGCCCGTTTTGCGGGAGAGGTATCTGTTACAACTGCCCCGTCTTTCAGATGGCGAGAAATACCGTCGAACACGTCATACAGAGATCCGGCTGGCGTGGCGACGATTACCACATCGGCGTTTTCGACAGCTTTGTCGATGTTCCATTCCACAGAGTCGACTGCGCCCATGCGTTGAGCGAGAGTCTGTGCGCTGTTTTCGGCGTCATAACCGACGACTTTTGAATCGCCGTTGCTTCGGATGGCCATTCCGAGTGATGTACCGATTCGTCCGAGCCCTATGATCGTATAGTTCGTCATGTTGGTTTCCTATTAGTCGCTTTCCGTTTCAAACAATTACGCTCAAAACGAACGTCCGGTCTCAAATACCGTTATTCCCAGTCGTCGTCGTCCAAGTCGTGGTCATGATCTTGATCGTCGTCGTCATCCTGCGCCGAAGATTCGCCAGCGCGTGGAATCGTTGCTCCGGCAGAACTTTTCTGCTTCTTGGGTTCGAGCAGGTCGATTGTCTTCCGTAGTGTGGCAAGATCTTCACTCGATATTGATCCACCGTCGTAGATCAATGCCGATATTCCGATATCACGGAGTAGTTCAAGATTAATTTGATCGGGAACTTCTGTCACTTTCAGAAATATATGACACGAGTAGCGTGCAAGTTCTTCTTGTACATCAAAAACAGAACCAACATTGAGCGGAAGCTTGAGGCCTGTTCCGTCTAGGACTAGAAATTCAAATGGGGCAGCCTCGATCGCCTTTGCGCGGTCTTCCGTTACGTCTGCAGATACAACGAAACCTTTGGCCGTGTCGTCATCTCGCAGTGCCGCTCCCGGAGCCGATTCGTTTTCAACTACAACAAAATCGGCGCCAGCCTCAACAGCTGCATCGATCTCTTTAGACGATCCGCCTGAAATTGAAACGCCCCAAATTTCAGCGTCTTTCACTGCAGTTGCTTGGGCAGCGCCCTTCGAATCGGCAGCAAGGATGAAAAGATCAGCGTCTACATCGGCAGCATCACTCACTTTTTTAATAGAAACGCCAATCAGGATCACTGGAACTTTCGTGCTGGTAGCACGGGCACCAAACCCGAAACCAGAACGTTCGGTTTGCCCGAGTTTAGTGAGTCGTTCGGATATTTTGCTCAATCTTCGTTGTCCCCATTGCCAGCCGATTCGTCAGAACCGCGCTGCTGGCGTAAAAAGTCTTCAAGTTCTTGTACTAAAGCGGCCGGTTCAGGGCTCTGTCGGAACTCCTCTTCCGAGTCATAACGCTCTTCGAGCCGTTTTACGTAGCCTTCAATCTCTTGCTGGTCAGAGAGCGCCCTGACAAGGTTTTCGTCAAATTCTTCAGCTTCCTTCTCCAGCTTATCTAGGTCGATGGGTGCTGCTATAAACTTCTGCAATTCGGAGAGTATCGCGTGGGTGAGGGTCGGGTTCTGCGCTACTTGGAGGTAGTGCGGTGAGTGCCCCCAGATGCTCGCAGAAGGTATTTTGTCTTGACTGAGTCGGTCTGTCAGAACCGAAGTTAGACCAGATGGCCCTTCGTAGTTTGGCACAACGTATTTGATATGTTCGAAACCGACACCCAAACCTGTGTTGATCGAAGATCCGGTAACGCGAGGCGAGCGGGTATGAGGGACGGAGTCCAGTAGAGCGCCGACTGTCACAAGGAGCCTTGTATCGCTTTCGCTGGCGACCTTGTGGATAAGATCGGTGTAAGTGCGCCATTTCAAGTTCGGTTCAACACCAATGAAAATCAATAGATCGCGACCACCGTCGTCAGATTTCCAGTAGTAAAACTTGTTCTCAGGCCACGTGAGCTTGCGAGATCCATCAGGTTCGTTGGAAATTTCGGGACGTTGCTCGGCGAAATCAAAAAAGTCTTCAGGATCGATAGACGCGAAATGAGTTGCGGAAAGCTGTCGAACGACCTCTCGGAGTGATCGTGTCGCCGATTCAGCGGCATCAGGCCAACCTCCCCATGCTGCGAGGAAAACCGTGTTACTAAGGATTGGGTGTTCGGTGTACTGAAGTGCCGACAATACTCTCGCCAGTTTTGCCCTTGAACTAAATGGAGTTAGTCAGTGGGGTGATGTTATCGCTGAGTCACATACATGCGTTAGCGCCCGAGCCGGAGCCCGAGAATGAAGCAGCAAGTCTAGCACCCATTTACGTCATCATCTGCACAAGTATTGGACTAGAGCTCGGTCATAGGGAAGGGATGAGGTGTCAAAACTAACAGGGGAGAAGAATCCCGGAACTGCCATCGGGGTACCCGCCGAATTCTGTCCATAAGCGTATTCAGCTAAACGAGGGAGTGAAGTAACGTCTTCGGCGTTGTAGCGAATAAGCGTTTCTAAAGCGTTGGGTTCGCCATTCTGCGCCATATTCCACAGGTTTACGGCATCGCGACCGGTGAGCTGTGAAAGGTCGTCGCCACGATCAAGACCTACAGTCTTTTGAATCTTCTTCAAACCGCCACGTAGCCCGACGGTTCTTAATACGTGCATCAGGTCTACATGGGCAGCGTTTTCTCGTAACGGACCTAACTCACGCCTTAGCCACGGCACATCGAAAGAGATTCCGTTGAAAGTAACTACCAGTTTGTATTCATGGAGATCCTCGACCAACTGATCGAGATTGTCACCTCGAACGTATGCCTTGAATCCGGAAGAGTCGAGAATTCCGCACATGGTGAGATACGAATCACTTCCGAGACCGGTAGTTTCAATGTCGAGGAACTCAGTTTCGTTCTCAAAGTCGGGCAATAAACGCCAACGCTCGCCTGCTCACAACATGTCGCCGAAGTAGACGGCGTCGCGATTGATCAGTGCAGCAGAACACTGTAAAAGTTCGTCGCGTTGGTTGCCGGTGAGTCCGCCGGAGGCTAAAGCATCGTCCCAATTTCGGACGCCACTCTCCCATAGGTTTTCTTCGTCGTCGACGGTGAAACCTTGAAGATGTAAAAACGAGTTATTTAGCAAGTAAGTCGGGTTGATGTCGTTAGCTTCTATATCAGTAACGCAAGGCTAACCCGTTAGCAGCCCAAGTGGACTATGCGCCTGGCTCTTCGCTGGCAAAACGCTCACCCATAACAGTAACCTTTGTGTCGATACCGAGCATCTGTGAGCCGTAGTACACAGCGATTTTTTCGGTTGAGGAGGAAATAAGGGACTTCTGACCAGTTGATGTACTTCAATCGTATTCGGTAGCCATGAGGTGATACCGACGCTGCTCGTTAAACGGCTTCTTCTACATTAGACGGTTCGAAATCGAGAATATTTCGACCGCTGGCGATCATCTTAATTCAGCGAATCGAAAATTAACCTGCAAATTAATAATTGTTCTCAATTTACACGTCAACTTTCACGCCGGCTGACTATAAAGCGGATAAAAGAAAGTCGTATGAATCGGACTGTTCAATATCAGCACTACCTGAACAGGCGACTGCAATTTTTGAGAACGCGCCGAACGCGATTATTAGGAAATGACGCAACATGTTTAGCTCTGTATTGGAATACACGGACGGATTTAGCTAAACAAATATTAGTTTGCGTAAGGTGTGCTGAAGGTGCGGGGAGGGTAAGCCCAAAAGCGCTAACGGCGAGCGTACATACCTGAGAACGATCCCGTACCAACCACCTTGCCTCGGAGTGCTGTTGATACGTCAAGTGCGGTTGCATTGTCGTCGAGGTCGAGTGGTTCAGATACTGCGTAAATGAAAAAGACGTATTCGTGCTCTTGGCCTTCAGGCGGGCAAGGTCCGCTGTAACCGACGTCGCCAAAGTCGTTAATTGCTTGGCGGGTTGAGTCTTTCAGTTTGACTTTGTTCGACTGTGCGCCCGATAGTGAACGGGTTCCTGAAGGAATGTTGTACACGGACCAATGGCGGAGTATTCCTGCTGGAGTGTCGTGGCCATCGACCAATATTGCGATCGAACGAGCTCCGCTTGGAACGTCTGACCACCGCAAAGGTATTGAAGTGTTTTTGCCATCGCATGTGTAATCGACCGGAATTGAATCTCCATCGTCGAACGCTGCGGAAGAAATACTGATCGTGGCAATTAACGAACTCTCAGGGTCGCGTACAGCGTCGTTATCGTCGATGGAACCACATGCCGTGACAAAGATCGCTGTCCCTAGTGCAACAGAGATAACCGCAAAGAATCGAAGTTGAGAGTGCGCTATAAACAATTGAGACTTCTGAGAGCGGGCCTTGAGCGAGAGTATCGGGCGTTTTTGTTGAGGGCTTAGATTCGATGTTCGGGTGATCGTGTTCTGAGAAACTTGAGAGAAAAACGAACCAAACTCAGGAAATTGTTTCACACCTCGTTATCTCCCAGCCAGACAATCGTGATGATTTCGTCGTTGATACGCCCATTTTTGTCAAAGTTGGCTGTATCGTAGATAGGGTCAGCCACTGGGGACTCAATGGCTGACATAGGCTTCGTCGGCAATCCAATGCTGACGGGGCCGCTTTTGTTTAATTTTCCTGATTAGTATGACCAATTTGGCAAAAACTCTAAAATGTCGCCAGTAATAGTCGACAAACAACACCAGCCGGTATTTATAAATGGGTCGCCGACCAAGTCGAGCTGTATGAAGGCAGTGGCGGGACTAAGGGCACCACATTAAAAGACACCGGGCTACCCATAATTATCGTCACTCACCCCGGTCGTAAATCAGGGGTCATCCGCAAAATTGCGTTGATGCGGGCTGTTGATGACCGACGCTACATCCTTGTCGTCTCGATGGGTGGTGCTCCGAAGAACCCTGTTTGTTACTACAATCTTAAGGCTGATCTGAACGTAGAAATTCGGGACCAAACGAACGTTTTCGATATGCGGGCACGCGAGATATTGGATTCAGAAGAGAAAGAATGACTATGGGACATCGCAGTTGCCGCTTACCCGCCTTATCAGGAATATCAAGATAAAACGGATCGTCCGATCCCAGTATTTGTCGCCGAAAAAACCAACTAGATCGTCATAACGAAGAAAAGCCGATACGAAATAGTACCCGGGTTTTTTATTGGTTCTGCTGGAGCCAACGGTGAGGATTGAACTCACGACCTGCTCATTACGAATGAGCTGCTCTACCACTGAGCTACGTTGGCGCTTATGCGTTCGATTGCCCCATGAGTGGAACAATTCGTAATCGATAACGCATTAAGATTACGACGTACCCGACCGTTAGTCGAATTACTCTTCGCCGTCTCTGCTGTAACCCATCTCATCTACCACTCGGTTGGAGGGTTTGATGCGCGACTTCGTTGCAAACTCTAGTCTATTGCCTTCAGGGTCGTACACATAGAATGCACGTTGGCCATCGGCACGCTCGATCGGGCCTTTTATGATTTCGTAACCAGCGCTCGTCATCGCTTCTAGCGTCTCGTCAAAATCATCCACTTCGAAAGCAGTGTGGATATTTGGAGTCCCGTCGGGTGGCCGTTGAACTAGGTGGATCATCGTGCCGTCGGCAGCCTGCATCCAAATAAGACCGTCCCCTGATTCCTGTGCTGGAATAATCTCCAGTCCCAGTAAGTCTTTCCAGAAGCCCAGCGCTCTACTGCGATCCCACATTGGAATCGACTGATGGTGGATGGTGTTAATTTTGATTTTTGCCATTTAGTGTTTGTGATTCCTCTATTGTGGTGCGGGCGTTGAAGGTGAAGCAGTTACGAAATCGCTTTATGAGCGTTATAAAGAGCGTTGTAGCAGAATTCAGCTACGGCTCTGGGTTGGTAGTCGGTTTCTCTCGACTGCATCTGACTGACTTCAGCGAACACAGGTAGTTGCTCAAGTCCATTTGAACGCAAAGCTGTCATAAACTTCGGTATGTCGATTCCGCCGTCACCGGGCAGGCAGAACTGAATCTGTCCATCGATCTTTTCACCGTCTTTAATGTGAACCATCGCCGAATGTTTGGCAGTTAGATCGACACTGTGAACCAACTCGGCTCCTTCAACTACGAAGTGAGAAATATCCAAATCTAACTTCAGGTTAGGGTGTTGGCTTTGTTCCATCATCCATACGGCTTTTTCGGGAGTCTCGAAATCGGTGCCAGCATGCGCTTCTATCGCAACGATAATGTCGTTTTCGGCTGCCATATCAGCGAGTGTCATGAACGCATCACGAATCTGCTCTTTCCCAGACTCCCACGGTGGCGCCGAGTGACCGGGCGTAGTTGTGATGAGGATAGGTGAATCGTCGTAGTGCAATCGCTGCACCATGTCGAACTTTTTCTTGGTTAGTTCGAGCATGGGCATTCGATCGGCATGAGGCGCGCACACGTCGATCAGCGCAAACATGATCGGCGATTCAAATCCTAGATCCTGCGACAGCTTTGCGAGTTCACGTTGTTGGATCTCCGAAAATTCGATTGGTGAAGATGGCCAACCGTCAGCTGCGCATACCTCCAACGCATCGTAGCCAACGTCTTTGATCATTCGCACAGCTTCGAATGGATCAAGCATTCGAAGTGCGTAGGTTGAATAGCCAAAAGTAAATGTCACTAGTTTTTTTCTTTCTGTTTCGATTTATCGACTTGTTGACTCACCGGCGAAATCGACTTTACGTCTGGACGTATCGTTGTGTTCCAGTACTTCGACTAGATCCTTTGATGTAATCGCCCGACGGGCAGGGATTCTAGCAATTGAGAGCCTCTATCGAACGATGAATATGCCTAAGTCAAACACAATATGTGGATTTATATACAAATGCTCCCAGGCATAGGCGTTGCGCTGACGACGAAGTCAGGATGGGAGGTTATCCGTCATTATTCTGGTGTGTACGCCTGACGACAGATTATTAGGCATAGGGAGTATTTGTAGTACTGCGCTGACGGTAGTTGATTGTTCGACTGGTTTGTAATCGAGGGTTGCGACAGGGTATTCGCCAAGAGAGCCATACTCATACTCGGGTGCAAATAAGATTACGCCTTAAGATGCACAATTCTGGTCGGAAATCTTCTTCGAAGACACCGGGTGGATTGCGTTCTACGCATCGACTCGTGCTGAGTTGCCAACTCCTGCGGAAATCGTTGAAGTTCCGTCTTCTAAACTCAGCTCACTGTTCGTTCGCCGACTTGCGACAACCTTGATGTAGCCGCGGCGAACTCCGGATTCTGTAAAAAAGATATCGAGCTTGTAGTCAACGACAGCGCCAAACGGTTAGATAACGAGCGTATCGTGAATTCGCGTTCGCCGCACAGTTGTTCGTTGGTGATGACGCCGAGGGCCTGATTTGGCTCGCATATGCCGCATCGAATGATAGTTCGGAGGTTGCTGTTGCGTTAGTTTATTCAGTTGATCTTCAAGAGAAAATTCTCTAATTCGATCTAAATGCCCGAACGAGCTTTTCCAAGTACAGCGGGGTTAATTAGATTTTCTGGTTTCTCGCCTTTGAGGACACGAACCACTTCTTGTGCCGTGCGTTGTTCAAGTTCAAGAGTCGATGCTTGAGAGAAAAATGCCGTGTGCGGTGTGATGATTACGTTTTCTTGCTGAAGTAGTGCGCTAACAGGATCTGGAGGTGTCGGCTCGACGACATCGAGTCCTGCACCAGCGGTTTGACCTGAGGCGAGCGACTCAGCAAGGGCAGTTTCGTCAATGAGACCACCTCGTGCGCAGTTGACTATTATCGACCCCTGTTTCATTTTTGCCAGCTCAGGAGCAGAAATCATGTTCTGGGTTGATGGCATTAGTGGGACATGAAGCGAAACGAAATCTGATTTAGCCAGTAAATCGTCGAGTGAAACAACTGATGCTCCGTCTATTTCAGAGCCAATTTCGATCAACGGATCATAGGCGAGAATGTTCATTCCGAAACCGGCAGCCTTGGCAGCGAGTGACCGACCAATACGACCGTAACCAACAATACCTAGTGTGGCTCCACGTGTTCGGTGCATTGGCTGATTAAGAATGACATCATTCCAGCCACCGCCTACTACGGCATTGGTGTGCGGCACGAGCCGTCTGTTGAGAGCGAGAATCATTCCGAGAGCGTGATCGGTTACTTCATCCATACAGTAGTCGGGAACGTTGGTGACTACTATCCCGAGTTCGGTTGCCTTAGTTATATCAACGTTGTCCACTCCGATGCCGTAGCGAGCGGCGATCTTACAGTGTGTTGCCGATTCAAGCACTTTGGAAGTTACTTGAGCAAAGCAAAACATGATTGCATCAACATCTTTCGCGAGTTCTGCCAACGTCGCTTCCGATGTGTCGGGAGCGATCACAAGCTCGATACCTGCTGCTTCCAAAACTTCACGCTCAGGATCGGTCGAAGGCCAAACGTAGTCGGTAACAAGTACTTTTGTAGTCATGCGCTGAATGATACAGACCGATTCCTTCCCAAATCGCCCCAAACGCAATGATTCGACTGAATCACGCTAACACTTAGGTATTTGAACGGCATGGAATCGGGATGCGGGGAGACATTCGGACAAAGCCGAGTTCATGACAAGGCGCGGTGGACTGCGGTCAAATCTTGAGCAAGTGGAATCTCAGATTACCGAGAGATGGGTGAACTAGATCGATTCCATGGGCTTGAACATGCAGCCCTCGACAAAGAATTCGAAGAAGTCTGGTGCGGTTTCAAGCTCAACGTGCTCGACGGTCGAAGTCAACTTTTCGATTTCTTCTCTTTTGATGGTCGAAAGCAGCATGATTACTGCGCCTTCGAGCGAAGCATTGCCCACCTTTTCCACTTTATCGAGGGGCATGTTCGCTATGAATCCAATATCGATAGCGTTCGATTCATCGACGTAGTTGGCGAATCCGCCAGCGAGGTAGAGCTTTTCGAATTGATCGATCGGGAGACCGTACTCTCGCAGAACTATCGCCTGCCCACAGTAGTTCGCTGCCTTCGCTTGTGCGAGTGCCGAAATATCGCTTCGCGATAACGTTAGATTGTTCGTCGCTGAGAATTCGTACTCAACTGCTCCGTCGTCGAATCTGCCCAACTCGTCCATCAAGTTCGTTCGACGTAGTTCGGCAATTAGATCGATTAGACCTGAGCCACAAATCCCAATAGGATCGATTTCGCCGATTGCGCTGGAATCAGCAACGCCTCTATCATCAATGACGACCTTCTCAACAGCACCGTCATAACCGGGCATGCCGTAAGTAACTTCACCGCCCTCGAAGGCAGGTCCGGCAGGGCAGGAGGCGGCTAAAAGCCGGTCACGATTGCCAATAACTACTTCTGTATTGGTTCCGACATCAACAAGGATTATCGGTTCTATTTGATCTTCTATACCGAGCGCCAAAAGATCGGCTGCAGTATCAGCTCCGAGATGGGACGCAATCAGTGGACCGCCGTAAACAGTCGCTTTAGGGTGGACTCGGAGTTCGAGCTCGGTGGCAGTCGTTGTCAACGCGGTTGTGGTGAGTTTTGATTCTCGGAATTCGACTTCGATATTCGACTTATAAGGTCGTGTTCCAATACTTTGTACATTGAGCCCGAAGAACAGATCACGCATGGTCGTATTACCAACTGCGACGATTTCGAATATCTGTCGTCTACGTATTTTTAACGAGCGCACCATCTCACCGATCTCAAAGTTTATCGACGAGACCATGACGGCCCGTAACTCACCTGAATCTTCCCCGCCGTCATATGAGATTCGGTTCATAACGTCGCTGCCACCGAATCGCTGCGGATTTTCAAACGATGCTGTGTACTCGGTTTCACCCGATTCAAGGTTTACAAGATTGAGAACAACAGTCGTTGTGCCGAGATCGGCAGCTATGCCGTAGATAGCGCCACGGTAAGAATCGACCACGACTGGACCTTCATGACCGTTAAACACAACGTCGTTATCTACTCGAACGTAGGCGGGTTGTAATTTGGTATTTCGCTTCGTCCCGGCAGTGAGAATTCGTGGCTGCCGGCGAAGAACGGAAAAATCAATATCGACTTCGGTGTCGACGACGCAAGCCTGACATGCGAGGCGGTAGTTTCCACGAAGAAATGTTTCTTTATCAGTCGGAGGTGAGAGAGCGTCGGCACCTTTACGCACTTCGACGATGCATTCATGACACTCACCCGTGCGACCACAGGATGTAGGTACTCGTACAGACAGTGCATCAGCAAAGTCGAATAGCGAGTCGTGTTTATTCGCATCGAGTTTATTTGAGTTTAGAAATACGGGACTCAATTATTATCGGTCTCAGAATCAGAAATGGTTGAGAACAAGTTTAAATCTGGACTATCCCAGACGTTTTAGTAACCGTGCTCAGCAAATGTCCTACGATAGCGTTACTGATCCCAGGCTTCTCGATAGTCGATCTGGTCGCTACCAGCGCAGGCGGGCAGGGAAGTAGGATCGCTAGTGAAGTATTGGTTTCGGCAGCCAAACTTGGCGGTACACCGACTTGCTGCATCTTTATACGGGCATCGGGTCTGCATCACTTCATCAGCAGTTGAAGCTATATCTTTGTAGATGTTGTAGAGGCGATCGAGACTGGCTCGCGCTTTATCGGAATCCACTTCAGGATTATCGTTACGGGCCTGTTCTTGAGCCATGGAACACCCCCATCCCAAATATTGTCAAAAATTGACGATAGCGTTAGCTGGACTTCAATTCTGCGAGTAGTAAAACAAGTTCTTTCGCCTTATCGACAGCATCAACCGCATTGTCGCCGTAAGCATCAGCGCCCATCTCATCAGCGAAATCCTGCGTTACTGGCGCTCCACCTACCATGATACGAACTTCGTCTCGCAGTCCCATATCTTCGAATGCAGCGATGGTTCGTCCCATGTTTGGCATCGTCGTTGTGAGCAATGCCGACATTCCAACCACTTCAGCGCTGTGCTCTTCAGCTGCGTCGATGAAGTCATCTGGTGATGAATCAACGCCAATGTCATGAACGACAAATCCAGCGCCTCTGAGCATCATGATGCAGAGGTTCTTGCCGATATCGTGAAGGTCGCCCTTCACAGTTCCCATGATGACAGTCCCTGCGGGCTTCGCTCCTGAGGCGGAGAGAATTGGCTCGATATGAGCCATTCCTGCTTTCATTGCACGAGCAGCTACCAACACTTCAGGGACGAATATCAGGTTGTCACGGAACTTCACTCCAACAATGGCCATGCCGTTGAGAAGCCCGTCATCAAGCAACTGATTGGCAGTAAAGCCATTGGCGAGGGCTTCTTGAGTAAGTCGGTCAACTTCAGTGTTGTTGCCCACGATCAATTCGTAAGCCATCTCCTGCATGATCGGGGCAGTGCCGTCGATCGCTTCGGAAATATGTTTTCGTTCTCCTGGGCTGGATACGAACTCGAATTCTCGGGCTAGGCCTTCGTGCGTGATCGGCATTAATAATCTCGAAATTACTGACTAGAGGGGCTTGAGGAGTCGGGATTGCATCAGTCTTACTGAGATGAGAATCCGCCTCGAAAAGTTAATTGTCTCATCGTATCGATGGAAAATGAACTAAATTTCTTGAATCGGAAGATTTATCCTTAGTTGAGACCGCGCTCAGCGACCCAATCTTCGATTGCTGATGGTATCTCCAATAGATTTTCCAACTTGGTTTTGAGTGGGATCGCACATTCAGGAGCGATTAGTTGAACACCGGCGTCGAGCGCAGCATTCACTTCAGCACGAACTTCTTCGGGGCCTCTAGAGTACAAAGTTGTTGGATTGTTGATATTTCCAACAAGTCGAATTTTGCCGCCGACCGCTTCCATCGCCTCGACAGGGTCGTTTTTGGAATCGAAATGGAATGCCGCCATGCCGGTTTCGGCGATGTACGGCATTCGGTCGACTGTGGCCCCGCAAATGTGAAGTATCAGAGGAACAGAAAGTTCCTCTTCGATCTCTTGGTGCATTTCCATGAGGAAACGCCGGTAATACTCGCCACTAACGAGGTCGCCAGTGGCGTGATCGGGAACCGTCAACACATCAGCACCGGCATCGATTTGAGCTTGGCCGTACAAGATTGTTATTTCTTTTAATGCTTCCAACGATTTCATTGTCTCGGTTGGGTCATCGACAGTCCCAAGCAAGAACGGCTCAACACCGAATACGTGGTAAGCGAGTGTCCAAGGCCCCATTGTTTTACCCACGACAGCTACTTCATCACCAAACTCCTGCTTGAGAATACGGATCGAGTCAGTAATCGCCTTTGCATCGGGATGTTCTAGAAAACCAGAAGGAATTTTTACATCTGATGAACTCTTCCAGATCGGATTGGACATCCGAACTGTAGGCCAGTTGTCTTTTTGCTCCCACTGCATGTCACAGCCGAGTGCTGAAGATTCCTGAATGATCGAGAAATAAGGGGCGATCGTATCGAAACCTAGTTCCGTGTAAGCGGTGGCTGCTAAGCGAGCGTTCATCTCGCCATCGCGATTGGCATCCGGGAACGGTGCGTCTACGAGATCCATTAGTTCGACTGTGGCGACGTTGGTCGGGGTACAGACGGGTGGACGGTCGACTGGTTCCCCGGCGAGAGCGGCCATTACACGTTCTCGGGAGGTCATTTTTTCAATTACGGGTGACATGTGATCTTGTCCTGAAGACTAACTCTGGGCGAATCCGAGTGTTTGCGTGTTCATCTGACCAGCCATTTCATCTTGCTCAATCTGAGCTTCAACAGCGCTGACATTTCGAGCTAGCGGAAGGATTAATCGAGCAAAATTGTCGTAACGCTTGCCGTCAGGGAATGAAAATTGGTTTTTATCAACTCTTGTGCAGCCTGAATAGCGAATGAATCCGCCAACTGCGGCCATAACACGCCTTTCTGGGCGTTCTGCCTCGCCTTCTGTCGAAATCGTGTAAACGTATTGATCGCCGACCTGCTCGCCTTCGATAACAAAGGTTAGTTTGGTCTTGGTATCAGGTGCCGAAATCCGACCAGACGGAGGTTTGATTGCTGGGTCTTTCTCAACAGCAGCCGTGAACATAAATCGTAGTGCTCGATCCAGTTGAAGTTCGTTTATCAGCCGAAGTTGGTTTGACGTTCCTTCCACTGCTTCGACATCTCCGAGTAGAACACATCGGTCACGAATTTGTTCAATACGAGCCTCGATACCATCGATTTTGCTGTAACTGAAGATGATCAACAGACCATCCTTAATGAACAGACCAATACTGACATCGTTGAAGTGTGGGTCGAGTGAAACTAGTTCAATGCATTGACCCAGACTTTTGATTTTCTCAACAATTCTCGATTTTTGTGCCGACGGGGGCATCGGGGACCTCTTCTTAGGGATGTTCGATTACGCTCGGACAGATTGTACTAGTGCTCGGATGTGATCCGCAGTGGTTCCACAGCATCCACCGAGGATATTTATTGGCAATTCAGCCAATTCTCGGTAGTACTTAGCCATGAACTCTGGAGTTTCGAGGTAGCAAGTTTCGCCGTTCTTGATAATGGGCAGACCTGCGTTTGACTGAACGACGAGGTACTTGTCGGTAGCAGCTCGCATTCGAGTTGCAATTTCAACCATTCGCTCGATTCCGTTTCCGCAGTTGGTTCCTACGATATCGGCTCCGGCTTCTTCGAGACCTTCTACAGCCTGTTCAGGTGTCACGCCCATCATTGTGAAATAGCCGCGTGGCCCTTTGTCGAAAACCATAGTCGCCATAACTACGAGATCCGTTGTTTCTTTTGCCGCACGAACCGCTATCGCTGCTTCTTCGATAGCAAGCTGAGTTTCGATCATCACAGCATCGGCGCCGCCAGCCTCAAACGCTTTAGACATTTCGGAAAACGTTTCGTAAAGTTCGTCTTCTGTCGCTGTTCCCAGTGGTTCAATGAACTCACCAGTAGGTCCGATCGAACCCGCTACAAATTTACCTTCAGGAGCGGCGGCTCGTGCGTGTTCGGCAGCCAGTCGGTTTAGTTCGAACAGGCGGTCGCCAGCGCCGTAACGCTCGAGCATGAATTTGTTGCCACCAAACGTGTTGGTGAGAACGATATCGGAACCGGCATCGAAATAGTGCTTCGCCATTCCCCTAATAACTTCGGGGTTATCAGCGTTCATTAATTCTGGGCTGCCGCCGGGTTCGAGTCCGTTGTTCTGAAGGTATGTTCCGGTCGCACCGTCAAAGATCAATGTATCGCCGTTTGCGAGGCGGTCAAGAATGCCCCGTTTTCCGTCAGAAGCTGCCAAATGCTCTCTCCAATTGTTTTCGTTCTCTATTGAGTGTTTCTGAATCAGATACGTTTACGCAAATATATATTTAGTCTAGTGCCCAGTGGTCGATCGCTCCCGGTTTTGGGTTCCGGGACCCTTCTTCGTGAAGTTTAATGATCCGTTTGACGAAATTGGAGGGGAGTTTCTCTAATTTCACTGCGAGTTGCTCTGCAGCATCTTTTGCGTTCGCGTCCGAATCAACGTATTCGCCAAATGCCCAAGCATCAAGATACTCGTCGGTGCCTTCGCTACCGTCTTTCATAGCGACAGCATCGGCCGCCTTCTGAAATCGATCTTCGAGCTGCCTCGAAATACGTCCAGCGGCGTCTTCTGCTTGAACTTGAACAGGAATCTCTTTCCAGTACATAACTCGCACGCGTGTCATATAAACCAATCCGTCGTTTTTATCACTGCACGAGTTGTTCGTGGCATCGTGGATGATAATCGTAGCATCGTGTCGATCATTGCTAACGGGCAATTTATCGTGAACGCCTATATGCTCGATATCGTAGTTTGTTCAATACCTTTTTGAGTAGTTAGTAGCTGGTCCAATGAAATCAGATGCAGCAGATGGTGTATTTCGAGTAGTCGTGCCGGATGACAACCCGCCAGTATTCACCGATTCAGCAGCGATGGCGAGATTACGACGGCTTCCAAACATCGAAGTGAAGTCTTTCACTGACCGACCTAGTAATCCAGATGAATTAATCGACCGAATCTCTGGGGCCCATACTTTGGTAGTTGCCCGATCTACCACTCAGTTGACGAACACGATTCTCGAATCAGTCACTCCTAAACTCAAGCACATTGCAATATGGGGGACAGCGGCTGATCACATAGCGTTAGAGGCAACTCGGCGGCTTGGTGTAGTGGTTACGAATACCCCGAATGCAGCGACTGTGGCGGTGGCCGAGCATGCTTTAGCTCTATTGATGTCGCTGGCTCGGAAAATACCCCAACTAGATCTCAGGGTTAGAGACGGGGAGTGGCCTGGAGGACAGCTAACGCAGCTAGCAGGTAAAACACTGGGAATTGTGGGAACCGGTGCTGTGGGCATTCGATTAGCTAGTATTGCAGAGGGGATCGGAATGCGAATCCTGACGAGTTCCCTAAGAGAATCGAGCGAGATATCGTCAGCCGGTGAGCGACCGAACTGGACCGAAGTCGGTTTTTCTGAACTGTTAGGAAGCGCTGATGTGATTTCAGTCCATGCCCGATTAACCCCGAAAACACGGTCAATGTTCGGCTCATCTGAATTCTCTCGGATGAAACCTACGGCATTATTCGTCAATACGGCTCGAGGACAATTAGTTAATAACAGGGCGCTGACGGACGCCCTAGCAAACGAAACAATTGCTGGCGCTGCTCTTGATGTTTTTGGCAGCCAACCGCTTGATAGAAATTCAATACTGGCGCGACTTCCAAACGTTATTCTCACTCCGCACATCGCTTCGAACACTAATGAGGCGTTGACTGTTTCGTTGAACATGGTTGTGGATAACGTGGTGGATTTTATGCATGGTCGTGTGCGATATAAGGTCAAATAAAAAAATCTAAACGACTTAGGTACGTGCCGTCGTAATCGTCCTAGCGTTGACATTAAGAAAACTCCCTTAATATAATTGGTCGGCTAAGTATGAGGTTTCCGTTGAGGTCTCCAAGGGTATTCGCGTATTTTCGCGCGGTATGGCTTTAAATATGGTTTCAACAATCACCTCATCAAAGCGACATGACGTGGTGTCTGGATTTCGATCTAGGCTCCTGACAAAGACCTAAACGTGGGTCTTTGCACGTCTGAGGAGGATTTTATTGTTTAAGCTAGACAAGATGAAGCTCGTAATGGGACTTCTGATTGGTGCAACAATGACTGCAGTGATTGCTTGTGGCGGTACGGAAACCGTTGAAGTGATCAAAGAAGTCGAAGTCATCAAAGAAGTCAAGGGTGACACCATTGAGGTGATCAAAGAAGTCAAGGGTGACACCGTTGAGGTGATCAAAGAAGTCGAAGTCAAGGGCGACACCATTACGGTAGTTGCTACGGCCACTTCCGTTCCTGCAGCCCCTGCAGCAGCACCTGAAGAATTAATCACAGCACCTGATACATCCACACCTGCTGGGACGGCTGTAATCGCTGTCAATGGTACGGTGGGTGATCAAAACGGATTGAACTCAGCGCAATCACAAGACGGACTTAAGAACGTCGGTATTGCCGAGACTTTGTTCCGACGGGCTGCTGATGACAGCACACTGAACTGGATCGCTAATGACTTTACGATTGCAGCGGATCTTTCCGGTGCAACTGTGAAAATTCAGCAAGGCATCCCGTTCCAGGTTGTTGATGGTTATGACGCAGGCGACCTGACCGCACACGACGTTGCTTTCTCTATGAACAACGCCAACAGTGCTGTAAATGCTGAGTCAATTCACGGACAGGCTGGTGATTTCGCCGGTCTCTGGGGTGAGTGGACTGCTATAGACGACGAAACTGTCGAGTTCAAGTTCACTAACTTTGACTCGACTTGGAAGGATGACTACGTCAACCAGTCAGGTCAGGCTCTATCGATTTTTTCGAAGAAGGCTTATGACGAAAAAGGTGCAGAGTGGGTTCGTGACAACGTTGTCGCTACCGGTCCTTACCAGATTGAAGAATGGCTCCGAGACGAGTCATACACAGTAGTTAACCGAGCAGGCACTCACTGGAACAGTGATTTAGAGCCAAAGACTGAACGAGTTCAAATAGTTCAAGTGACTGAAGCAACTACTCGATCTTCGCTTCTGCGAACTGGTCAAGTTGACATGGCTCACCTCGAGCCGAAGGACGCTGCCAAGTATGACTTGACACAGTTCACTCAGGCATCCGCTGGTGGTGCTGTTCAGCTTGGTGTGTTCTTCGCTGGTAACCTCTGGGAAGACGTTTACGGTGGAGGAGACCTTGAGGGTCAGGCTCTACCGCCTAAGGCTACTTTCGTTCATGACTTAGCATGGATTGGTAAGCCTGGTTCAAGCCACGGTGAAGGCGACCTCGAACAAGCAAAAACTGTTCGAAACGCTTTGGCCATTGCCATCGACCGTGACCTTGTAAACGACACTCTACTTGCAGGTCTTGGTGCTCCGGTTTACGTTGAATACTTCAACGCCGCTTCACCTAACTGGGACTCCAAGTACGAATACGCTTACGACCCAGACCTGGCCGTTGAAATGATCAACGGACTTGACGGTGACTACCAAGCCGGTGGAGCACCATCCGATGGACCTCTTGGCGATAACGCTTTTGAGATCTCCGTCTACGCTGGTCCTGAACTCGGTGGTGGTGCATCAGTTACTGGTGAAGTTGCTGACGCTGTCGCTGGTTTCTGGGCCGACATCGGTCTTGAAACTTTCTCACTGAAGTTCTCCTACACGGCCTTCCGACCTACTGTCGTTGGGCGAGCCAACACGCACCCATGGATCACATCTTGTGACAAGGGTAGGGCGTCTAACCCATGGCACTTCCCTAAGGGCCTTGTACAGACATCTCTAACCCGTGGTGGTTTCTCATGTGGTTTCGAATCACCAGTCATCCTGGATCTTTACCAGCAGATGGCTCAAGCTCCTGATACTGCCACGGCAACTGCAGCAGCTAACGAATACCTTGAGTACGTTCACGACCAGGCTCTACAGCCTGGTGTTGTAGCCGTCCCTGACGCTTTTTACTTCAACAACAACAAAGTAAAGAGCTTCGAAATGGACGTTGCTGCTGCTGCGAACCTAAACTCCCTATGGAATATTGAACTTAAATAGTTCTGTGTGAAAGAATGGGTTTACAGTTCTAAACAGTAAACACTAGAAGGGGCTCACCAATAGGTGGGCCCCTTCTTTTTAATAGAGCGAATAAAGACCATTTAGATACCAGCAAACTGGTGAAAATAATTCACAATAGGGTCAATAAATCAACGCAAATATGGTAAGATTTCGCAGTGTCTTTCGTTGACACAAAACCTGTGAGGTTCTAGGACTTTAATGCGTCGCTTTATTATTCGTAGATTTGTGTTTTCTCTGGTAAGCATTGTTATTGCGACCTTGGCAGTGTTTTTACTGTCTCGCGCTCAAGGCGACCCACTACTTCTTTACGCCACTTCGGGATACGGCCTAACAGCTGAAAGTGAAGCGGCTCTACGTAAGAAATTGGCGTTGGATCGCCCAGTGCCAGTTCAATATGCGCTGTGGCTTGGGCGCACTCTTAAAGGCGACATGGGAGAAACCATCCTTGATCGCAAGCCGGTGGCTCGCGTGGTTTTGGCCCGGCTACCATCGACTCTTCATCTAGGAGCCGCAGCGTTCTTTCTTTCATTTTTGGTAGGTATTCCACTTGGAGTTCTGTCTGCAGTGAAACGCGGAACTATTTGGGATTACATCGGTAGATTCTTTGCATTACTAGGTCAAGCGGTACCTCAATTCTGGCTCGGCCTTGTGTTGATAATGCTGTTCGCTGTGAAGTGGCAAATATTTCCAGCCGGTCTCAAAGGTGAAGGTTTGTGGGACGTTAAATATCTGGTTCTACCGACAATCACTTTGGCATCAAGCGGATTTGCGTTCTATATGCGAATCACGCGAACGGCAATGTTAGAAGTACTTGATTCTGAGTATGTCCGGCTTTCACGTGCCAAAGGTGTCGGCAATAACAAGGTGATTTGGAAGCATGCTTTTAAAAATGCCTTCATTCAACCCTTGACTGGCATGACTTTGGGATTGACCTTTTTTCTTACGGGTTCAGTTTTGGTAGAAACAATTTTTGCTTGGCCTGGAATGGGGCAAATGGCTATCACGGCTGTGAACAACAATGACTTCCCGGTTCTGCAAGGCGTTGTGTTTTTCTTCACGATTTTGTTCGTTGGTATGACTTTCATCACCGACCTTTTATACGCGTACATCGATCCGAGAATTCGGTACGACTAGACGCTGTACAAATTTTTAGAGACATTTAGTTTTTTTAGCGTAGGCACATGGCTCAACAGGCTGACATACAAATCAAAAATAGTGCTTCAGAGACGGGTAAAAGCGTAGAACAACGTACCGTTTTAAAACGTGGAATAGCTGCTCAGGCACTCTACGTCGTTAGACGATGGCCGATAATCCCTCTGATAGTCATGGCTATCTTGCTTATTGCGGGTATATTCGCTCCTCTTTTAGCACCAGCAGATCCTACTCAACAGTCACTTGCCTTCAGAAACTACCCGCCAACTTGGGGTGCTGAAAGACCAGAGTTCAACACTGCGCCAGACCCCGCTGACTACGACATGTCGATAACTAAAGAGCGCTCGGCGTTTAATAGGGCGAAGAAGAGCACCTTCGGACGTTCGGTGTACATACTTGGTGCAGATAACTTAGGACGTGACGTATTTTCTCGTGTGATTTACGGCGCACGAATTTCTCTTGAAGTAACTGCATACGCCCTCACTACAGGAATTATTGTCGGATCCCTTATGGGAATAGTCTCAGGTTACTTTGGTGGATGGACTGACGAGATACTGATGCGCCTTGTGGATGTGTGGTTAGCACTTCCGTTTATTTTGATCGCACTGGTGGTTGCTCAGCAATTCATATCAACAGGAGGAGCCGCTAAGGGTGTTGTCATATTCTTGATCACTCTTGTGGCTTGGACAGCTTTCGTACGACAAGTACGTGCTGATGTGTTGACTATTCGTGGTCAGGAATATGTCGCTGCGGCTAAAGTGGCTGGTGCGTCTTCGTTAAGGATTATTCTCAAGCACATATTGCCAGGTACATACAGCACGATTCTTGTTGTTGCCTCACTTCGAGTTGGTCAATTGATTCTTACCGAGTCAACACTCTCATTCTTGGGTGCTGGTATTCCAGACCCGATCCCTGCATGGGGCAAGAGTGTTAGCGATGGCAGACAGTTCATTGAAGAAGCCTGGTGGATTTCATTCTGGCCCGGATTCGCAATCTTCTTAGTTGTGATGTCATTGAACTTTTTCGGTGACTGGTTGCGAGATCGACTCGACCCAAAGTTGCGACAACTAGACTAGTGTCAAATAAAAAAAGAAACACACAAAAGGCGTCTGATTATTCTGGCGCCTTTTGTGTGTTTCTAACTAAATCCGTATCTGCTGAAAATATTTTCACCTTTCGATAATCCAAAGCCGGTTAGCCGATATAATCGCGCCACTTATCGAGTGGTTCTACCTTCTTAATTTACGTAACGGTGTGACACAAATTCACATTTACGCACAATCAAAATCAGATTTTCGACGGGAGTTCTCAAATAATGTCAGTCGGCTTTGTGGGTCTTGGATACATGGGACAGGGGATGGTAGACAACCTCCTTGAAAAGGGTACTGATCTTACTGTGTTCACACGCACACAATCTAAGATCGAAGCGATGATCGAACGCGGTGCAAAGGGCGCAACTTCCGTCACCGAACTAACTAAGAACGTCGAAGTCGTCATGGTCTGTTTACCAGATGTGAAAACTTCTCGAGAAATTCTTCTTGGAGAAGATGGCGTAATCGCCAACGCACACTCGGGTCAGGTGATCGTTGATCACGGAACGGTAGATATCGCAACATCACGTGCTTGTGCCGAAGCCGCAGAGGCCAAAGGGGCCCATTTCCTCGATGCTCCTATCTCTGGCGGCCCTGGTGGGGCAGCAGCTGGCACATTGGCGATCATGGTCGGCGGGCACGAAGATGCGTTCGAACTTACGTATGAGTACTTTGCCAAAATGGGTGCCAACGTCAAATTGATGGGACCTACTGGCGCAGGCACCGCAATGAAGCTGATCAACCAGCTCCTGGTCGGCGTACATAGCGTTGCCGCTGCTGAAGCATTCGCCCTAGCCAATTCAGCTGGAGTAGACATTCAAACAGCTGCTGACTTACTTGGAGTAAGTTGGGGCGGTAGTACGATGATCGAACGAAATGCCCCAATGACCGCAGCTCGAGACTTCCCAAATTCAGCAGCGCCTCTCCGTCTCATCTGGAAAGATCTCGGCATTATCGGCGAGTTAGCTGAAGATGAAGGTCTTTCGCTTGAACTGGCTACCAAGTCACTCGAGATGTACAACACGATGATGGATTCCGGAAAAAAAGAGCATGATATTTCGGGAGTTCTCGAACTCATCGAAGAGCGATCTAAGTAATCCTGTTTCACGGATTAAAACAAATTCAACAATGTGGTTCGATTCGATCAGTGAATCTCACCAACTATCCAATTATTACGTAACCAACAAAAATAGGAATTATCTCGAATGGCAACACATAAAATTGCAATCGTCAAAGGTGACGGAATTGGTGTCGACGTTGTAAACGAAGGCATGAAAGTGCTCGATGCCCTTGCTCCAAAATATGGTATTACATGGGCTTACACAGAGCTCCCGTGGAGTTCGGATTACTACTTTAAAAACGGCCAGATGATGCCGGATGATGCGCTGGTAACTCTAGAGGACTTCAATGCTGTATTTCTCGGAGCAGTGGGTCACCCTGACATTCAGGACAACATCACTCTCGACGGTCTACTGCTGCCGATCCGTCGACGTTTCGACCAGTACATTTGCTTACGTCCTTCGGTTTTGTACCCTGGTGTTGAGTCTCCTTTGTCGGGCAAAAAGCCTTACGACATTGACCTAACCGTAATTCGAGAAAATACTGAAGGTGAATACCTCAATATAGGTGGATTTGCTTACCACGGTACGCCAAATGAAGTCGCTGTACAGACAGCCGTTTACACACGTATGGGTTGTGAACGAGCTATTCGCTACGCGTTTGATCTAGCCCGTGAACGTGGCAAAAAGAACCACGTCACATCCATCACGAAATCTAACGCTCTTGGCTACATGACTATCTGGGACCGAACGTTCGCAGAAGTTGCTGAAGAGTACACAGACATCGACTCGTCATCACTACTGATAGACGCAGCTTGCATGGATCTTATTCGACGACCTGAGATGTTTGATGTGATTGTTGCACCGAACCTCTTTGGAGACATCATCACTGATATTGGAGCGATCATCACCGGCAGTATGGGGCTTGCTTCGAGTGCAAACATCAACCCTGATACTTCAGTTCCATCGATGTTCGAGCCAACCCACGGATCAGCACCTGATATCGCAGGGCAGGGAATCGCTAACCCAATGGCGCAAATTTTGACTGCAGCAATGATGCTCCGACACCTTGGCGAAGATGCAGCAGCGGCTGATGTTGATGCAGCAGTACTTCAACTACTTGAACAGGGTGAAACCTTGACACCAGACCTCGGCGGTTCTTCAACAACCGAGCTTGTTGGTGATGTAATCGCCGAACTGGTGTCGAAGTAGGCACTGACGCCGAGTTATCCCGGTTTCGATAGGACAGATCAAACTATGGGTATGAATCCATTCGAGAAAATTCAAATAGGCGACACAGGCGTTTCAGTGCCGCTGCTTGGTCTCGGCACTGCGCCTTTGAGCGGCGGGGTGCTGGGTGACGGCCTGATGGGGATCACAGCCCACGAAGAAGCGGTGAGGGTAATTGATCGTGCCCAAGCACTTGGCATTTCGTATGTCGATACAGCGCCTTTGTACGGCGCTGGCCGAGCGGAAGCTCGAGTCGGCAACTCTGCTTACGCATCGGCTGATCGAGATTCTTTCGTTATCTCAACGAAGATAGGTCGCGTGCTTGATCCGATCGAGGGCGGCATTACGGCTGCGGATGACCCTGACGGAATTGGCGATCTCAATGCGGTCAATTCGTGGACTCGCGATGACGTGCATCGTTCGATCGAAGAGAGCCTAATGCGACTCAATATGGATAGCGTCGAGATTATCTACGTTCACGATCCCGATGTTGAACCTTACGGAGAAGAACAGGCGCTGAACGAAGCATTCCCTGCTTTAATCGAATTGCGGGAACAAGGCGTCATAAAAGCCATAGGTTGCGGAATGAACATTTGGGACATGCCTCTCAAGTTCATTCAGCGATTCGACCTAGACATTATTTTGCTCGCCGGCAGGTACACGTTGCTCGATCATTCTGGCCTAGACGAATTCCTGCCCGTTTGTGTAGAAAGCGATGTAAAAATCACCATTGGCGGACCTTACAACTCGGGAATTCTGGCTCGTGATTTATCGAAACCGGTTACGTTCAACTACGAGCAAGCGCCCGGCCACTTGGTCGAGCAAGCCCGTAAGTTGACTGAGATCTGCGTCTCACACGGAATCGATCTGAAAGCCGCCGCGCTTCAGTTCGTTCTTGCTCATCCTGCGGTCGCCACTGCAGTACCCGGTGCACAGTCGACTGCCGAGCTTGAGCAAAATATTGCGATGGTTCAGCAGGACATTCCGTCTGCTGTCTGGAGTGATATGCGTTCTGCCGGGTTAATTCCCGATAACGCCCCCACTCCCGATTAAGGCACGAGAGAACCGATTCGATCAGCCGGTGTGGAAACCGGCGGTGTGTCCTGCGACCTCGACGTGAGTTGCAACCGGCGTTTTGCCGATTAGGAAGTCGAAGTCGCAGCCATCCTGAGCTTGCGTAATATGCTGCGAGTACATCTTGCCATACCCACGTGTGAACCCACCATCGACTGCTGGTTCAGGTAGCTCCACACGTCGTCGTTCCAATTCGGCAGCATCGACGTTCAAGTTGAGCACTTTTGCTTCAACGTCTAGCGTAATAATGTCGCCGGACTGAACGAGTGCCAGTGGGCCACCGACGGTCGATTCGGGAGATACGTGCAACACGATCGTCCCAAACGCAGTTCCACTCATTCGAGCGTCGGATATTCGCACCATGTCTCGCACACCCTCGGCGAGCAGTTTCTTCGGTAGAGGAAGGAACCCTGCCTCTGGCATTCCGGGGCCTCCGACAGGGCCAGCACCCTTCATAACGAGAATGTCGTCCTTGGTCACATCCAAATCAGGGTCATCGATTCGGTTCTTTAGATCAAGTGGGTTCTCAAACACGATTGCTCTGCCGGTGTGCTTCAAAAGCTCGGGAGAAGCCGCTATGTGCTTGATTACGGCTCCATCCGGAGCGAGTGATCCCTTTAGCACCGTCAGCCCGCCTTCTTTGGCGAGTGGGTTCTCAGGAGATAGAACCACATCGTCGTTGTGACATTCGGCTTCAGCTATATTTTCGCCCAAAGAGTCGCCAGTAACCGTAAGGCAATCGAGATTGAGTAGACTCGACATCTTCTTTAAAACTGCTTCAACACCGCCCGCGTAGTACAAGTCTTCCATCAGGTATTTTCCGCCGGGTTTCAGGTTGACAATTACCGGTGTGGTTTCGGATAGTTCGTTAAATCGTTCAAGAGGCAGTTTTATGCCTGCTCGGCCCGCAATAGCTGTGAGATGGATGATCGCGTTGGTTGAGCCACCAGCTGCCAGAAGCATGCGTATCGCATTGTCAAAGGCTTCTTGGGTAAGGATGTCTGACGGTCGAATGCCCTTGCGAACGAGATCAACAGCGACACGACCTGAATCTTCAGCGAGGACTTTCCTACGAGAGTCGGCACCCGGAATGGCGGCTCCGCCCGGTAACGACATTCCGATGGTTTCGACGATAGCGCCCATGGTCGATGCTGTACCCATAACCATGCAGTGACCTGGTGATCGGTAGATCGCTGCCTCCATCGAATCGTAATCGGCTTGAGTAATTGTTCCAGCTCGAAGTTCTGACCAATAACGTCGGCAATCGGTACAAGAGCCAAGCTCTTCACCCTTCCAATTGCCTTTTAGTTGAGGCCCGCCGGTTAGAACGATGGCGGGGAGATCGGCTGAAGCCGCACCCATGAGCATTGCAGGAGTGGTTTTATCGCAACCGGAAAGGAGAACAACTCCGTCGATAGGAAGACCGCGGATCATTTCCTCGACATCCATCGACATCAGGTTTCGACAGAACATCGAAGTTGGCGATAGGAAGAATTCTCCAAGTGAAATAGTCGGGAATTCGATTGGAAATCCGCCAGCAGCAAGAACTCCACGCTTCACGTGTTCAGCCAGACCTCGAAGGTGAGCGTTACAGTGTGTTGCTTCCGACCATGAGTTGGCGATTCCAATAATTGGACGTCCAGCAAATGATTTTTCCGACCAACCTTGGTTTTTGAGTCCCGCCCGATGTAAAAATCCTTCAAGATCTTTGGTGCCAAACCACTCAGCCGAGCGAAGAATTTTGCCGTTTGCTTGGTCGGTACCCATCGATTGGAGTCCTATCAACTTGCTAAAGAATTTCCGAGAGGCGGCGAGTTTAGCAAACGACAAGGTGATAATTTGATGTCAGCCGTAGCCGCGGGTTGCATTTCGTTGTGATCCCTCAAGCTTTTGTTAGTCGCAAGGTCGAATAGAAAAGATAAATATGTCATTAGGCACAAACTCACGATTCCCCGAGCTAACTGTTGCTGGTTCGCCAATCGATATGGGGCGCCAGATCGGCGAGCATTTTCGGTCGCAGATCGTTGAACTTTCTGATTTGGTACTCGATCGTTTCAACAAAGGAACGACACAACCTATTTCGTGGGAACGCGCAGAACAAGTCGCTCGCCGGAGCTTTGGTCGAGTCGAGGAGATGTTCCCTGGTCCTCTTGACGAACTCAGAGGTACCGCTGAGTCGTCAGGCGTTTCTTTAGAGCGCTTGATGGTTCTGAATGCCCGGAACATGCTTGGTGACACCTCGGAAGGCTGTACGTCGATCATGGTTTCATCGGAGGTTTCTGGATCTGGAAAAGGGTTTGCTGGACAGAACTGGGATAACGACCCCGCGATGGGTCCTTTGTCAGCGGTTGTTACTCGTAAAGGCGAAGGGGTTAGTTCGTTCACATCTTGGATGCAACCCGGGTTGGTCGCTTATATGGGATTCAACTCGGCGGGTATTGGAATATGTATGAACGCGTTGAATGGTCCGAGCGATCCGGCAGGGTTGCCTTGGTACTTCTTCGTTCGTTCGATTCTCGAATCATCTTCGAGTGAAGCTGCTGTGAGCGCTGTCGAATCATCCCCAAGGGCACTAACGGCTAATGCAGCGATGATTACTACTGAGGGACCGTTGAATCTGGAGATCACACCGGATTCTGTTGAGTCGATACGGGCTGAATCTGACGGCGTGTTGGTTCACACTAATCATTGCGTTCACCCATCGCTCGAATCGAACAATTCGGAATATGGCGATCGAATCTACGGTCAGTCATTTGATAGACGAAATCGTGGACAGGCGATCCTCGCCCAGAATATGACCATAGGCAAAGTCACACTGGATCACGCCAAGACGTTGTTATCTGACCACGACGGATTTCCAACCTCGATTTGTCGTCATCCGAATGATGAACCGACTACGGGCTGGCAACGCAGTGTTATATCGATCATCCTTGAACCGGGTGATAATCGTATGCACGTCTCAAACGGGAATCCGTGTGAGAATAGTTACGAAACTTACTACGCGGGTTGATTCGGGGCGAATCAACTTAGGAGATCGAATCAGTTGAGATTTAGTAAACCAGCATTAATGGGCGCGGGACTGGGATTTTTGATGTCGATAGCGTTCCTCATCTTTTCACTTCTGCAGTTCGATAAAGAAGTCAGTGACGTTAAGGGACAAATTCTGCTGACGGTGGTTTTCGTAATGCCGTTCATGGTGCTCATCGGTCTTGGAATAGGCGGGCTTTGGAGCAAGTTATACGGCCCTGACAGCCTCTAACGCTTAAGGCGCAGTAATCTCAAGATTCGAGTGAAAAGGTTACCCGAGTTTGCAGTGTTGTGTTTGTTCAACCGTTCTGCCGTACAAGTCGCACACGTGCAGTAAGGCGGATGCTTCTTGCCTCGGTAAGCTTGTTCGTCCAATGCGGATCGCTTTCGCTCAAAGTGAAAATCTGGGATTACAGTTTAGATGTATTCGAAGGTAATGCGATTCGGTACCACAATGTAAATGCTGGCGGACGCGAAAAATCCTCCTGATCGATTTCTCGATCCAACGGAGGATGTTTAGCTGGTGCGACGTGTAGTCGAACTAGGCAGGACGAGCCAGAGTGGTGGGATATCTACGCAGCGGCTACGTTTGCAGCCTTCAGCGCCCAGTTCACACACATCTCAACTTCGCCAGGTTCCCACGGCTTGGTTACGTAATCACGTACGCCGAGTTGAACAGCTTTGACCATATTTTGTCGGTCGCCCTGTGCAGTAACCATGATTACTGGCAAAGAGGAGCTTTCAGGTTGATCTTTCAACCGTCGGAGGGTCTCAAGACCGTCCATACCTGGCATAGCAATGTCTAATAGAACGACATCAGGTTTTGAGGAGGCGATAACTTCAAGAGCTAGCAAGCCATCTGCGGCCTGAAGGATCTCGTGACCTTCTTCTTCGAGAATTTCAGCTAGTGCTTCTCGTATCTCTTCATGGTCATCAACGACAAGAATCGTCGGCATATCTTGTTCCTGTACTTTCGTATTCCATCCACGTTCATGTTCGGGGCACGAACGATTAGCGGACACTTCTTCGTATCCATACTCTGGCAATCTCTCAGGTTTAGGCGCGATATACGGTTTAGCCATGGTGTGAATATGGTTTGCTGCCTACGAGTGACATTCGCGTTTTGAATTTGCGACTCATTTGGTGTCCAGATTGGTGAACTCAAGTATTCCTCCTCAAATAATTAGAGTAAATATTTAATTATACTTTTTACCCCAACGCTCTAGAGAAATGGTTGCAACAAAGATGATAAACATGCCAATCCACTGACTCATCCCAAGGGCATCCTGCAGGAGCATTACACCTAAAAGAATGGTAAATACTGGCTCTAAATACATCACATTAGATGTTCTAACAGGTCCAATGAGAGAAATTGATTTAAAGAAAAAATAAAACCCTCCGCTCATACCTATGGCTGAAAGAATACTCCAGATAAGCATCTCAGATGAGACTGAGGACATA
>ENA-OREN01001273-OREN01001273.1-marine-metagenome-genome-assembly--contig:-NODE-1273-length-30235-cov-9.459381_pt1 | contig 30235 bp, 29 predicted proteins | sample MGYA00248624_ERZ508555 | MGnify/ENA primary metagenome ERZ508555 (study PRJEB26222, sample SAMN06267773) | marine metagenome | isolation source: Saanich Inlet, British Columbia, Canada | place...
CTTTTTTCTAGAACGATTCCCTTTGCTTGTGAAGATTTTCCTAATGGATTAGACTTATGCCATAGTCCTCTCTTCTTTCTCTTATACAATGGTTGAGACCACTTATACTTTCTTCTCTTACTTGAAAGTTTGTTCTCTGAACCCAATCCTCTAGATTTCTTAGCCATGTGATATGCATTCTCAAATTTTAATTTATAAAGATTTTGGTTATTTTAAGGTAGAATCAGCTAATTACTGCTTATTTTCTTAAATTACTTTAAATTCAAGATTGTGGTGTTTTTTTAGGAAGGAATTTGTAAATTCTAGGTTTTTTCCCTCTCTTCCAATAACTCTCGCTTTTTCAATTCTTGAAGCAAATTTTGCCTTTAATATATTATTTTCTTGAGTAATTTCTAAAGGTTTTATTGGGTAAATTAAGTCTATTAAGAATTTTTTTGGATCATCTGAAAGTCCAATAATCTTTATTTTTTTATTTAGTAAGTGTGTAAGTTTTTTTACGTTTTTTCCTTGTGGCCCTACTGCTCTTTTTAGGTCTTTTTGAGGAATAATAAATAATAGGCTTGAAGGATGCTCATAGAAATCAATATATTCTGTTCTAGTAATTTTTTCAAATGTAGAAATATATCCTATTGTCCGGATATCTAATTTTTGTTTAAGTTTCATTTAATATTAGTAGCTGATTACACTTACTGGGAAGTTTTTTCTACAGAATACTGAAATCTCTGCCCTGGGTTTGTCTAATTTAACTACTTCGACTTTATTCATTTCTGCATAATGCTTGATGTTATTTTCAATCTCATCTCCACAGTTACTTGCTAGAAATACTTTTTTAGTGGTACCATTTTTTAAATTTTTAATAGTTTGCGCATTACCAAATATTAATTTCTCTTTCTTCATTGCATCTCTTAGGTCTTCCAGGCTCATTTTTTATCCTCTTCTTCTTTTTCTATTTGTTTCTTTTTAATGCTTTTGGGTCCCATTTTTGCCACCAAATCTGGTAATCCTGTTCCTAATGGTACAGGTTGGTTCAACATTACATTTTCAATTACTGAATTTAATTCATCATTTTCTCCTAAAAGTGATGCGTTCACTAAATGGGGTAGTGGTGTTTCGAAAGAAGCTTTTGCTAATACGGATTTTTTCTCTCCAGTGATTCCTGAACGAGTAATTCCTTTGATAATTCCAGATCTACACATTGTATCTGCGATACATAAAATATGTCTAATGTCTACATCTAATCCTTGATCTTCAATTACTTTTCCAGCTTCATTGATTATTGTTTGACGTGCCGCTTCAATTCCTAAAACTTTAGCAGTTTCATGTAAATCATTTGTGCTAGTTCTTGAAGAATCTACTTCTGGAACTTTTAGTACGTCTGCTAGATTTGTTCCTGCAGTAATAATAATGAATTCTGAACCTCTCTTAACAGGTAATACATGAGTTATACCCTTAATTCCTTTAATGTAGGTTTCTTTTAATTTTTCTTTAAGTTTGTAAAGTTCCATAAGTTCATGATCTGAACTTTCTTCAGGTTTGATAATGAATCCTTCATCTGTTTTTTTAATAGAGATTTTTTTAATTGCGTTTTCTAAATTTTCAATTATATCTTCTGGTTTTGCTTTGATTTCTTTTATTCTTGCCTTGTTTAATTTAACTTCTAATTGCATTTTTGTTAAATTGATGTTAAATTCTTCACTAACTTCTTTTAGTAAAGTTTCTTTGATTTGTGCAGCTACTTTTTTTACATCGTTAGCTTCTTTTGCAAATTCTTTTTTCAAACAAATTTCCATTGAGGGAGTTTTGATTGTTTTTCTTGCATCTAGAATTTCGATAAGTCTTGGTAATCCTTGTGTTACGGATACTTCAGCTACTCCAGCGAAGTGGAACACGTTTAGTGTCATCTGAGTACCAGGTTCTCCAAAGGATTCCGCTGTAATGATTCCAATAGCTTCACCAGGATCTATTTTTGCCTGATTGTATTGTTCGATTAAATATTCTAATACTTTTTCAATTTGTGCAGGTTTTAGGTTTCTAGCCTTAGCTTCTTTTTCCATATCATTCAGGATTTTTCCTGGGAGTTTTCCTACGTATTCTTTGTATAGTTCTTCCATTTTATACATTCTCTCCTAACACATCGTGAATTGCATTTACTACATTAATTGTCCCACCTTCTGATTTGGAAACATCGATTGAATCGTCACCATATTGGAATTGAATAATATCTTTTGTTGCATTTCTAACTGTTCTATCATATTCGATCTTTAAATCTTGTAATGCGTTTGCTAATCTTCTGTAAAGATAACCTGATTTAGGTGTACGTAAAGCAGTATCCATCAGTGAATCTCTTCCAGTCATAGCGTGGAAAAAGAATTCCGTTGGTGTGATTCCTCTCTTGAAAGTATTCTTTACAAATCCTCTTGCTTCTGGACCTAAATCTCCTTTTTTGAAAGAGGATAATGTTCTTCCCCTATATCCTCGAGTAATTCTTTTTCCTCCAAGTGCCTGTTGTCCAATACATCCAGTCATCTGGGTAAAGTTTAGCACATTTCCTTTTGCACCTGATTGTGCCATGGTTAATGTAGGGTTGCCTTCACCAACTAACTCAGTAATGTAGTCTCCAATTTCGGTTCTTGTTTTATTTAGAATCTCCATAGCTCTAATTTCTAAGGTTTCTAATTCTGTTTTACCAGGTAAAACTTCTATTTTTCTTTTTTTGAAAGCTTCAATATGTTCCTCTAGTTTTCCATATGCTTTGTGAACTTTGTTATCTATTTTTTTAACAGCTTCTTTAGGAATATCTGTATCTGCTACTCCTGTACTGAAACCTTTCTTTAATAGTATTTGAATTCCTAATTGGAAAATGTTTCCTAATAATTTGATTGTTCTATCTTGTCCATATTTTCTGTAGAATTCTCTGATAAGTTCTCCATTGTTTTCTCCAATAGTATTTTTATCAATGATTCCATGTTCTAAGTTTCCATTTTTAACTCTGACAGTGGTTTCACCATGCTTATTTTTTCTAATGAAATTGAAATCATCTGGTAGAACTGTACTGAAAACTTCTGCACCGCTTACTTTTTCTTTTGAGAATTTAACATTGTCAATTCCTATTGAAGTTAGCAAATCAATTGCTTCAATTTTGCCCATTTCTTTTGTATGTGTAAGTAAGTAACATCCAGTAATTGAGTCCTCTACACATCCAATAATGTTGTATCCATTCTTTGGAGTGATTAGCTGTGTTTGTACTTCCATTAAAACTTCTGCTTCTGCACGTGCTTCTTCTGTTTGAGGTACGTGTAAGTTCATCTCGTCTCCATCGAAGTCCGCGTTGTAAGGATTACATACGGAAGGATTCATTCTAAATGATCTTCCAGGTAGAACTTTAACTCTGTGACACATTAAACTCATTCTGTGAAGACTAGGTTGTCTATTGAATAATGCTTGATCGCCATTAATTAAATGCCTTTCAACTTTGAATCCATGTTGTAATTCTTCTAAAATTTGTTCAATGGTTTCTTCTGTGATCTTCTTCTTTTTGCCGTCAGGCCAGATAACATAATTTGCTCCAGGGTAGTTAGTTGGACCGTTCTTAATTAATTTTAATAACCATTCTTTGTTCCATTCAGTTACTCTTTCTGGAATTGTTAATTCTCTTGCAACACTTTCTGGAATACCTACATCATTGAATCCAATACAAGGGTCTGGACTAATAACTGTACGTGCTGCATAATTTACACGCTTTCCTGCTAAGTTGTTACGGAATCTTCCTTCTTTGGATTTGATTCTTTCTGTTAGTGTTTTTAGTGCTTGACCTGATCTATGTCTTGCAGGTGGTACGCTTGATACGCTGTTGTCTAAATATGTTGTAATATGATATTGTAATAAGTCCCATAGATCTTCGATAATCATTTCAGGAGCTCCAGCATTAATGTTTTCGAATAACCTCTGGTTGATTCTTACAATGTCTCCTAACTTGTGAGTTAGATCATCTTCTGAACGTTCTCCACTTTCTAATGTAATAGAAGGTCTCATGGTTACAGGAGGAATTGGTAGAATGCTCATCACCATCCATTCAGGTCTTGATGTTTTAGGATTGAATCCTAAAAGAATTGTATCTTCATTACTTATTTTTTCTAATCTTTCTCTTACTTGAATAGGATTTACTCTATGTTCTCCTTGATTGTAAGTTGTAGGTTTTTCAATCTTTACTGCATCTTGTTTTGCTTTACAGTGAGGACATTTTTTGATTAATCTTGATTTTGTTAAAACTTCTTTTGATAGTTTTCTTACTCTATCATAATCTCCTAATTTTTGTGCGAATTTAATTTTTTCAGCATAACCATCTAATTTTACTTGATTTAATTTAACTCTATAACATTCATTACAAGTACTTCTCATTGCGTTGTAAGCATGAACTGCATAATTGATATGTATAACTGGTCTTGCTAATTCTATATGTCCAAAATGACCCATACATTCTTTTAATTTTCCACCACAAGTTTTACATCTTAATCCTGGATCGATAACACCTAAACGAACATCCATTAATCCGCCATCTACTGGGTAACCTTCTCTTTCATAAAGTTCAGCAGTAACTATCTTTGCTGATGAAGTTTCTTTTATGAAATCTGGACTTTGCATACTAAAGTCAATTTCGTCTATTTTCTTGTATATTTTTTCAGCCATTTTAGTATTTGTTTTTTAGTTTTACACTTGGAATAATTCCCATTGATCTTATTTCATCCATTAATAGTTTGAATGCATATGACATTTCTACTCTATTAACTTCTACATTTCCACCACATCTGTGACAGAACATTTTCTTTCTGAATATGTCATTAACTGCGATAAGTCCACATGAACTACAGATTGGTACAACTGTTCTATCTGAATCGAATCTTTCTTTAAGTAATAAGGATGCACCATGTGCTACGAAACAATCTTTCTCCATTTCTCCTAATCTTAATCCTCCACCTTTTGCACGACCTTCAATAGGTTGTCTAGTTAGTAGTTGGATTCTTCCTGCTCCACGTGCGTGAAGTTTGTTTCCTACCATGTGTTTTAATCTTAAGTAGAACATGTTTCCAATGAATATTTTTGCTTCGAATTCTTCTCCAGTAATTCCATTAATCATTCTTTCAGTTCCATCTTCTCTGAAACCCATTTCTGTTAGCATTTCTCTCAAACTTTCTTCTGATTCATTTGAGAATGCACTAGCATCAACTGTCCTTGCATGAAGTGCTCCCGCTTTTCCTGCAACAGCTTCGATTAAATGTGATACTGTCATACGGGAAGGAATGGAATGCGGTGAGAAAATTAAGTCCGGAGTAATTCCTGAAACTGTAAATGGCATATCTTGTTGAGGGACCATTAATCCTACAACTCCTTTCTGTCCGTGACGTGATGCAAACTTATCTCCAATTTCTGGAACTCTATCATGTCTAATCTTAAGTTGAACTAATCTATTTCCTTCGTCATTATCTGTAACAACTACCATGTCAACTATTCCGTTTTCACCTGGTTTGATTTTAACTGAACTGTCTCTTAGTCTATTTGCTGATATGCTAAATTCATCCATTTCTCCTAGGAATCTAGGTGGTGAAGTTCTTCCAATAATGATGTCTGCCTCTGTGATTTTTGCTTCTGGATAAACGATTCCATCTTCTTCTAACAATTTGTAATCTTCTTCAGCTTTGTAACCCTTAACTTCTTTATCTGGAATACAAATTTTATCGCTCAATCCTCCAGAGTATCTTAATTCTTCCACAGAATAAGGCTTGTAATATGTTGATCTACCCATTCCCCTATTTAGAGATCCGTTATTAAGAATTAATGCATCTTGCATGTTGTATCCTTCATAACTCATTAGTGCGATTACTAAGTTTTGTCCAGCTGGATGGTTTTCTTGACCTGCAATATTAGAGTTACATGTTTTTACAATTGGGTTTGAAGGGTAATGTAATATGTTTGCATCTGTATCGATTCTGATTAAATAATTTGAAGCATATAGTCCCAATGACTGCTTTTGTGATTTTGATCCTCTGTTAAGACGGGCACTCTGTCCATAATTTGAAAATGGTACAATTGAAGTTGTTAATCCCATAATAAGAATTGGACTAATTTCTAAGTGTGAATGTTCGTTTGTTATTTTGTCTTCGCTTAACGCAATAAAACAGTTTTCTTCTTCAGCTGCGTCTAAGTATTCAATAATTCCTTCTTTCTTTAGGTCTGCCCACTTAATTTCATTGTTAATTAATTTATTTACATGGTCTTCGGTTAATTTACTTTTTCCATTTTCTACAATGATTACTGGTCTTCTTGAACGACCTCTTGAAACTTCTACAATAACTTCATTTAGATCTTTATTATAATTAATGTTTAGAATATCTGGAATTTTCCCATCTCTTCTTTCTTGTTTAACTTTTTTAATAAACTCTTCTGGAGAATCAACTTGTCCAATAAATATTTCTCTCATGTATACGTCTGTTTTATTGTTCATTTTGTCCCCCTTCTAATCCTAATCCTTTAAGTGATTTTACAATTTTGCTTTCATCAAGGTCTTTTGAAGTAATGTCTACCATTAATGCTTGATTTTTCTTTAATCCAATTGGTGTTCCTTCTGGAGTTTCAATTGCACAAAGTCTTCCCCAATGGGTTGCATGAAGCGCTCTTGCCGCGAAGTTTTCTTGTGTTGCGGAAAGTAAAGAGTTAACTCTTTGTAAATGTGAAAGTGAAGATAAGTAATTTGTTCTGTCTAAGTTTTGTGAAAGACCTTTTCTCCCTCCAACCCAAACACCAGTAGCCATTGCACTGTTGATTCTTGAAGTAAGTAATTTGTCTCTAATAATAATGTTTAGGGATGTGAATTTTGTACGCTTTACCAACCTTTGGAAATTGTACATAATGTCATTAACTAATGCTCTTAGATGAACTCTGAATAAATCAATCATTAAGTCACCAGATAATTTTAATCTCTTATGCATATAGTGGTCAATGTCTTGGTTGTCTAAATCTTTTTTAGTAATTAGTAAAAATCTTTTAATTATTTTACAAAGATTGATTGCTTTTTTCTTCCTATCTTCTGGAGTTAATCCCATGTGAGGAAGTAAATATTTGTCTAAGTTTTCTAAAGTTTTTTCTGCTCTAATCTCTGGAGGTTGATTGATTCCCATTTTTTTCCCTACATATTCTAAAGCTTCTTCATGATTTTTTAGATCAATTGTACTGTATAAATTTACAAAAACATCGTCATGCATTTCTTCTAAATCGATTTGCTGCATTATCTCAGAGTCTTTAGTTAGTCCTAGTGCCTTGATTACAGACATAATAGGGATTTTCTTTAATCTTGTAAGTGATAGGTTAATTACTCCGTCTTTAGTTTGTTCAATTAAATGTGGAACTCTGTAAGATCCTTTTTCTGAAAAGATTCTTGCTGAGAATTTTACTGGGCCTGTATTAATTTTTTCTACAAACATTCTATTGGATACTAAATCTTCTACAGTAATTAATACTCTTTCATTTCCATTAAGAACAAAATATCCGCCTACATCGTCTGGATCTTCTCCATTTTTAATTAAATCTTCTTTTGAAAGTTTGTTCAAATGACAGAACTTGCTGTGAAGCATAATAGGTAATTTTCCTACTTGTGTTGTGAAAGTTTCTCTTTGAACTCCGTCAATATGTGCTGAAACTTCTAAATAAATTGGACCTGAATAAGTTAATTTTCTTAATCTAGCTTCAGAAGGATAAATGTCTCTTCTACTTCCATCAGCTTCAGTTATTTCTGGTTTTTCAATCCAAATTTTGTTGAATTTAATTCTGAAATCGTCCATGTCTGCAGGAATTACTGCAGGAATAATGTCTCCAATTTCACTTACTACTTTTTGTAATTCTGTTTCTATAAAATTGTTAAAAGAATTTATATCTGCTGAGACTATGCTATTTGTTTCATAATATTTTTTGATAATCTCTTTGCCTATATCCATCTATACAACCACCCTGTAGAATAATGATGATGGTTCTGTTTGACTACTTCTACTTATTTTGATTATATCTCCTGGTTCTAATTCAAGAACTTGGATTGAAGGGTCTTTAATGCTAACTTTTGGCAGTTGATCTTTTCTTATATTATATTTAGAAAGTAATCTTGATACTTCCTCTTTATCACAGACTACTTGTTTGGGAACAAGTGCGTGATTTATTGTTGTGGGTTTTACTTTTTCTGCCATTTTTTTGTTGTTGTTAGCGGGCCGGAAGGGATTTGAACCCTCGACCCCTTGGTTAAAAGCCAAGTGCTCTAAGCCAGGCTGAGCTACCGGCCCATTTTTTGGGCTAAAAGCGCCCTAGGCGGGAATCGAACCCGCGTCACGGCCTCGACAGGGCCGTATGATAGCCATTACACTACTAGAGCGTTTTTATTATAATCTACAGTCTAAGTTAATAATATGAACATAATAGATTGATATATTAAAAGACTGAGTCATTATGGGAATTTGTGTTTCTGAAGGGTATATAAGAGTTTCCATTTTGCACCTTTATTTAAAAAGTTTATCCCACCCCCGGGATTTGAACCTGGAACCTTTCGGTTTCAGCTGACTAATTTTCATCCTTTGCTAGATGCAACGTCAAATAGTATCTACAGCCGAACGTTCTACCATTGAACTAGAGTGGGTTGATTAAAATTAACTAAAAAGTAACTTATAAATCTTTGTTTTGTTAAATGATCTTTTTTGAAGAATGGTGTAAGGCCATAGTTGCAGATCTTTCTGAAACTATTTTTCCTTTATTGTTCATATATTGTATCATTGAAGGAGGTAAATTTGTTTCACCTATCAATCTTACTTTAGATTTAACTTTGTATGAGATAATTCTTTCTTCATGAGGTGCTAATGTCCCTATTTCCCATATTAATCTTCTTCCTCTTGTTCCTTGTTGAACCTTTGAAGGATGAAGTGTTCCAAATTCATTTGTCGGCTCTAATGAATTTGGGAGAACATCTAGAATTCTTACATTTTCTAGGGTGGTTGCTTTTCCATTTCTTAGGTGTATCAATATTTTTAATTCAGATAATCCCTCAGTCGTTCTTTTAATTTTGAACATTCTTTTTCTTATAATTACTGATTTGTCTAATAAATTATTCATTCCTAATGTTGCTAAAATTATTATTAATAATCCATACAATATTGGGCGATAGTTAGATTTTATGTTTGCAGTGAATTTTTCTCCTGGCTCTAACTCAATGTTCCAAATATATTTTCCAGATTCCATTACTGGTTCTGGAGTTGCTTTTGTAAAAATTCTTGAAAATAAATTTTTCTTATATTCTACTTTTTGTAATAGTTTTACATTTCCATTATTTTTTCTTGTAAGTAAAATTGTTTTAGATAAAAATCCTGTATCTTCATTTATTTTTTCTTCTGTGTTTTCATTTCTTTCTAAGGTTATTGCTGAAGAATATGACCCTCTGGTTTTACTTTCTGTATCATATACCTTTACATTAATTACGTAATCTTTAGGTTTAGCGGTCTCTCCTGTCTTTATTTTAAGGGTTTCAATTATCTCTTCTTGCGGAGCAAAATTAGCAATGAAGTTTTTTTGTAATTGAGGTAAATCACTAGTGATTAAAATTTCATAATTCTCTAAATAAGCATTACCTCTATTCATTAATCTAATTTTAATTTCATATTCTTCTCCAGGAATAATGGTTTCAGGTAAATCTGGAAAAATCATAATCACATCTTCTGGAGAAACAACATATGTTTTGATAAGAACTTCTTCTTTTATTTCTGGTGTTGTTACTGAAGAAATTGTGAATTTTGTATTGTAATTTTTATCCTGGTTTGCAGTTTCTAAAATATTTATTTCAATATTAAAAATTCCTTCTTGATTTGAATCTAATTTTAATTGGGGATTTGTTAAAATAATATTTCTTGTGAAATCTGAAAAAGGGTGAACTGAAAGATCGTCGTAATTTATTTTGTAAACATCCCTTTCATTTTGGTGATTTTGAATTTTAATTTGGAATTGTGCGGTTCCTCCTGGTTCTGCTTGATTTGAAACTTTGATAATCTCAGTAACTATCTCATTTTCTGCTAAAACTAGAGTTGGAACTATTAGCATTAATAGTGTTATTAGAGATAATATCTTTGATTTCATTTTACTCCTTGGTAGTGGATTATTGTGGAGAATATAAAGATTATTGTGATTTTTTAAACTGTTTAACTTTTGTTTTATAAAGTTTAAAACTGAGACATTTAATAATATTTAAATAACTTAAAAAATGTATTTATTGATGGTGATTGGGAAAAAAGGACAGGCAGCAACTGAATTTTTGATTTCTTATGGGTGGGTCATATTTTTCTTAATTATTAGTGCAGTTTCTTTGACGTTATTTTTTGAATTTGATAGTGGCATGTTTGTTCGTGAAGAATGTATTATTGTCCCTGGATTGAACTGTGTTGATGTTAGTATAACTGAGGATTCAATGAGTTTTGTGTTAGTAAATGATATTGGTTGGGATTATAGTGTTATGCAAATAAGTTATGAGGGGTGTAGGGTGCCATCATATAGTGAGCCATTCAGTGCAGGAGAATATGTTACTTTCACTTTATCTGGTTGTGATTTTGAAGGGAGGGAAGTATTTGAAGAAAATGATGTTTTTGTGACATACACCTTTGGTGAGAGTACTGTAACACACATTAAATCTGCAAATGTGGTTAGTGTTGTTGAAGGTGGAAATTCTCAAGGATATAGTGGGAATGGTGGTTCTGCTGGAAGTCCTGGGGGAGATTGGAGTGATGGTGGAGATGGAACTTATGATCCAAATGCTGATGGGGCTACTTTGTTGTTGTGTGATTTTGATGCTGGCTTTGATTGTGTGGGTGCTAGTCCTCTGGTTGAAAATAATCTTACCTTGGTTAATGGAGTTAATGGGCAAGCAGTGTTTGTTTCAGAAAAAATTAATTTGCTTGATAATGGTGATTTTGAAGGAACTTTGCCTAGTTATTGGAATCCTTATATAATGAATAATCTTTCTGTAGAGATAGATAATAAATTTTCATATCGTGGATCTAATAGTGCAACTATGCATAGGGATGGGGGGTTGTCGTATCCAGGTCATTGTGATGAAGAAACTTGTAGTTACAAAAGTTCTTGTACTTGGGATTCTACAACTAACACTTGTAGTTATTCTGGAAAATGTACTATTGATTGTGGTAGCCACACATGTGGAGATGCTCCAGATGTTTATTCTGAAGGGGATGAATTGTGTTGGGGAAATAGTAATCGTGTAATGTATGGAGGAATTAAGTATGGTGGTGGTGGTGGTAATGAATTATATAATCATATCAATCCAATCTATGATCAAAATTATAGTCTAAGTTTTATGTATAGGGGAAGTTTTCCTCAAGCACTTAATATGTTTACTTGTTATAGTTCTGGTCATTGTAGCCGAGGTTTAAACTATCCTGCAATAAGTTGGAATAGTATTTCTGCAGGAGATTATTCTTCTTGGCAATATTATTCTGATGATGTTTATGTAAATTCTTACTTTGAGACTGCTTGCGATGGTTCTTGTTTTAGAGAATTGATGGTTGGAAGAATTAGTTATGGAAATACTCAGCCTGAAGGAGATACATTTTATTTAGATAATGTGCAATTAGAATATGGGGATGTTGCCAGCCCATTTGCTGGAGACGGTCCGGATACTTTGAAGTATCCTGCTGATGAAACTACTCTTGATTTTGAAGAAGGAACTATTGAAATGTGGGTATATGTTAATGATAACATCAGGGAGACTTCTCAAAATAGATATCTTTTTGCACATTCTGGAAGTTGCGGTTCTGGATGTTATGCTAACAGGATGTCTTTTGGACACATGACTAATAATAAATGGGGTTTTGCAATAACAAATAGTACTGGGGCTACTGCAAGTATGAGTGTTGGCGATACATTAACTGAGGGCTGGCATCATTTTGCAGTAACTTGGGATAACTCTACTGAAGGAGGATATATTGAAATGTTTATTGATGGTGCAAGTGTTGATAAGAAGACAGGTGTTGCAAGTAATTTTCCTGAGGATTATGAAAGTGGATTATATGTTGGTAGTTGGAATCCTAGTTATGGGAGAGTTAATACAGTAATTGATGAATTAAGAATAAGTAATATTGTGAGGTATACGTGATGAATAAAAAAGGACAGAGTGCTTTAGAATTTATTATGACTTATGGTTGGGCATTGGTTGTTCTTCTGTTAGTGATTAGTTCTTTGTGGTTTACTTTTGGTGGAGATAAATTCTTTGTTAATGAAAAATGTATGATGGGTCCTGGATTTTTATGTAAAGATTTTAGTGTTGATGAGGGGAGTGTAACGTTAATTGTTAAGAATTCACAAGGAAAAAATATAGATAGTTTTTCTTTTGATGTTCCTGCGTGTTCAGTGGGATCAGATACTCCTCCTATTTTGAATGGTGGGGAACAAGTGTTGAGTGTTAGTGATTGTACATTTACGGAAGAGATTTTTGAAGGCCCTTTAAACTTTGAGTATAGTTTTGGTGAAAGTACTATTAGTCATTCTAAGGTTGCAGATATTACTGCAATAGTTCAAGATGTAAATTCTGGAGATTATAATTCTGGTAATGGTGGTGGACATGTTCCTGATGGGGCTACTCAATTATTGTATAAGTTTGACGAAGGAGATGGAGATATTGTTAAAGATGAAACTAGTAACGGCAATGATGGAACATTGATTACTCTTGGAGATTTAGTAGATAATCGCGGTGCAGAAACTGGAGATTTACTTAATTTTCGAACGGTTCTTCCTTTTGAGGGTGTGACTGACGAGGATTCTCATAGCGGAGTATACTCCTTTTATGATACAAGGGCGCGTACTGTTTTTTCAGATGAGTTTATTCCTATTGATCTTAACGCAGAGTATAATCTCACTGGGTGGTTTAAGAAATATGGCTCTGAAGACAGCCACCTTTTCTTTGGATATGTTCCTTATGATGAAAATAAAAATCCTATAGTTAGAAGATATGTCTGTGCTGTTGCCGGTAGTGAAACTAGTTTGTATGAGGCTGTTAGTTCTTCAGATACTAGTGTAAAAGTTTTGAATGCAAGTAAGTGGAGTACCAGATTGGATTCATATGTTGCATTTAATACAGATAATTCTGGAAGTTTTAATGATATGCCTAACAGTAACTTGAGTAATCGATTAGGTGTTAGAGGGACAAATGGATGCCAGCCTACCTTTCAGGATAATGGAGATTATTGGGAGGTTAATCTTTGTGGCGGACAAACTGTGGGGGTTGATGCACAGGCTGGAACAAATGTGAGACAACAGAGAGATAGCGGAACTTATATGTATACTGCCGCAGTTGGTGGGCCAATAGTCAATTCTTGGGCAAATTATAGTTCTGTTACTTCTGGAGAAAGTTTGAGTAGTGAGAATCTAACCAGGTGGTGGAGAGGAACTAAGTATGCAAGAATAATGTTTTTGATCAATTATGGATCTGGTTCTGCTCCAGGTAGCTCTAAAACTAGGATCGATGATATTTTATTGACTGCAACTCCTATGCAATATACCAATAAATGGGACACTGGTTATTATGGTGGTGCGATTGACTTTAATGGTTATGAAGATAAAATTGAAACTGGAGTTAATGATTCTGGTACTATTAATAATCAAATGATTACAGTTGAAGCATGGATTAAACCAAGAAGTTTAAATAATTCAAGTCAGGATCAATCTTATAGAACTATTGTGGGAAATTGGGAGTGGAATGTTGGAGGTTGGTTATTAAGAATTAATAATAATCACGATTTGTTGTTTCATATTTCTGATGGGGATGATACCGAGGGACAAGATAATGCTATTTGTTCTGGAAATTTGAAGGTGCAAGAAGGTGTTTGGCAACATGTTGCCGGTGTCTGGAATGGAACTGAAATACGGGCGTATATTGATGGAGTTGAATGTGATTCTAAACCATTTACAAGTTATGCTCATTCTAATTTAGATATAACTATTGGATGGAGCACTATCAATAATCAGTTACCAATTTACTTTGATGGTTTAATTGATGAATTAAGAATAAGTGATTATGTTAGGTATGAATGATTGAAGTTAGATGATCGTTCTTTTCTAACCTGATTACATTATCTACAAAACTTTCTACTTTTGGATCGTGAGACACTATTATTGTTTGTTTTGTGTTGAGTTCCTCTAATATGTTTCTCATGCGTTCTAATTGTTCTTGTGAGAAGCCATCCGTGGGTTCATCTAACATTAAGATGTTCTTTGTGTTAATTGTAGTCATTAGAGTGTTCAGTACTTGATTTAATGCCAATCTATATGAAAGGGCTGCTGCAGTTTTTTCTCCCCCTGAGAGATGTAAATAGTCTGTTTCATGGCCATTTTGTTCGATGATTGGGGTGAATTCTTCATCCAATCTTATTTTAATTGATTCTGAGTCTACTAGCATGGTGAACCATTTTTGAATTAAATTTTCTAGTTCTGAATGGACTTTTAGCATAATGTTCTTTTCCATTAATATTGTCATGTTAATAAATTGTTTTTCTAACCATTCTCTTATCTGCATAAGTTTAGCAATATTGCTTCTAGCAGTTTTTTTAGAATCTACTTCTTTTTGTATTGTTATTATTATGTTGGTTAATGTGTTAAGTTCTGCAGTCATTGAAGCGTTTCTTATTTCAAATTCTTTTAGTTGATTGTTTATTATTTCTAGTTCTTGTTTTTGTTTGCTTGTATCTATTGTTGTTAACACTGGAATTTTGGGTTCTAATAATTGTTTTTTATTTGTAAGCTCACTTATTTCTTTTTTAGTTGATTCTATTAATGGTGTTAAGTTAGTTAGTTCTTGTTTTTTATTTGTAAGGTTTTTTTGTTTTAATTCTACTAATCCTTGATTGTGGAGATTTTGTTGTATTTGTAATAGTTCTTGTTTTTTATTTGTAAGCTCTTGATGGTTTTCTGTTAATTTTCTCTTTAATGCGTCTAATTCTAAGTCTAATTTTTCTGCCTTAGACGTCTCTTCTTTTGTTATTTTGTGCTTGTGTTCTTCTTCTACTGCTTGCTTACATAATGGACAGTTATCTAATTCACTGATTTTGTGACAAATCTCTTCATGGCCTTTCTTTAGTATTCCTAGCTCTGCAGATCTTCTTTGAGAGAATATGTTTTGATCTTCTAATGTTTTGATTTTTGTTTGAAGTATCTCTATTTTATCCTTCAATGAAGGATCAGAAAGAGGTAAATTTTTTACTTCTTCTGTTAATTCTACAAGTTCTTTGTTGATTATTCCTAATTTTATTTTTTGATTTGCAAAATCTTGAGTTTTATGGGTTAGTGAGAGAATGGTTTTTTCTAATTCATGTTTTAATTGATTTACTTCTTTTTGTTTTTCTTCAAGAATTAAAATCTCCTGTTTTTTTATTTCTAGTTTTTGTTTTTCTTCAATTATTTGTGGTTGTATTTTAGAAATTGAGTTTGCAAGTTCTTCTTTTCGTTGGATTTTTTCCGCAAGTTCTTCTTGTTTCTGTTCTAAGTCTGCAACTCTTGCGGCAATTTCTTTTGATTTTTGTTTTAATGCGGTTAAAAATAATTGTGCATTATCTCTTACTTTTTTGTATTTATCAATTCCAAAAACCCTTCTTAGTATTTCTAATCTTTCTTCTTTTTTCCCTAAAAGAATTTCTTTCATTTTTTCTTGTGGAGAATAAACTGTGTAATGGTATACTGAAGATTTTGTTTTTGTTAAAAGGTCTTGAGGATAATTTAGAAGTTCAATTATTTTTTGTTTTAATTCCATTGCTGTAAGTTCTTGTTTATCATTTCCTATAGTAATCTGTCCAGATTCTTGAGAAACTGAAGTTGGTGTTTTTTTTAGATTTCTTTTTATGATAATTACTTTTTCATTTATTTTGAATGTTAATTCTACTGACCCTTCTGATTCTCCCTGTCTTAACAGTGCTTTTCCAGGTAGTTCGTGGCTAATTCCAAATAATGCGAAATCTATTGCTAGAAGTATTGTAGATTTACCTGATCCAATGTTTCCTGAAAGTAGAGTTGATCCTTCTGGAAAAGAAATCTCTTCTTCTTTATATGAGCGAATATTTGTAAGTTTTATTTTTTTGATTATCATTCTTCAAATACGTCCCTTAAATTGAATATTTCTATCAAATCTTGTTTTATTCTGTTTTCAAAATCTATGTTTTTTTCACCTTCTAACTTTTCTTTGTTTAAAGAAGTCATTAATTGAGTAGTTAGTAATTCTTGATTTTCATTTAATTGAATATCTGGGATTTCTATTTGTCCAATATGTTCTTTGATAATTGAATCTTCGACCTCTTCAATTGTACCTTCTTTGATCTTTATTTCTGAAAATTGTTTTGTTTTTAATTTTGAAGTATTCTTTAGAATTATGTATGCTTTATTATTCTCTAGTATTTTTTTGAAGCTTATATCTGAAGCTTTTCCTGCTTTCAATGTTCCTGCAACTCTTAATGTTACAATACAATTTTCTATACTTAACTGATTTAGATTTTCCTTGATTTCTTCTGCTACTTGCTCTGAAGTTTTCTCATTAGCATTGATGTTTAATGAAATAGTTTCTTTGAGTTTAATTGGGGTGTGTGTTAAGGTTATTTTATTATTTGGATCTACATCGCAGATGTAAAATCCTCCTTGTTTTAATTCTTCTAACTCCTTGAAATTGTTTGGGAAGAGTGGTCCAGGATAGGCGATTAAGGGGCGTTCTGGAGTTGATTTTTGATGAATAAAGTGGGGGTGGCCACCAGGATAGTAATTGAAATTTTGGGGTAGTAATGATAATGGTTCTGAAGGAACTTTTTCCCAATCATTTGTTGTGGGTTTTAACTCTGTTAATAATGTGTGAAATAAAAATATTTTAAAATTTGGTAAATTTTCTATTTCTTGTTTATTTGATATTTCTTCATACAATAATTTTTCTAATCCTCCAGATAATCCACAAATTCCAGTTAATGCAATTTTTTCTTGATTTGGTAATTGGTGGTAAGTTATTTCTAATTTTTTTGTTATTTCATTGTATTTGTAAACATTAATACATAGTCCTGCATTTTCTAAGACGTCTAACATGGTTTTTCCGGAGGGAGAAAAGTCATGACTTCCAGGAATTATGTAGGTCTGGATGTTATTCTCTTTTAATCGTCTTAAAGAAAGTGCTACTTGTTTTAGTGCATCAACTGAAGGAATTGCAGTGTTAAATAGATCTCCGGATATTAGTAAGAAATCTAATTTTTCATCTATTATTTTGTTGATTGCTTTTTCAAAACTTTTTATTGAAAGTTCTTTTAATTTGTCTTCTTTCCAACCGCCGATATGGCAGTCAGCTAGATGAGCAAATCTGAATTTAGAGCTATCTAGCTGTTCGTTCATATGTTGTCCCCCATGCTACACTTTGGTGTTTTGGGTGTTTTATATAGATTTATTGGCTGAAAGAAGTATTTAGAATAATAATCTTTACTCTATGATTATTTTTTCACCATTTCTCATAAGGTGAAGGTCTCTATCCATTTTGTAACCCATCTCAATACCTAGATTACATGCTGGTTGCATAAGCTTGTCGAATCCATGGCAAGGAATTATATTTTCTGGATTTGTTAATTGAATCATTTCTCTGATATCTTCTTTAGCGCAGTGTCCTGAAACATGAACATCTTTGAAGATCCTTACGCCCAAATCTTTTAGTTGAGTTTCCATTCCTGCCCTATTGGTTAAGTTAGGTTCAACAGGAATTAATCTGTTTGAAAATATTACTTGGTCACCAGAGTAAAATTTAAATTTAGTTTCTCCTCTAACCATTCTTGAAAGAACTGAGTTTGTTTCTCCTTGTCCACCAGTACAAACAATAATGTAGTTTTCTGGACCTTTTTTGTTTATTTCTACAAGTTTTCTGTTAATTGCAGATCTATAAGTTAAAATTTCTGCTTGGTCGGATAGTTTTGTTAAGTTTGCTTGTTCAGCTGCTTCAATGTATTTTCCAAAACTTCTTCCTAAAATTATAACTTTTCTATTTATTTTATTACCAAATTCAATTATTGATTTTAATCTTGCAATGTGTGATGCAAAACAACTGGTAACTATTGCTGAATCTTGATTTGCAGTTTCCAATAATACGTCTTTTAATAAGTCTCTTGCAATACTTTCTGAAGGTGTCTTGATGTCTTCTTTAGAGTACAAAGAATCAATAACTAGTGCCTTTACACCTAGGCTTCCCAATTCTTTTAATCTTTTGTAATCTGGTTTTTTCCCAATTACAGGGGTATTATCAAATTTCCAGTCTGTTGCGTAAAGGATGATTCCTTGAGGTGTGTGCATAGCCAATAAGGATGTTTGTAAAGTTGAATGCGGAATGTCTATGAATTCTATTTTGATATTTTTAGAAGCTTCGAATGTGTCGTTGGGTTTTATTCTTACCTGCTTGTTTGGTAATTTGATTGCATCTGATCTCATTTGATTATCAATTACGCTCATAGTAAATGGGGTTGAAACAATTGGTGCTTTGAAATCTCTTGCTAAATATTGAATTCCTCCAATATGATCTAGATGACAATGGCTTGCTAGAATTGCTTTGGTATTAGGTATCCATGATTTAATTTTGTTAATATTTGGAACCGCATCAATACTCATTAGAAGTTCTTTTGTGTATGCTTCTTGAGTTTTACATTCTTCTTGATATTCTACTACTTTTTGTACATTAAATCCGATATCGCAAATAACACTTTCTCCATCTACGTTGATGGCAGTCATATTTCTACCTACTTCATTATATCCTCCTACTGTACAAATTTCTATTGGTTTCATTGTCTTCTTTTTGATATTTTTTTTACTATAATTGTTGCAATTATTATTCCTGCTAAATACAGAGAAAGTGTCAAGAAATAACTTGATACGTTCTTTAATTGAGATTGGAATAAAATAATTTGGTTTAATAAGCTTTCGCTAATGTAAAATGGATTAAATGAGGCAATATTTTTGATTACAGGGGATAGGGTTTCAATTGGGAGTATTGCTGATGAAAAGAACACCATGATGAATCCTAAAGATATTGCAGTAATTGTGTTAGTTTCTTCTGTTCTAAAAATGCTCCCTAGCATTATTCCCATGAAAAGGAAGATTGAAGCTATGAGTAATAGTGCAGGAATTAGTAAATGTATGGTTGAGAATATTTCTTTGTAAAAGAAGAATGCTGACGCCCCTACTAATATGGTTGTTTGTAATGAGATAATGATTAGATTTGTGATATAATTGCTTAAGGTAAATGAGGTTTCTGATGTGGGTGTTATGAAGTTTTTGAAATAAACCTTTGACGTTTTTTCTCTTATTTCTAGTGTTGAGGTTAATAGGAGAGATACAAACATCATGATCATGATCAGTAATGTGGGGAATATGAAATTAAGATGTGTTTTTTCTGTGGTGATTGGTTTAATTTCTGATTTGATGGGATTTACTATTTTTCCTGCTCCAGTTTCTTTTACTGCAGAGATATCTTTTTTGATTGTTTTGAAACTGTAAAGCATTTGAGTAATTGCTAAATTGTTTGTTTCTGTGTTTTGGGATAGTATAGATAATCTGTCTGTAATTTTACTTTTCTTTGAATTTGCTAAAGATATGTCTTCTAACATTGATTCAATTTCTCTTTCTACTGCATTATAGGAATTCATTGCTGAAGAATCGTTTGAAGAACCTAGTTGTGATTGTAATGTTCCTAAAGGGATATCTGATTTTTCATGTAGAAGATTCATGTCTGTTAAATCATTACTGATTAAGGTTATTGTTGCTTCTCCTTCTTCTGCCTGAGTTTTTAATTGATTTAGTAATAATTCTTTGTCTGTTATTTCTTCTTCTATGTATTCTAAGGTATCTACTATTCCTTTTGTTAACTGCAGTGAAAGGTCTTGAGATTTCTTCCCTATATGTGTAGAAATACTTTCAGTTACTAGGTAAATTAAATTTGTTTTACTATTATCTACGTAAAAAACTATGTTCCCCCCTTGCGTAACTTTGAGGTTTTTTGGAAAAATTGCACAAACATGGAAAATTCCATTCTTTACACCGCTAATGCATGCTTGTTCTGAGTCTACTTTTTGTGTTGAGTAATCATCTTGGTTCAATTCATAAATAATTGCTTCTGCTAATGGGCTATATTCTTCTGAATGGACACCTACTCTGATGCCATATACACTTGCAGTGTTAAATGCTGCACCCATTAGAATAATTAATAGTAAAGGTCCAAGAATTATCATTATTGCTGAACTCTTTGAACGAAGTATTAGTTTGAAATTTTTCTTTATTAACGTTAATAATCTTTTCATTGTTTTCTTAAGAAACCTCTTTGTGCATTTACGTCTTTAGTTAAAGATTGGAATACCTCTTCTAATGTGGGTCTTTGAACATCAACATATAATAATTTTTCTCCAGTGTTTTCTATTATGTGTAGTATTTCGTGAAGTACTCTTTCTGCTTTCTTTGTTTTGATTACTAGTTTATTGTTTTCTATGTAGTATTCATCGTAGGAGTCTATGTTTTTGATTATGGTTTTGTAATCACCTGGGAAAGTTTGAATGTGAATTTCTTCATCTTCACTGTATTGTTTTTTTAATTGATTTAGTGCACCTGCTCTGATTATTTTTTTATTGTGTAGTATTGCTACTCTGTCACAAACCTGTTCTATATCGTCTAGTCTATGTGATGTAATTATTACAGTTGTTCCTATTTCTTTGATTTTTCTAATTAGGTGAAGTATTTCTTTTCTTAGAACTGGATCTAAGTCTTCAGTTGGTTCGTCTAGAATTACTACTCTCGGTACGTGTATTAGTGAGCATGCCATGTCTAATCTTCTTTGCATTCCACCTGAAAGGTATTCTGCTGTTTTACTTCTTACATCTTCTAATTCTACTAATTTTAGAATTCTTTCTAAATTATTTTCTATGGTTTGTTTTTTTAATCCGTAAAGTGCTCCAAAATATCTGATATTTTCTTCAACTGTTAATTTAGGGTAGAATGCACTGTCTTGTGTAGTGAATCCTATTTCTTCCCTTAGTTTGTCTTGTGTTTTGTTTAGTTTTTTGTTATCATAAAGGACTTCTCCTTTAGTGGTTTTGTAAAATCCGACTAAAAGTTTAAGTATTGTTGTTTTTCCACAACCATTAATTCCTAAAAGTCCGAATACAGAACCTTCTGGAATAGCTAAGTTAATATTATCAAGAACAAGATTGTCTTTAAACCTCTTGGTAACCCCCTTTAATTCAAAAATACCCATGCTTATAAATGGAGTTTTATTATTTATAAGTGTTAGGAGTTAACTTATCTCCCACCTTTAGATTGATTGTTGCGTGTTTTTTAGTTTCTAGTATTGAGATTGCTTTTGTTTTGGGGTTGATATTTGGATTGAATGGTTTGATATTTCTGATTATTTTTACTATTTTGTTTTGTTTATTGATCCAAACTGCATCTATCGGAAAGAATACGAATAACATGTGAATGGGTAGATTTTTTTCTTTGTTGAATTTTAATAGGATAGATTGATTGTTTTTTAGTGGTTTTGAGAACATTAACCCTTTGATTTGTTGTAGTAATGTAGAATGTATTTTTGTGTTTGTTTTGAAGTTTCTCTTTTTGTTATTTAGTATCATTTTAATATTTGAATTTTTTCTCATAATCTTTGTGATTCATCCATTCAAGAATAATAGATAAAACAATCACCTCTCCATTTTTAATTGTATAAATTAATCTCCATGCATTAGGTAAATTATATTTCCAAAGATTATCTATGTTATGTTTTTGAAGATAATCTTTAGGTATTAATTTTTTAGGTATTTGGATGCCACAGAATGTATTTTCTTCTAAATCATTAAATGCCCTCCGTAAAAAAGAATATAATTTTTTATCTTCCGTTTTTGAATTTTTTAGTTTTTCCAGTGACTTTTCCAGTTTTTCATTTTCAAAAACTATGTTTGATTTCATTTTTTCCACCACAGTGCAGGGTTAGATAAATATTTGGCGACTCCTTCTGGATCCCATATCCAACAAATCTTTCCTTCTTTGTCTACTGCAATCTTGTTAGAACTTTGAAGATAATCAAAAATAACTTGATAAGTTTGATACATCATCTTTTTGGGTAAATTTTCCCACAAACTTCTTTTTTTGTATTCTCCTCCATGTTTTCTAATAAACTCTTCAACCATTAACACGGTATCTAATTGAGGGTAATGTAATATTTGTTTTTTCATGTTATATAAGTTGATATAACAAGATATTTAAAGTTTTCTATTTGAATTTAATACATGCGTAGTAGTTCTTATCTTCTTTTTTTGCAGATGCTTGATAGTCTATGATTTGTGCAGATTTGTTTTGGAGTTTTGCTAGTTCCATTAATGTAAGCATTGGAGCTAAGTTTCTTATGTCTTTGTTTCTTCTTAGTTTGTAGTTTTTTAGTGCTTCTGCATCTAAAGATTTGATGTATTGTATTGTTGCCTTGTCTTCTATGTTGTGTGTCGCTATTATTGTTATGTTGTGTTTAGTTGTTAGTGTGTTTAGTGTTTCTGCTAGTTTTGTTATTTCTTTTGAAGTTGTTAAGTTAATTGAGAGTGGTACGAATGTTAGATCTGTTAGTTTGTCTCTTGAAGCAAATTGTAACCACGGTAGTTGTGTTTCGACTGAATGTTCATTTTCATGTGCAGTGTGTTCGTTTAATATTAATGGGTTTAGTATTGAAAGTGTTTTTGCTACGTCTTGATTGATTTTTACGTTTCCTAATGGGGTTTCCCAATCTGCGAATAGATAGGTAGATAGTTTAGTTTCTGAATGGTGATTTGTTCCTATTATTAAGTAAGTTTCTGGGAAATTTGCTTCTGCTAGTTCCATATATCCCCATGCTTGACACGGGCCTGTTTTTTCTATTGATTCTGATGGGAATGCTAATAGGTTTAAGTTGATGTTTCTTCTTGAGGATTGTAGTGTTCCTGGTCCTTTTTTATGTGTGAATGATTCCCTTATAGCTTTGTCTAGTTTATCGAAAGTATTTGGATAGTATTCTGGACATGCTACTGGTTTTCTGTTCATAGTTGTTTTGGTTGAATAGTGAGTATAAAAACATTATTGGAATGTTTAAGTTGTTTTATAAAAAAGAATTAAAAAAAAGAAAAAAAAGGGTGTTAGCCCTTAATTAAATTAAGCTCCGATTTTAGTCATAATGCTAACAGCTTTTGAGTGTTCTAATCCGCCAGACACAGTGTAATCTAATGTTAAGCCATCTTCTGTACCGCTATACATTTCACCTTCTGTACCTACTGCACCTGTACATGTGAATGTTACTACTTCACCTGCTCCCCAATCACCTGCTGGAGCTACTGTACATGTGAGCCCAGTTGAGTCTAATGTTACATCTGTCAATGCAATGCCCATTCCGTTTTGCATCATTACTACAAGGCCCTTTGTACTTGTTGCACTTGCACTAAAGTCTATACAAGAAATTCCTGGAGCTACTGTACATGTCTCTGGTAAGAATTGACCTGGATTTAAAACACCAAATGAAGCTAATGCTCCGATAGCGATTAAAACAACTAACAATGCCCAACCATAAGTCATTAAGAACTCCATAGCTGCTTGCCCTTTTTTATTTATCATTATTAAAACCTCCTTATTTTTTGTAATCATGATAAAATGATATTAAGTTTTTATTTGAGAACTATATAAAACTAAGCTTTTGAGTGTTATCACTGTTTAGTATTAATTAGTTATAAGTAAAGTTTAAAAGCCAGGTTAATAGTTTTAATCTTATGACTTTTGTTGCAAGTGTTTCAAGTTCAAAAGGGGGTTCGGGAAAAAGTACGACTTCTATTAATCTTGGGGTGGCGTTATCTTCTTTAGGTAAAGATGTTACTGTTGTTGATGCGAATCTAAGTACTCCTTATCTTAGTATGTATCTTGGAGCACCCCATGCACCAGTTACATTACATCATGTGTTAAGTGGAACTGCACACATGAAAGAAGCAATATATGAACATAGTTCAGGAGTTAATATAGTTCCTGGAAGCATTCAAAGTCACAAGGGATTTGAAAACTTAAACTTAGAAAATTTACAAGATCATATAGGGCACTTGAATTCAGATATAGTTATTTTAGATGGAGCTCCAGGTTTAGATAGGGAAGCAAAAAGTTCAATGAAAATTTCTAATGAAGTTTTAGTTGTTACTAATCCTGAATTGCCCAGTGTAGCACATTCATTGAAAACAATTAGGATGGCTGAAGGAATGGGAAAAAAAGTTTCTGGTGTTGTATTAACAAGAGCTGGACATGAGACAGATATTCATAAAGATAATGTGGAAACAATATTGGAACATTCAGTAATTGGAGTTATTCCTGAAGATGAGAATATGAAAAGAGCTGTGATGAGAAGAGAACCAGTTAGTTCAATTTATCCTAATAGTCCTTCTGCAGTAGCTTATCATCAACTTGCTTGTTATTTGACTGGAAAGAAACATTTGGTTGATATGGATCAATATTCTGATGGTCAGAGTACTGGTGTTAAATTGATGAGATGGGCGCTTGGTTTGAGAGAGTAAGGTTTTTATAGTTTAATTCTTTGATTATTTTAAGATGACACGAGTTGATTGTATTCATTGTTAGAGAAGGAGATTTTACTAGTAATAGCTTTTGTCGAGTTCTTAGAAATTTTTATAAAGTCAATGAGGACTTTTTTAAACAATATGACGACCGTAGTTTAATGGTAGAATTTGAGATTGTGGATCTCGAGACGCGAGTTCGATTCTCGCCGGCCGTCCTTTTACCTTTCTTGGAGGAAAAATGGAATTAAACAGAGCAAAAGGGACAAGGGATTTTTTACCTGAGGATAAGATTGTTAGAAATAATGTAGCAGACTTAATTAGATGTTCATTTGAAAAATATGGCTTTAATCCTTTAGAAACTCCTATTTTGGAGAGATTTGATGTTTTAAGTTCTAAGTATGCCGGTGGTTCTGAAATCATGAAAGAGACGTTTAAATTGAATGATCAGGGTAAACGAGATTTAGGTTTGAGATATGATTTGACAGTTCCATTTGCAAGAATAATTGCTATGAATAAGGGGTTGAGAATGCCTTTCAAAAGATATGCTATTGGGAAAGTGTTTAGGGATGGACCTTTGAAACTAGGAAGATATAGGGAATTTTGGCAATGTGATGCAGACGTAGTTGGGTGTAAAGACTATGTGGCGGAAGTTGAATTAATGAATATCACTAAGGATGTTTTTGAAAACATTGGAGTTGAAGTTAATATTGATGTTAATGATAGAAGAGTCTTAGATGCTTTAGTTGAGAGTGTTGGAATTGATAAAAAGAATTTGAATAAAGTTATTTTGGTTTTAGATAAGTTGGATAAAGTTGGAGTTGAAGCAGTTAAGAAAGAACTTATTGATGCTATTGGTGTAAGTGTTGAAGATAGTAATAAGTTATTGGAGATTGTTTTATTTGAAGGAGATAATTCTGAGAAGTTTGAGTTTGTTGAAGAGATTATTGGAGAGAATGAAGGTTTGGAAAATTTAAGAAAATTATTTTCTGAAGTTGATGGTTTGAATTTTTCATTAGATTTGGCAAGAGGTTTAACATATTATACCGGAACTATTTATGAATTCTTTTTGGAGGATGGAAAAGATTACGGAATAACTTCTAGTTTAGGTTCTGGTGGAAGATATGATAAAATGATTGGAGATTTCATCGGTGATTCTAATGAGTATCCTGCTGTAGGAATTTCTTTTGGATTAGATGTTTTGAGTGATGTATTAAAAATTAAGGCTGAAAAGGAGAATGAAGTTAGAAGTAATACTGTTGTCGATGTTTATGTAATCTCAATTGGTTGTTTTGATGAGGCTAGAGAGATTGTAGAGAAGTTTAGAGGCGGAGGGATTAAAACTGATATTGATCTATTACAGAGAGGAATTGGTAAAAACTTGAATTATGCCTCTAAGGCAGGAATTAATTACGTGGTGTTTGTTGGTAAAAAAGAACTTGCAGAGAAAAAAGTTAAATTGAAAAATATGGTTACTGGTGAAGAGAAATTAATGACTGTGAATGAATGTTTTAAATTTCTCAATGAAGAATTAATCCATTAAAGTGATTTGAATTTCACTAAATGGTTTTTCTTGATACATGTTTATTTTCTGTTGACTTGAAAGATGGAGTAATGGTATGAAAGTCATAACTTTATCTTCTTTTGTATCTGTCTCTAATAATTCACTAAACCTAATTTTTTCTTTTTTAGAGAATATGTAAACTAGTTTTTCATAAACCGATTGAATTAACTCTGAAATATTATATACATTTTTTGGCATTACTGCTTCTTGAATAACCGGAATTTCGTAGATTCTTTTAATTCTTCTTCTTTCATCAACTTCTAATGCTTTTTCTAAGGCTTTCATTAATTCGTTTAATGTTACTTGCCTTTTTCTCGGTTGAGGGGTTTTGATTAAAAGTCTTGGAAATTCTTTTCCTTCAATTGCATATTTTAAATCGTTTTCTTCTTCTAATAATAAATCTTCTTCAGGAGGATATAATATGCTGTCAAAATCTGCTATATGTTCATTAAGAAATTTATCAGATTTGATTCTTAGTAGTAATGCGGACGCAAGAACCATTTTTCCAGATATGAAAAAGTTATGTTCTTTTAAATTTTTAATCGCTTTAATGTATCTTGCAGAAAGGTTACTTACGTTTAAATCCCAAGGATCCATTTCTCCAGATTTAACTAACTCATAAATAATACTTTGCCAGGTCACATCATCTTTTTTTACTAATAAATCATAGATTCTATCTTCCATATTTCATTTAAAAACCAATTAGTATTTAAACTTTCCCAGCCTCGTTTTTCTGTTACTATTAAGGAATAGCAACAATAGAAAGATTTAAATAGTCCATTTACATCATAAATATTATCACCTCTTTTTCCCCAGGAAGAAACTTTCGGGTCTCTTCCTAGGGTTCATTAACATATAGAGAATTCTATGTGCTACAGATCATATTGAAAATTTAGTCTTCTTTCTGTGCTCTTTCATCTTATTTGCACCTTCGTCTGAACTAAAAAATAGTTTTTCTGTTATTTTTCTTATCTTATCTAAGTCTGTATGCGAATCTAAATGCGGATGCCCTTGCCTGTAAATATATGGATTTTCTTTAGTATCTTCACTATTATCTTGAACTGCTCTGGAAGCAGTTGATTTTCCCATCGTTAATCTTTGTAATAATTCTTCAGTATCATCTGGTTTCTGAATTTGATCAGGTTCTACTGATTCTTTCATAGATTCTTGAGCTTTTTGTGCATTACTAATGAAATGGTCTACATCTAATTCTTTTTCAGTTTTTACTGGTTCTACAGTTTCTTGAATGGTTGGTTGTTCTGGTTGTTGAATAGGATTTAAGGTACTTACTACTCTTGGTGGTTCTTGGATTGGTTGTTGTTCAATAATCTCTTGAGCTTTTTGTGCATTACTAATGAAATGGTCTACATCTAATTGATCTACTGGTTTTTCTTCGGTTAGAGGTTGAGTTTCAATAATTGGTTCTACAGTTTCTTGAATAGTTTCTTGAACTGGTTCTTCAGCTTGAATAATATTAGTTTCTTCTTGAGAAAATGTTTGTTCTGGTTCTTCAGCTTGAATAATATTAGTTTCTTCTTGAGAAAATGTTTGTTCTGGTTCTTGAATTTCTTCTGCATTATTCATAGTTTGTTCTGGTTCTTGAATAGTTTCTTCAGCTTGAATAATATTACTTCGTAGTTCTTTCATAGGAATCCCAGAAATGTCCTTTATGTCTTGAAGAATTTCTTCTGCATTATTCATAGTTTGTTCTGGTTCTTGAATAGTTTCTTCTGCAATTTCTTGAACTGGTTCTTCAGCTTGAATAATATTAGTTTCTTCTTGAGAAAATGTTCGTTCTGGTTCTTGAATTTCTTTAGTTTCTATTTCATCTTCAGAAACAGGATTGCCATCTTCATCTACATATTCAACTTCTTCAGAAACTTCTTCTGCATACCCTTCTAGTTCATCTTCAGAAACAGGATTGCCATCTTCATCTACATATTCATATTCAACTTCTTCAGTTTCATTTTGGGGAGATTCTTCTACCTGTGGTTGATTATTTGAATTTTGTTCAGCAGTATAATTATCTTCTGAGAACTCTGCACTATCACCTGTGTTCATAAAGAAAAAAGTTGATTAGTAGTTTAAATAGATTATTGTAACAGATTAGTTTTGTTTAAGAATGAGTGATAAGGGGCAATTATTTTTTTTCTGTTTTTTGCTCTTTGGTTCTAAATTCTGTATATCCACTTTTTCCACAAGTTTTTCTATCTTTGTGAACTGCCATGAAAATTCCTGCACCTTCTTTGGGAGAAATTGGATTTTTACGGATTAATTTTCCATCCTTAACTTCATACATTTTCCATCTTTGTGAAGGTTTTTTGTTTTTTACTTGTTTTTTTGCCATTATTCTTTAGCCTCTTCAGTTTTAGGTTCTTCAGCAGGTTTTTCTTTTGCTTCTTGTTCTGCTTTTTTAGCAGCGTAAACAGCTTTTCTTTCTTCTTCTAAAAGTTTCTTTTTGTTTATTCTTTCTGCTGCAGTTTTAGCATCTGCATTATCATAAATGTTTGCAGTTATTTCCGCAATATTGCTACCAAATTTATTTGTAATTTTAATTATAGAAATTAATTTTTCGTCTTTTTTTGTTACTGTTGCAACTTCTTTCAAAACTTCTTCACCCTTTGGTGTAGGTTTTTTTGCGTGATCTAATTCTAATTTTACTTCTGTTCTTTTAAGTAATTCTTGTTTAGTTTCTGAAATTATTTTTGTACTCATTTTACTTTAATTGCATATTCTCCCTTAATTTTAAATCCTAACTTTTGTGCAACTTCTGATTTATCGGGATTTCCTATATAAATTCTTCCTTTCCAACTTTCTGTGAATTTGTTTCCTTTACAACTCGGACATGTTGGCCCTTCTACGAATAATCTACATTCTTTACAAACTTTTTTCATTTTTTAGACTCCTTTTTTGTAGTCTTTTTATCTTTGCTAAGGTCTTCTTTTAACCATCTAAGGGCGCCTAATCTATGTTGGCGCATTGTAAGTCCTATTTTTGGATTGCTCATATCTTTATATGATGCCGCAATTATTTTTGCTCTACAAACTTCTCCAATTTTAAGTATCCTTTTGGTTTCTTTTCCAGTTAAAACATTACTTTCTGAAAATGATACAAAATCGTTCATAGTTTGAGATACATGGATCATTCCATCTAATGGTCCAATATTCATAAATGCACCAAATTCACTAATCTCTCCAATTTTACCCATAACTATTTCATTAATTTCTGGTCTGAATGAGATTACTCTGAATGATGTGTCGTAATATGCTGCGCCGTCTCCAGGAATGATGATTCCTTCTCCTACGCTAATAACTTCAGTTACACCAATTACAACCCCTAAATCTTTGTGAATATAATTTTCAAATTCGCCGTTTAAGCTTCTAAGAATAGCTTCTTCTGTATCATTATTGAATTCCTTTGGTGGGACTCTTACATGACTTCTGACTTCAATTTCATAGAACATTTTTGTTTTTTTACCTCGAGACGTCTTAATTTACGATTTTAAGGTATCTTTTTTGCCTTATCGTAATTATTCTCGCATTTCTCTTTTTAAGCTTTTCTTTTAAACGCTTGTCTTGTGTTGCAATTAAATCGTCCGGATTGGTACCTACATGGGCTATCAATAAAGAATCTACGTTTCTTTCGCTATCTGTTTGGATGGGTGTTGCATTTAAGTTTGAAAGAATGTCTAATGATAATTTTTCTAATGGTTTATTTTTTAATTCGTTTAGTGTTTTATCTATGTAAAATATTTTAAATTTTTCTTCTAAAATTCTTTTTAGTTCAGATTTTATATCTATTCTAAATTTTATTGCGGTTAATATGAAGCAGGTATCTAATACTATGTTTTTCATGGTTATTTGTTTTTAAATAAGGTTTAAATAGGTATTTGTTGTTTATTTTAACGTAAGATGGTGATGAATAAAAAAGGGCAGAGTGCTTTAGAATTTATTATGACTTATGGTTGGGCATTGGTTGTTCTTCTGTTAGTGATTAGTTCTTTGTGGTTTACTTTTGGTGGAGATAAATTCTTTGTTAATGAAAAATG
>ENA-OREN01001278-OREN01001278.1-marine-metagenome-genome-assembly--contig:-NODE-1278-length-30208-cov-11.586572_pt1 | contig 30208 bp, 31 predicted proteins | sample MGYA00248624_ERZ508555 | MGnify/ENA primary metagenome ERZ508555 (study PRJEB26222, sample SAMN06267773) | marine metagenome | isolation source: Saanich Inlet, British Columbia, Canada | place...
CTTTGTCCTCGACATGCATCCTTGAAATCCAACTCCTCGTCGAAGCCATGTCATCCCCAGATGCTTACATTATACGCTTGATTAATTGATTTTAGCTAATTGTCACTCTAGCAAATTTTCTTTTGCCCACTTGGAAAACAAGCGTTCCTTCATCAGGCGCTATGTCCTTATCAGTAAGCTTTTCACCGTCAATTTTGACAGCGCCCTGCTTAATCATTCGAAACGCCTCTGACGTTGAGCTAACTAGATTAGTATCTTTTAGAAGATTAGCAACCTTGATTCCTTTGGAAAAGGTGAATTCATCCATTTCATCTGGAATTTGGTTCTTTGCAAACCGATCAATAAAGTTTTGCTGCGCTTTTTTAGCTTGAGCTTCACTATGGAAACGTGTAATGATCTCTTCCGCTAATCGAAATTTAATGTTTCTTGGGTTTTCACCATCACTAACTTCTTTTTTCCAGGATTCAATGGTTTCAAGTGATTCGAAGCTTAATAATTCAAGGTAGCGCCACATAAGATCATCTGAAATCGACATGATTTTCCCAAACATGCTATCAGGGTCTTCATCAATACCAATATAGTTTCCGAGTGACTTGCTCATTTTCTGAACGCCATCTAGACCTTCTAAAATTGGCATAGTGAGAATAACTTGAGGCTCCATGTTGGCCTGCTTTTGAAGTTCTCTTCCAACCAGAAGATTAAATTTTTGATCAGATCCGCCTAGTTCAATATCAGCTCTCAGGGCAACAGAGTCATAGCCCTGAACTAAGGGATATAAAAATTCATGAATCGAAATTGCTTGGCCACCTTTGTAGCGCTTTGAAAAGTCATCGCGCTCTAGCATTCTTGCAACAGTCTGTTTTGATGCGAGTGATATCATTTCTGCAGAACTCATTTTGCTCATCCACTCAGAGTTAAAGGCAATCTTGGTTTTGTCCTTATCCAAGATTTTGAAGACTTGGTCTTCATAGCTTTTGGCGTTTTCAAGGACATCTGCTTTTGTGAGTGGTTTTCGGGTTACATTTTTTCCGGTGGGATCTCCTATCATGCCTGTAAAGTCACCAATTAAAAAAATAATTTCGTGACCCAGGTCTTGAAGCTGCCTCATTTTATTAATGACGACAGTATGGCCCAGATGAAGATCTGGTGCTGTAGGGTCCATGCCCAACTTGACTCTTAAAGGTTTATTCTTTTCGAGTTTTTTCTTGAGCTCTTCAAGAGGAAGTATTTCATCTGTTCCTCTTTGAATAATTGCTAGTGTTTCGTCTATTGTCATTATAAATGCTCTCTATGGTCTTATTTGTCCGTCACCCATGACGATATATTTTTGTGATGTGAGTCCCTCTAATCCCACTGGACCCCTGACATGAAATTTACCTGTACTGATTCCAATTTCAGCGCCAAATCCGTACTCAAATCCATCCGCAAAACCTGTCGAGGCATTAACCATAACAGAGGACGAGTCAACTTCAGATAAGAATTTCTTCGAATTTGCATCATTTTCAGTCACAATTGCATCGGTATGGGCAGACCCATATGTATTTATATGTGATATTGCCTCGTCGACTGACTCAACAATTTTCATTGAAAGAATCGGCGCTAAATACTCTTCACTCCAGTCACTCTCCGATGCTTTTTTAATAACATTTGATAGCATTTGAGATTTATCACAACCCCTAATTTCAACTTCTTTTTCTATTAAAAGCTCAATTAATTTTGATAGCGCGTCGGAGTCAAAATCCTTATGAACAAGCAGAGTCTCAGTGGCATTACATACCCCATATCGTCTGGTTTTACCATTGAAGGCAATATCAACGCCTTTTTGAGCGTCTGCATCCTTGTCTAAATAAGTATGACAGACTCCATCGAGATGTTTGATGACCGGTACTCTGGCATTTTTACTAATATTTTTAATAAGACCTTTGCCGCCTCTAGGAATTATTGCATCGACATAATCACTTGCACTAACGAGCTCAGTGACTGCTTCACGATCAGTCACCTTTATGAGCTGGACAGAGTTTGGATTAAGTCCTGCCTCTTCGAGGCCCTTCTCGATGCAGGAATAAAAAGCTATGTTTGAGTTAATTGCCTCAGAGCCGCCCCTCAGTATGATCGCATTCCCAGATTTAATGCATAGTCCTGCAGCATCTACTGTAACGTTTGGACGGGATTCATAAATCATCCCTATGACTCCCAAAGGAACCATCATTTTTCCAATTTTGATACCACTGGGCCTCTCTTTAAATTCAGATATTTGGCCAATTGGATCAACTAAAGTTGAAATTTGATGAAGCCCTTCAATAACGCTATTGAGCCTCTCATCATTAAGCATCAAGCGATCTAATAGTGCTTCATCAATACTATTTTCTCTAGCAGCCTTTAAGTCTGCATCATTGGCGTCTAGTATTAGTTGTTTGTTCTGTTGTATTTGATTGGCAATACTAGTTAATGCATTATTTTTTTGAGCAGTGCTGGCAATTCTTAAAGATTCAGAGGCTGATCTTGCATTCTGACCAATTGTTTTAATTAATTCAGCTATTGAGCCCATTGCTTTTTCCTGATAGAGAAGTAACTACGCCTTGTAGTTCATCATAAACGTTTAGATTATCCATACCTTTAAGAGAGCGGTCAATACGACCTAGGGTTAGAAGAAGCTTTTGAAGCTTCTGGTAGCTATGCTTTTTGAGGGCATTCGATATCAAAGGCTTTCTTTTTTGCCAGACCCGGTGATTTCTAAGAACAGTTTCAATGGTCTGGTTGGTTTTAAGTTCAATTGCCATCGTCACCAAATTTTTGATTTCACGGTATAGCGATGTAATTAGAATTACTGGAGGCGTGGCATCTTCGACGAGTGAATTAAAAATTTTGTTCACTTTTTCGCTATCTCCTTGAAGGGCTGAGTCGATCATTCCAAAAACTGAATACTGAGATTGCTGGTCAATCTGATTTAAGTACTCCTGTAGATCGATATTGCCATCAGGATAGGCAATCTTTAGTTTTTGAATCTCCTGCATTGTAGCCAAAAGATTTCCTTCAGTGCAGTAGGCGATAGCATTGGCAACATCATTGTTAGAATTTAAACCAAGCTGTGACATGTTATTTGAAATCCAGCCTACAAGTTGATTGCTTTGAACTTCCCAGTGCTGTATTACAACTCCAATGCCTTCAAGGGCCTTAAACCATTTACTTTTTTGCTGAGCCATATCTAATTTGCCTGAGGAAATTACTAGCAAAATATCATCTGGTAAACTTTCAGCAAGCTCTGTGAGGGCTTTTGACCCTTTGACTCCAATTTTTCCAGTAGTAAGGCGGCACTCAATAATCCTTCTTTCAGCAAATAGAGATGGGCTTGAAATCAGACTAAATATTGAATCCCAGGAAAAGTTTCCATCAATATCGAATCTAAAGCGCTCAGAATATCCATTAGCCTTTGCCGACTCCTTTATTAATGACAGAGACTGCTCAACGAGGAGTATTTCTGCACCAAACACAAAATAAATAGAAGCGAGTTGACTTGAAAGGTTGTTTTGAAGTTGCTCGGGTTTTATATTCATTTTGTATTCAAAAGTTGCAGTAGTGGCCGGTGTGAAATCAATTTATGTATGTCCACATTCATTATGTCATAGTTATAAAAAATATTGATTAAACCTTGAAAAATGCCATCAAACACTCTATATAAAAAACAATAGGGTATATTTACCTTTCTAATTTAGGATAAATTTAAGTTTATGTATAAGAATATTTTACTATGGTTGGTCCTTGGAAGTGTGCTTGCATCGCTTTTTGGGCAGTTTAATGTAGCTGATGAAAAGAACGAGATAAGTTATTCTCAGTTCATTCAAAATGTGAAACAAGGAAGCGTCTCAAGCGTTAAGATTGCAGGTAGCAACATCAGCGGCGTAACTGCACTCGGTGAAAGGTTTGAGACCTATAGCCCTGGTGATCTTGGACTGATGGGTGATTTATTAAATAACGGCGTGTCGGTTGAGGCAACTCCTCCCGCAAAAGAAAGCTTTGTCAAACAGTTAATTATTTCGTTGGCACCTATACTACTTCTTATTGGAGTCATCATGTATACAATGCGCGGTGCTGGCGGTTCGATGGGTGGCAAAAACCCAATGTCTTTCGGTAAATCAAAGGCGCGTTTAATCACAAAGGACGAATCTCACGTCACTTTCGATGATGTTGCTGGCGTTGAAGAAGCAAAAGAAGAAGTTGGAGAGCTCGTTGACTTTCTATCTGATCCTAGCAAGTTTACTAAGGTGGGCGGTAAGATTCCGAAGGGCGTTCTAATGGTTGGCCCCCCAGGTACAGGTAAAACTCTTTTAGCTAAAGCAGTTGCTGGCGAAGCAGATGTCCCATTCTTCTTCATTTCTGGATCCGATTTTGTGGAGATGTTTGTGGGTGTTGGTGCTTCCCGAGTTAGAGATATGTTTGAACAAGCTAAAAAAAATGCCCCTTGCATTATATTTATTGATGAGATTGATGCTGTAGGTAGACAGCGTGGCGCGGGTATGGGCGGTGGTCATGACGAACGTGAGCAAACGCTAAATCAAATGCTAGTTGAAATGGACGGATTTGAGGGTTCAGAAGGCATTATTGTTGTTGCTGCAACAAACCGACCTGATGTCCTTGATCCTGCTCTTCTTAGGCCGGGAAGGTTTGACAGAACGGTTACCGTTGGTCTTCCTGACATTAATGGTCGTGATGCGATTTTAAAAGTTCACATGAGAAAGTTACCTATTGCAAAGAATGTCAAGTCAATGGATATTGCGAGAGGTACACCTGGCTTTTCTGGTGCAGACCTTGCTAATCTTGCTAATGAGGCAGCACTTATTGCTGCTCGATTCAGTAAGAAACTTGTTGGTATGAGAGAATTTGAAAAAGCGAAAGATAAAATTATGATGGGCGCCGAGCGTAAAGGTATGGTGATGGATGCTTCTGAAAAAGAAATGACCGCATACCATGAAGCTGGACACGCTATTGTTGGTCGTCTAATGCCAGAGCATGACCCTGTTTACAAGGTTAGTATTATTCCGAGAGGAAGGGCGCTTGGTGTAACGATGTTCCTCCCTGAAAAGGACAGCTACAGTATTTCAAAACGCAAGCTTAACTCACAGGTCGCCTCCTTGTTTGGTGGGCGAATTGCTGAAGAGGTTGTCTATGGTGAGGACGCGGTTACTACAGGTGCTAGCAACGACATTGAGCGTGCTACTGAAATAGCACACAAGATGGTTAAGCTCTGGGGTATGTCCAGTGTAATGGGGCCAATGGCTTATGGAGAAGACGAGGGAGAGGTCTTTCTAGGACGCCAGGTTACAAAACACAAACATATTTCAGATGAGACGTTTACAAAGGTGGATAGTGAAATACGAAAAATTATCGATACAAACTACTCAACGGCTTACAAGATTATTGAAGACAATAGAGATATATTGGACGCAATGGCCGCAGCTCTTGTTGAGTTTGAAACGATTGATACTAACCAAATAGATGATTTAATGGCAAGAGTACCTATGAGAGAGCCAGCTGATGTTGTTGATTCTGATGAGGTCTCTTCAGAACTTGGTACTGGAGGAAAGGATCCCAAGAGCTCTAAATCTTCATCAGACACTAAAACTGATGCAGATGGTGGTACAGAGCAGTTCGCATAAGTTGTCCTCGCTATGATTGTCACTGAGCCAATCATTATGGGTGTTCTCAATGTAACACCTGACTCATTCTCTGATGGTGGAAAGTTTTTTGACGCCACTTCTGCTATTGATCAGGCTTCATCTATGGTCGAAGAAGGCGCTAGTATTATCGATATTGGCGGTGAATCGACTCGACCAGGAGCCAAAGCTGTCAGTGTCCAAGATGAGCTCAATCGCGTCATACCGGTTATCGAGGCGCTTTATGGAAAAATTAATGTCCCAATCTCCATTGACACTTCTAAGCCTGAGGTAATGGAGAAGGCTGTTGAAGCCGGTGCTAGTATGATTAATGATGTCAATGCACTTCGCGCTGATGGTGCCTTGGTTATGGCTGCCAAACTTAAGACTGATGTATGCCTCATGCACATGCAGGGAAGTCCAAGAACGATGCAGAATAATCCTACTTATGAAGATGTAGTTAAGGATATAAAAGCGTTCTTTAAGGAAAGAATTGAGGCTTGTAAGTTAGCAGGAATAGAGCTCAGTTCAATCACACTGGACCCTGGATTTGGCTTTGGAAAGAACTTAGGTCATAATATAGCTTTGTTAAAGAACCTCTCAGAGTTTCACGAATTTGGTGTGTCCATTCTAGCGGGACTCTCAAGAAAATCAATGATTGGGACTCTTCTGGGCGATAAAGACGTAGATTCAAGAATGATTGGGAGCGTGACAGCAGCATTAATTGCTGTCGAAAATGGGGCTGATATTATCAGAGTCCATGATGTTGCTGAGACGAGCGATGCGCTCAGAGTCTGGCAACAAATTAAGAACTTTAGGGAGTAGTTTTTGAGTAATTTTTTTGGAACTGATGGTATTCGTGGTGAAGTTGGCAAGGCTCCAATCACAGCTGACTTTTTATTGAAAGTGGGCTGGGCAGTTGGCTCCGTTTTAAGAGAGAGCGGCAGTGCTAGTGTCATTATCGGTAAAGATACCCGTGTTTCAGGCTATTTATTTGAGTCGGCCCTTGAGGCTGGGTTTCTATCTGCCGGTGTCAATGTTGGTATGCTCGGGCCGATGCCCTCTCCCGCAATTGCATACTTGACACAAGCATTTGGTGCAACAGCTGGTGTGGTTATCAGCGCGTCTCATAATCCATACCACGATAATGGAGTGAAGTTCTTCTCATCTCAAGGCGTTAAGCTGAGCGATGACATTCAAAAAGCGATCGAAAAGAAACTCTCGATGCCGATGGTCAGTGTTGATTCAGCATCTATTGGAAAAGCAAAACGCTATGGACAAGCACTTGGCAGATATATCGAGTTTTGTAAGTCAACGTTTGATAAATCGTGCGACCTATCTCATTTAAAGATTGTCATTGATTGTGCTAATGGCGCAACTTATAACATTGCTGAAGACGTATTTACTGAGCTCGGCGCCACAGTCACAATGATCAATAATTCACCTGACGGTTACAACATAAACAGAGAGTGCGGCGCAACTGACACCTTACATCTTCAGCACGAGGTGATAGAAAATGGTGCTGACCTTGGTATCGCATTCGATGGCGATGGCGATAGATTAATCATGGTTGATCACAAAGGCGAAAAAGTAGATGGCGATGAGATAGTCTATATCATTGCAAAAGCATGGAAGAAAAATGGTGAATTAAAATCAAACACTGTTGTTGGAACCAAGATGACAAATTTAGGCATGCGCAATGCACTAAAAGATAGCGGAATGAAGTTTATTGAGGCTGATGTCGGCGACAGACATGTCATGAACCATCTAATCAAAAACAAAGCAATCCTTGGCGGAGAAGGTTCAGGACATATTATCTGCTTGAATAAGTCTATGTCGGGTGATGGCATCATAGCAGCACTTCAAATCTTAGAGATCGTTTCAAAATCTGGACAATCACTTTTCGATCTCAAAAGTGAAATGACTAAATATCCTCAGGTTCTTCTTAATATTAAGACAGAAAGCAAGATCAATCTTCATGATGCAAAATTATTAGATGTTATTACAACAGTCGAGTCAAAACTATCGAACAAAGGGCGTGTTTTAGTCAGAGAGTCAGGGACTGAGTCTTTAGTTCGCGTAATGGTGGAGTGTAATGACAATGCACTGGCTACTGAATCTGCAAAGCAAATATCAGAAGTAATTCAATCAATGTAATTACAAAGTAATTACTATTTCATTTCTTGCATAATATAATAGTATGGTCTTCACGGCAGTTGACATAGTAATCATTTCAATCATATTTATATGGATTGGCTTTGTGAGAACAGGGCTGGGTTTTGGTGGCGCTGTTCTTGGACTTCCATTATTAATGCTGGTTGGAGGATCGCCAATCGATTGGCTTCCTATTATTGGGATACATTTACTATTTTTCTCAGGCATTGCGCTCGCAAGGTCACTCAAAACCGTCGATTGGCATTATTTAAAGCAATCACTGCCATGGATTCTGCCAGCAAAAATTATCGGCGTTATTGGTCTCATCAGTCTGCCACCAACCGTAATGACAGTGATCGTTTATTCAATAACATCATTTTATGCACTGACCTGGGTCATGAATATCCAAATCGCCTCTCGCGAGGGTTGGAGCAGTCGATTACTTTTAATACTTGGCGGTTACATTTCAGGGACATCGCTAAATGGTGCGCCACTGTTGGTTGCTGTCTATATGCAAAACATAGATATCAAAAAGCTGAGAAATACATTGTTTGTACTATGGTTCTTATTAGTCACAATTAAGATGAGTGCTTTCTTGGCTGTAGACGTCTATATAAACTGGCAGTTCTCTTTGATGCTCATCCCAGTGGCAGGTCTTGGACACTTTGTAGGACTTAAAGTGCATGACCGAATTATTGAAAACGATACACAGTTCAAGAGATGGATGGGCAGTGTACTGATTTTAATATGTATTGCAGGGCTATCAAAGACACTCTTTTGAAAGTTTAGCCTGCAACGAGCTTCTCAAGATTGTTTAATGGTATTTCAGTTGTACTTTTAATTTCTTCAATTGCAAAGTTAGAAGTCACTTTTAAGAACTTAACTCTATCAATTAAGTTTTTATAAAAATTGTCATAGCTCTCTATGTCACTCACAACCACCTTGAGAAGGTAATCTGTCTCACCACTCATACGATAGCACTCAATGACTTCGGGTATCTCTTGTATGGTTTCAGCAAAAACACTGATTCTCTCTTGATTGTGGTTAGTTACTGTTACTGCAACCATTGCAGTGACATTGGAGCCAACCCTCTTTCTATCAACCAGAGCGACCGTCTTGTTTATGTAGCCATTATTTTTTAGTTGATTGATTCTTTTCCAGCAGGGCGTAGTAGATAAATGGACCTCAGATGAGAGCTCTTGAATTGTCAGTTCAGCATTATGCTGAAGTAGTTTTAATAGTTTAACGTCGATGGCATCCATAATGTTATCTAAAAAAGGATAAAAATAGAATATTTTTCTTTATAAATTATGTAGATAAGAAAAAATTCCTTTTTTGATTGTTTTTATTATTAAAAATAGAATATTTTACTATAATTTCCAACATTCTATTAAGTATTTTAAAGATGTATCAGTACAGCGAACAAGACAAGCAGTTTTTAGTCGAACGAGTCGACCAATTTGAAAAGCAATTAGAGCGGCATTTATCTGGTGAGCTCGATGAAGCTAAATTCAGAAGCTTAAGGCTAAGGAACGGTCTTTATATGGAGCTTCATGCACACATGCTGAGGATTGCAATTCCTTATGGTATTTTGAGTTCAGATCAGCTCAGAGCGCTTGCTGACGTTGCTGATAAGTACGATCGTGGTTTTGGACACTTTACAACTCGGCAAAATATTCAGTTCAATTGGATACAGCTCCCTGAGATTGCCAATCTACTGCGGGACTTAACAGACGCCGGACTCCACGCAATCCAAACAAGTGGCAAAGCCACAAGAAATATTACGGCTGACCCTTTGTCGGGTTTGACTGAAGGTGAGATTGAAGATGCAAGGCCTTACTGTGAATTAATTAGACGGTGGTTTAATTTGCACCCAGAGTTTTCATGGCTTCCAGGTAAATTTAAGATCGCTATTAATGGTGCCAAATATGATGAAACGGCGTTGAGAATCCATGATCTAGGGCTGAGGTTGGTTCGCAATGATAATGGAGAGCTGGGATTTAGTGTTTTTGTAGGCGGAGGCTTAGGGGCAGCAGCCATGGTTGCAGCTGAAACAGCATCCTTTGTTCCAGTTGTTGACATACTAAGCTACCTTGAATCAGCACTAAGGATATACAATCTAAAAGGCCGAAGGGACCATCAAAAGAAGCTTCGTATAAAGTTTCTTGTCAGAGAATTGGGTGCAGCTGAGTTTTCAAGATTAGTGAATGAAGATTGGCAGCAAACCAAAGATGACCCTGAACTGAAATTAAATTTAAATGAACTGGAAAGTCTAAAGAAAGATTTCGCTTTGCCAGTTGGGCCTATTAATTTTGATGGCTTCAAAGAAACTGTCGACTTCAACTACAGCATTTGGAAGAAAAACAATGTCCGTAGCCATAAAGTAGCTGGACACAGCATCGTCAATATCTCTCTTACCAAGTTGGGCTCAGCACCGGGAGATGCAACATCAGAGCAGATGAGGATTCTTGCAACTCTTGCTGATGAGTTCAGCTCGGGTGAGATTAGGACAACCAAAAGGCAAACCATCGTGTTTCCTTTTGTTCGAAAAGATCAAGTATTTGACCTGTGGAAATCCCTCGAGCAGTATGGCCTTTCAAGTCCTCACCAGGGAACACTGGCTCAGATTGTTGCTTGCCCAGGAAGAGATTACTGTGACCTGGCGAAGGCGGTCTCTATCCCAATAGCAACAAGGGTTCAAGAGCGTTTTAATGATATGAATAAATTGCTAGATATTGGAGATTTAAATATAAATATTTCTGGTTGTGAGAATTCATGTGCACACCACCATATAGCTGATATAGGTCTTTTGGGCATGCAAAAAAATGGTGAAGAGTACTACCAAATTACATTAGCTGGAGAAACACTTCGTGAAACTAATATTGGTAAAAAATTAGGTCCGTCTGTAAGTGGAGAGTTAATTGTTGATGCCGTTGAGGACATTGTCAATGTTTACATAGACAATCGTCAGGACGAAGAACGATTTACTGATGTTTTTAAGCGGATTGGTATAAAACCCTTTAAGGAGAAGGTCTATGGATGAAATTAAAAACCCTATCAGTCTCATTAATAAAGATTATGAGACAATTAATCTTGTTACATTTGAAGAATGGCTTGAAGATAGTGAACAATTATCAAAGCTTGGAGTAGGGGTTATTTTGGACCCCTCGAATGACGTTGGTTTAATAAAAGATAGTCTTGACGTGATTGAACTTATTGCTTTAGATTTTAGAAACTTTGATGATGGAAGGGGATACTCTCAAGCTTACTTTTTGAGCAAAAGGTGGAAGTTCAGCGGAGAGATTATTGGAATCAATGCCCACCTTGACCAACTCCAGTTCATGATAAGGTCTGGCATTACGAGTTATCAGTTACTAGAGTCATACAAAGGCTTTAATGAAGAAGATTATTCTAATGGATTTAGTATTTGCTACCAAGCTGCAGCAAATAATAAGGGTCTAAACTTACAGTATTAGCATGAAGGATAAAAAGTCTAGATCTATCTGGAAATCTGTCTCCTGGAGGGTTCTAGCTTCATGTGATACAGTTTTAATTTCTTACCTAATCACAGGAAGCCTTGCTATTGCGGCATCGATAGGATCTATAGAGGTTTTGACTAAAATGATTCTTTACTACTTTCATGAAAGAGCATGGAACAGATTTGAATTTGGCAGAAATTAAAGAACGATTGTGCAGTAATTTTAGATAATAATTTAAGAGTATAATAACAGCGTTTTTTTAATTGCAAATGCTGACAAACTAGGGAAAAATTTATGGCAGTAATGACTGAAAAAGTGACACATGTCCACCATTGGAATGATAACTTGTTTAGCTTTCGTACTACGCGGGATCCAGGGTACAGATTTAAGAATGGCCATTTCACAATGATTGGACTTCCAAATGATGAGCGCCCATTAATGAGGGCTTACAGCATTACAAGTTCTAATCATGAGCCAGAGCTTGAATTCTTTAGTATCAAAGTTCAGGATGGAGCATTAACCTCTAAGCTACAAAATCTTCAGGTAGGTGATGAAGTTTTGGTTGGAAAGCGCTCAACAGGGACCCTGGTTCCAGATAATATGCTGCCTGGACGCTTTCTCTACTTATTAGCTACTGGAACTGGACTTGCCCCCTTTATGAGCATCATTAAGGATCCAGAAATTTATGATCAATTTGAACGAATTATATTGGCTCATGGCGTTCGAGAGGTTTCAGAGTTAGCTTATTCTGATTACATTGAAAATGTACTACCAAATGATGAATACTTGGGAGAAATGGTTCGCGAAAAACTCGTTTATTATCCAACTGTAACGCGTGAGCCATTCAAAAACAATGGTCGTTTGACAACACTTATGGAGTGCGGTAAGTTATTTTTAGATTTGGAGCAGCCCCATCCTACTTTGGAAGATGATCGCTTTATGATGTGTGGAAGTCCAAGCATGCTAAAAGATTTAGTCGCCATATTAGAATCAAAGGGCTTTATTGAGGCTCGCAATATTAATCCAGGACACTTTGTGATTGAACGTGCCTTCGTTGAATCATAGCTTTTAATTCACTCCTCAGTCCCTTTCAATCATAACTGTTAAATACCGCACACGGCATAGTCAGTTGTGATTTTTGATTCATAGTGAATAAAGAAAGCGCACTATATTTAGTTTAAAATTACTAAATATATGAATGAGAATTTTTTAGTCCTTTTAGGCTTAGGAAGTACCGCAAAAGCTGAAGGAAAATCTTTAATAGGGCAAATAGATGCAGTCCTGCCTCAAACGCAATGCACTCAGTGCGACTTTGATGGATGTAGGCCTTATGCTGAAGCAATAGTATCGGGAGAGGCTGAAATAAATCAGTGCCCGCCCGGGGGTCAGGACGGGGTTAACGCTTTAGCAGAAATCTTGGGCCGAGAAACGTTGCCATTAAATGAAGCTCATGGGGAGACAAAGCCTAGGCGAGTAGCTGTGGTTGATGAAAAAGTCTGTATTGGTTGTACCCTCTGCATACAGGCCTGTCCAGTCGATGCTTTTGTAGGATCATCAAAGGTTATGACGCAGGTGATCGCAAAAGAGTGCACAGGATGCGATTTATGTTTGCCGGTTTGCCCGGTTGACTGTATTGATATGGTTGAGCCTGAACTAATTGATAAGAGTGCTAATACGCAACAGAAAGAAGTTATAAACGATAAACAAGAGCGAGAGAGAGCAATCAGAGACAATTGGAGAAACCGATTTGAGTTCCATCAATCCCGTATAGAGAGAAACAAACGCGAAAGAGATGAGCTACTAAAATCAAAAATGATTGCCCTAAAAGAAAAAATGGCAAAAGATAAAGCTCAGAAAGAAAAGATCAATGCTGCTATGCAGCGTATCAAAAATGCAAAGGAAAAAAATGAAACTAAGTGACTTTGATTTTGAGTTGCCAGAGACATTAATTGCCCAACACCCAAGCCATAAAAGAACTGATTCACGCCTTCTGGTTAGGGGGCGCGAGTTAATTGATAGTCATTTCGCTGACCTAGGCTTATTTCTTAAACCAAAAGATTTGCTTGTTCTGAATGACACAAGAGTTATCCCTGCCAGATTATTTGGTCACAAAGAGTCTGGCGGTAAAGTAGAGGTTTTAATAGAAAGACTAATTAACGAAACTGAGGCCAGGGCGATGATTAAATCAAGCAGGCCTCCTAAACTAGAAAGTTACGTCATTCTAGAAAATGATTGCCGTTTTCAGGTGACTGCAAAGAATGAGGGGATATATAGCATCAACTTCGAAGCAGGCTCTATCCTAAAAACGTTAAACGAAATTGGTCACATGCCTTTGCCGCCATATATTGTCAGAGATGACTCACAAGAAGATACCAAAAGGTATCAGACAGTCTATGCAAAGAATGACGGGGCAGTTGCAGCCCCTACTGCAGGACTTCACTTTGATGATGAGCTATTATCGAGCCTAGAGAAGCAAGGCATTCATCATACTTTCGTCACCCTTCATGTTGGAGCTGGCACCTTTCAACCCGTCAAAGTTGAAGATATTGAGGCTCATAAAATGCATAGTGAGCACTACGAAATTAACCAGGAAACTGTCGACAAGATAAAGCAAACCAAAGCTGAGGGAGGGCGCGTGATAGCGGTTGGGACTACCGCTGTAAGAACGCTAGAATCGGCATCCTTGGACGGCATTCTTAGTAGCCAAAACAGCGATACAGAGATATTTATTTATCCAGGCTTCAAGTTTCAAGTGGTCGACGCCATGATAACGAATTTCCATTTACCAAAATCATCCTTACTGATGCTGGTTAGCGCCTTTATAGGTTTTAAAGAGATGCAACAAACATACCAGCATGCAATCAAAAAAGAGTATCGGTTCTTTAGTTACGGCGATGCGATGCTTTTAGAAAAAGGCTAGGCTTTTGGCTGTATTGATAGGTGCCTTGAAAGCAGAAAAATTAGAAAAGCTAGTATGGGTAACAGTAAAAAGCTCGTCCTAATTGAAGAGAATTCGGCAATAAGGCCTATAAATAAAGGACCAAGCAGCATCCCCCCATAGCCAAGAGTTGCAATGCTAGCAATAGCGGCTCCCTGAGACACCTCTTTATCTTTGCCTGCACGTGAAAACGCTAGTGGAATGATCACAGCAATGCCAATACCTATAAATCCAAAGCCAATAACTAATGGCACAAGAGAGTTGAATGTCAATACGATTATAGATCCCAGCAAGGCAACTAGTCCAGAGTAACGCGCCGTCATAGAGGCGCCAAACTTGAGTGCTATCTTGTCACCCAGGAGCCTCATAGTAAACATGCAAACAGAAAAAACGGTGAACCCAAGAGCCGCGCTACTATTACTTAGTTCTGCAATACTTCTAAGGAAAATAGCGCTCCAATCAGCAACGATGCCCTCTCCGAGTGATGCAAAAAATGTGATTAAGGCTACAGGAAGCAGCGCCCCTTTTGGGAATGAAATGAATGACTCTTTGCTGCTATTTTGTCTCTTCTCTGACTTGAAAGGGATAGTAATTATGGGCAGCATTGCCAAAAAAATGATGATTGAGGTCAATGTAAAGTGCATTGGCATAGCAATATGATAGAAGGAAGTGATGACCCCTGTTCCAGCCCCAATCCCTGCTCCAAGGCTCCACATTGCATGAAATGACGACATAAGTGGGCGATCATCCTTGCGCTCCACTTCTGCGGCCCAAGCATTCATGGCAACATCATCACCGCCATGAATGACGCCAAAGAAGATGATAGCGGCAACAAGAGTCCATATTGAATTTGCAAGAGCTATAAAGAGCAGAGTGAGAGGAATAAAGATGCAGGTGGTTCGTTTTGTGACCGTCGATGCCCCATAACGATCTGCAGCTCTTCCAAATACTGAAAACGCAATGACAGCAGAAAAGCCAAGAAGAAAGATTAATAAACCCAACGCTCCTGGCGACAAGTCATGGAGGTCTGAAATTTCAGGAATGCGAGATGCCCATGTCCCAAAGACAACTCCATTGATTGCAAAAATTACTGAAACCGCAAACCTGCTATTTCTAACCAATTTCATCCAACTTTAATAAATAGACTGAATATCTATTATAAGGCTTCAAGTAATGTTTGACCCATTAAAGCGGGGGTTGGTGAAACGCTTACACCGGCATTGTTGAGCGCTTTAATTTTACTTTTTGCATCTCCAGAACCGCCACTGATGACCGCTCCCGCATGCCCCATTCTTTTTCCTTTTGGCGCCGTGAGTCCAGCTATATAGGAAACAACAGGCTTTGTAACATTAGATTTAATATACTCAGCCGCCTCTTCTTCAGCGCTTCCCCCAATCTCACCAACCATTACAATCGAATGTGTATCCTTATCAGCTTCAAATAGTTTGAGGCAGTCAATAAAGTTCATGCCTTGAACCGGATCGCCTCCAATACCGATGCATGTGCTTTGCCCAAGTCCAGCGAGTGTTGTTTGGTGAACCGCTTCATAGGTTAAAGTTCCAGATCGAGATACAATGCCTACAGTGCCACTCTTATGAATGTTTCCAGGCATAATGCCAAGCTTGCATTCATCCGGCGTTATAACGCCAGGACAGTTAGGACCAATGAGCTTTGATTTGCTGTCAGCAATAATCGCTTTAACCTTGATCATATCTTGAACAGGTATACCCTCAGTAATGCATGCAATTACAGGCATCTCAGCTTCAATTGCCTCAACTATGGAGGCATATGCAAACCGAGGTGGAACATAAATCATGGTGGCGCTAGCGCCTGTCTCACTCATCGCATCTTTAACGGAATTAAATACAGGTTTTTCTAAATGAGTTTGGCCTCCTTTTCCTGGAGTCACCCCGCCTACAAAGTCAGTACCATATGCAATAGACTGCTCAGAATGAAAGGTCCCCTGTTTGCCGGTAAAGCCCTGACAAATGACTTTTGTTTTTTTGTTGATTAATACACTCATTTAGCCATCCCCACAACTTGTTTAGCGGCCTTGGTTAGGTCAGCCTCTGTGATTATATTAAAGTTACTAGCATTTAAAATTTCCAATCCCTCTTGAGCATTAGTTCCCTCAAGTCGAACCACAATTGGAAGAGTTAGACCCACCTTTTCGATGGCCTGAAGTATGCCGTTAGCAATAAGATCACAACGAACAATACCACCAAAAATATTGACCAAAATTGCCTTAACGTTTTCCCCACTTTGAATAATTTCAAAAGCCTTTGCAACTCTTTCAGAGGTAGTGCCACCGCCGACATCTAAGAAATTAGCTGGCGAGCCGCCATGGTACTCAATTAAATCCATGGTCGCCATTGCCAGTCCAGCACCATTGACCATGCAACCAACTGACCCATCTAGTGAAATATAATTTAACTCATATTCACTCGCACTCCTCTCTTTCTCGTCCTCTTGCGCAACATCTCTCAGAACTGAAATTGATTCGTTTCTGTAAAGAGCGTTATCATCAAAATCAATTTTGCCATCGAGCGCCATAATTTGATTGTCACCCGTAATGATGAGTGGGTTTATTTCTATGAGATTAGCATCATGTGCTGTAAAAATTTCATACAAACCCATAAGCGTTTGAGAGAACTCAGCATGAAGTGACTCATCTAATCCTAGCCTAACTGAAACCTCAGCACACTCATCCAAAGACAGTTTGCTGAGCGGGTTGGTTTTCATCTTAATAATCTTATCAGGGGTTTCAGAGGCTACTTTTTCAATATCCATTCCGCCCTCTGTTGAAGCTAAAACAGTAATTCGTTCTGAGGCGCGATCAACCAGTAAACCTAAATATAATTCTTTAGCAATATCCTGACCAGCCTCGATAATGACTTCGTTTACCGGTTGTCCACTTGCATCAGTCTGAGGGGTTATAAGATTAGTACCTAGCAGTCGCTCGCTCGCTTCAATCGCATCTTCGATATTTTTGCAAACAATGACACCGCCACCCTTTCCTCGTCCACCAGCATGAACTTGGGCTTTAACAACCCATATGGAGCCACCTAGTTTTTTACAAGCAGTTTCAGCTTCCTTCGCATTTGAAACGACGATAAAGTCAGGCACTTTGATGCCATTTTTCTTAAATAAGTCTTTGGCCTGGTGTTCATGTATATGCATATAATTAAAAGAATTAGGGTTAAAATATAAGGGGTGATTATTTTAACATTCTTCGATTGCCGACTATATTTTTATTAGGCTATTTATTCGAATTATGAAATTCTATTGTCTATCTTATTAAAATATCGATTTGCATACCATTTTAAATAAATTTTAGGATCAACAAATTATGAACTACAACACCAGCCAGTTTAAAAACGGTTTGAAATTAATGCTTGAGGGTAACCCATGTTCAATTGTTAATAACGAGATTGTCAAGCCTGGGAAAGGACAAGCCTTTAATCGAGTCAAATTTAAAGACTTAATTACTGGAAAAACCCTAGAGAAAACTTTTAAATCAGGTGAGTCTCTTGAAGCAGCAGACGTCATGGAGCTGGAGATGCAATACCTCTATAGTGACGGAGAAAAGTGGCATTTTATGGACCCTGCATCGTTTGAACAATTTGATTTAGGTATGGAGTCTATGGGTGAGGCAGTAAATTATCTTGTGGAGCAAGACAGCTGTATCGTAACGCTCTGGAATAATAACCCAATATCGGTCACCCCTCCTAACCATGTCATTTTGGAAGTGACTGATACAGATCCTGGACTCAAGGGAGATACAGCCGGCACGGGCGGAAAGCCGGCCACATTAAATACAGGCGTAGTTGTCCAGGTCCCTTTATTTGTCAGTATAGGTGATAAAGTTAAAGTGGACACAAGAACGAATGAATATTCAGGGCGCGCTTAATTCATGCCTTCATGTCTAACGTTAAAAAACACCTTTCCGACTATCAAGACTTCACGCGTATAATTCGAGAATTTTTTTATACACGTCAAGTCACTGAAGTAGTTACTCCCTCTCTATTGGAAGCGCCAACTACCGATGTCTACATTGACAGCATTGAAGTTTCAGTCAATCAGGCCATCTCAAAGCCGTCCAAGCTTTACCTGCATACCTCACCCGAACTAGAAATGAAGCGACTTTTAGCTAAAGGTAGCGGCGATATTTTTCAAATGTGTCAGGTCTATAGAGACAACGAGTATGGAAGAATTAATTCAAACGAGTTCACAATGCTTGAGTTTTATCGAATTGAGTTTAATATTCATCAACTGATGGATGAAATCACCGAGCTATTGGCTGCTCTAGGTTCAAATGCAACCGTTAAAAAGCTGTCCTATTCACAAGTTTTTTTTGAGTATTCAGATATTGATATACTCAATAGTGATATGAGTGATCTAAAGAAGATAGCTAATAAATTGGGTTTGAGTTCTGATTATGATTGGATTGAAGATATCCAAATGCTCCTTTTTGTGCATTTGATTGAGCCTAAGCTCAAAGAGATTCCAGTATGCTTTATCTATGATTTTCCGAATCAGCAGGCTGCTCTTGCCGAAATTCATGGCCCTATTGCTCATCGTTTTGAAATGTATCTCAGCGGAACTGAGGTTGCCAATGGCTACCAAGAAATTCAGTCTGCTCAAGATTACCGAGATCGATTTAACACTGAACTAAACAAAAGGAAGGATTTATCGAAGCCTTTTGAGTTTCTTGATAACAGCTTTCTGGAGGATCTTGAAGAAGGCATCCCTAAGTGCTCTGGGGTAGCCATCGGTATTGAGAGATTATATTCATCATTAAGTCTATAATTGAAAATGAATCAATCATTTAAAAGGGCTTCTAAATAACCTTGGGAAATTTAAATACACCTTTTTGGGAGACTAAGTCGCTCCATGAAATGAGCGCTGATGAGTGGGAGTCACTCTGTGACGGATGTGGTCGATGCTGTCTTCATAAACTAGAAGACGAGAGCTCTGGTAAGGTTTACTTTACAGATGTTGCGTGTCATTATCTCGACGAGGAGAGCTGTTCTTGTCCACACTATTTAGATCGTCAAAAGTATGTCCCGGATTGCTTAACAATTAATCCAGACTGGGGTGAAAAGTTTAATTGGCTTCCTACTACCTGTGCATATCGGTTACTATATGAAGGAAAAGGTCTTCATGAGTGGCACCCACTTATCAGTGGTGACAAAAACAGCGTTCATTTAGCAGGCGTTTCAGTTAGAGGAAGAACATACAGGGATAACGAAATTACCGAGAATCAATTATTCGAACATGTCATTAATTGGGTGGAATAGATGAAAAAAATAATCACATTAATATTCAGCTTACTCATCACTTTTAACGTTCTAGCTAACGATTGGCCCCATCAAAACATCTCAAAAGCAGTCTTTGCTCTAGACATTAAAGATAGGACCCCTGTCAATATTATTCAAGAGCTTGACAATTCTTTGGGTAAAATCTACTTTTTTACAAATATCCGCAACCTCCAAGGCCAACGAATTACGCATCGCTGGATCTACAACAATAAAGTAATGGCAGATGTTGTGTTTGATGTTGGCGGACCAAGATGGAGGGTCTGGTCTTCGAAAAATTTGTGGCCGACCTGGACTGGGCAATGGAGCGTAGAAGTGCTCGTTGAGGGCGGTGAAGTGCTCTATCAAAAAGAATTTAACTACATAAGTAAATAATGAAAAAAGTTGTATTGGCATATTCGGGTGGTTTAGACACTAGCATCATTGCTAAGTGGCTCCAAGATACATACAGTTGTGAGGTGGTTACCTTTACGGCAGATATCGGTCAAGGCGAAGAGGTTGAGCCAGCCCGAATAAAGGCTGAGGCAATGGGAATCAAAGAAATTTATATTGAAGACTTGAGAGAAGAGTTTGCACGTGATTTCGTTTTCCCAATGTTCAGAGCAAACGCAATCTATGAGGGCGAGTATCTATTAGGTACCTCTATCGCTCGACCTTTGATTTCCAAAAGGCTGGTGGAGATTGCAAAAGAAGTTGGCGCTGACGCAATTTCGCATGGAGCAACCGGAAAAGGAAATGATCAGGTAAGGTTTGAATTAAATGCTTACGCTATAAATTCTGAAATTCAGATTATAGCGCCCTGGCGAGAATGGGATTTGTCATCTCGTGAGAGCTTAATGGATTATGCTGAAAAGCATAATATTGAGGTTGATTACAAGAAACAATCAAAAAAATCTCCATACTCTATGGATGCAAATCTACTCCATATCTCATACGAGGGTGATCTTTTGGAGGACCCATGGCAAGAAGCTGAAGATGAAATGTGGCGCTGGACAGTGTCCCCAGAGAACGCTCCTGATAAACCTGAGTATGTAGAGCTAACATATGAAAAAGGTGACATCACCGCAGTTAACGGCTCACCCATGTCACCTGCAAAAGTAATGGAGACACTGAATCAACTTGCTGGAGCACACGGCATTGGGCGCCTTGATATCGTAGAAAATCGTTTTGTTGGAATGAAGTCGCGCGGCTGTTATGAGACCCCAGCTGGAACCATTATGCTTAAAGCGCATCGTGCAATAGAATCACTCACTTTGGATCGTGAAGCAGCCCACCTAAAAGATGAGCTTATGCCAAAATATGCCAAACTTATTTACAATGGTTTTTGGTTTGCACCAGAACGTGAAATGATGCAGGCCGCTATTGATGCCTCTCAGGAAAATGTGAGTGGTGTTGTTAGAGTTAAGCTCTACAAGGGAAGTACATCAGTCGTCGGAAGAAAATCTGACAACAGCTTGTTCAGTGAGAAAATTGCAACATTTGAAGATGATGGCGGTGCATACAACCAAAAAGATGCGGAGGGCTTTATTAAGCTCAATGCGCTAAGACTCAGATTAAAATCTCTCCAATAGTGATAAAAGTAGGCATCCTTTCAGATACTCATGGAGTAATCCATCCTGAAATTATTAAGCTCATGAATGCTTGTGATTTTGTGATTCATGCCGGCGATATAGTTGATGAAGACTCTCTAACAGTGTTAAGGCCAAAACAAAAAATGATTGCTGTGAAGGGTAACAACGATGTGCATATTAGCTCGCTTGGTGAGGTTGAGACGCTTAACCTTCCGGGCGGCGACATAGCAATAGAGCACGGTCATATGCATGGCCATGTTCAGCCAAGCCATGACTCCCTAAGGGACACTTATCCGAACGCCAAAGTAGTTGTTTACGGGCATACTCATAAACAGGTTATCGACAAGGAGGGTTCCACTTGGGTGGTCAACCCAGGTTCGGCTGGAAAGACTCGGAATTATGGCGCGGCAAAATGCCTACAGCTGACTATAAAAAGTAATAATGAGTGGGATATTGAGCCACAGATTTTTGATGATGTTTTCTAAGTGATCAATAGTCCTTAATCGATTGACCCACCCTCAATAATTTCATCAGCGGTTGCATCTCGCACTGACAAGACTTCAACATAAAAAATAATATCTTTTCCTGCAAGAGGGTGATTACCATCAATGGTCAGTTTGCCATCTTCAATGCTTGAAACAATAAAGTCTTTAGTGCCACCTTTATCATTTTGCATAGTCACAGCCGCACCAATAAATCGGTACTCTAAAGGCACGTTATTGATATCATCAGTAAAAATCAACTCCTCTAGTTTTGGACCAAAGGCATCTTCAGCCTTAAGAAGAATCTCTACCTCGTCCCCAACTGATTTACCCTCTAACTCTTTGGTAACTTGATTGAATAGAAGCGTATTGTCACCTTGAACATAACCCAAAGGCTCTTCAACTTGCTCTATAACTTCACCATTAGTTTGATCGATGATTCTATAGGTTAGTTCAACAAACTTATTAGTTGTAATTGTATTACTCATCTATTTAATCGAAAAGCTCTAGAAAATTGTTGCACCAAATATTTTAACTTCACCTTCTTCAATACCCAAAACAAGTCGACCCAAGAACTCTCCAGGCACCTCATCACTTGTTTGTTTATATAGGACTGTTATATATTCACCACGCCTAAGGCAACCTAAAAATTCTCTCTCAACAGAGAGGCTAGACAGCATCTTATTTTTTGTCCACTGTTTACCAATCTCAATTTCATTAGCACCCATCAGCATCTCTTTTGAAAAATGCTTAATAAAGCCTAAGTAGTCACGTTTATTTGACGATACAACTAATTCATCCCACATCGGCTCTGCTATTTCTAGAATTTCATCATTAGTTTTTTCAAGAAGGTTCATTTATATATCCAGTAGTTAAAATTATTGAGGCCTCAAGTAAGAGGCCTCAATTCAAAGTTTATCTATTTTTGACTAGTCAACAATATGATAAAGAGGTGCTTTTTCCATGGCCCATTCACCAGTCTTTGGATCACGTCTGGAGACAGTTAGGCAGTGCCAATTATCGTCATCTAGTTTCATGTGATCGCCTCGATAATAGTATCCTGGCCAGCGTGTTTCTTCACGAAACAGAGTGTGCTGTGCAACGCACTCGGAGGTTATTGTACGATGCTTTAATTCCCATCCACGCATAAGTTGGTGCAAGTCCTCTGCCCCGATATGTTCAAGATCTTCTTGGAGGATACCAAGCAGCTCTATACCACGCGTGAGAAGGTTAGCATTAGTCATATAGTTCACACTAATACCACCAACATACTCATCCATAATTTTTTCAAGTCTTTGTAGGCCTTGGATTGGTAATAAGTAGCTCGGAGAAACTGTACCAGCAGTAATTTCGTTACGACCAACAGTGTAGTTTTCAAGCGGCTTAAAGATTATCTCTTTAAGCTCTTCACACTGCTTATTGCTGACTTGGATCTTATCATCACCCATGTCTTGGATGTACTTAACAGCTGCCTTAGCCGCTATCCTTCCTTCTGTGAATGAGCCTGATGAGAATTTATGTGCAGTTCCACCAACCGTATCACCCGCACCAAAGAGTCCGTCTACAGTGAGCATTCTATTGTATCCCCAAAAATACTCAGGGGGAGAAATGTCTTCAGGACCACTCACCCATGCGCCTGAACAGGTCGCATGAGAGCCCATAACGTATGGCTCAGAAGTTGTCAGTTCAGGGTTTGTGTATTTAGGATCAATATTCTGTGATGCCCAAACTACAGCTTGACCAACAGTCATTCCTAGGAAATTTTCCCAACCAATAACCTCAAGATGTGGGTCTTGGAAGGCTTCCATTGTAACCATATGAATCGGCCCTCTACCAGCTTTAACCTCTTCAATAAAGGCATGATTTCTTAGGCAAGTTGGTGTTGGTGTGTGATCAATGTACTCACCTACCATAGCTTTCGTATGCTCATACCATTTAGACTCATACTCCTCACCATAAGTGTTTTGAGTGTAGGTCTTGAGGTGAAGGAAGTAAGCACCAACAGGTCCATATCCATCTTTAAATCGAGTTAAAACAATACGGTTTTCCATTTGCGTCATCTTGGCGCCAACCTGAATAGGAAGTGCGTAAGCAGAACCACTACTCCACGGAGCGTACCAAGTTCTACCCATGCCTTCACCAACAGAGCGAGGCTTGAAAATATGAGAGGCACCACCGGCACCAACAATGACTGCTTTGGCTCTGAATACATGGTAGTCACCAGTTCGACAATTAAATCCAACTGCACCACCTACTCGGTTTTCTTTAGCCTCATCCATCAACAGGTGGGTAATCATTATGCGGTTATAGATTTTATCAACTGACTTACGAGCAGCTTCTGCAACGATTGGCTTGTAGCTCTCTCCGTGAATCATGATCTGCCACTTTCCTTCACGCTGATAGCGACCAGTTTCTTCATTTCTCATAATGGGTAGGCCCCATTCTTCAAATTTATGAACGGCTGAGTCAACATGTCGAGCCATGTCAAAAGCAAGGTCCTCACGGACCAGTCCCATTAAGTCATTTCTGGCGTACCTTACATGGTCTTCAGGCTGGTTTTCATCCCATTGCATTCCCATATAGCAGTTGATTGCATACAGACCTTGAGCAACGGCACCACTTCGATCAATGTTTGCTTTTTCTGCACAAATAATTCTCATGTCACGGCCCCAGTATCTCGCCTCATAGGCGGCACCCGTTCCGGCCATTCCACCACCAACTACTAGGATGTCACAGTCTTCCCAAACAGTTTTTCTTTTTGCCATTAGTAATACACTCCCTCTTTTAGCTTGTCCTTACTGATGACAGGCAATCCAGTTTCTACATTAAGAGCATCAGGCTCAAAACACAATAATTGTGAGTCAAGTGCCGCCTGATCTGGGACTTCTAAATCACCAAGTTTAGGGATTTTCTCTCCCCATGGTTGAGTCGTGATGGGTGAGACAAAATTTTTCTCACGGCCATCTCTAAACTTAATTTTCCATGAGATTGTTCCTTTTTCTTCCTCACGAAGAACTCTCACGCTGTGACCAAGAGGAGCAAAGTCGGTATAACCTCTCGCATCAATTGCATTTTGAGGGCACGCTTTCACACAGGAGTAGCATTCCCAGCACATATTTGGTTCAATGTTAACTGCACGACGAATTGTTTTGTCGATGTGCATGATGTCTGATGGACAGATATCAACGCAGTGTCCGCATCCATCGCATCTTGTCATGTATACAAAAGTTGGCATAATATTTTCTCCGAAAAATTAATTATTAATAGTGACGTGGTGCTTCACGTTTGATTCCAAGGCCAAATTTCTCTGGCATATCTGCAGGTTCAGGAAGGTTTTCTCTTGATCCATCTGCCTTAGTAACCCTTTTTTGAAATGCTGCAGCCGGTTTGTAAAACATGTGTGCAAATTTTGACCACAGTACACCGCCGAAAAGAACAGTGCTTGCGACGATGAAGAGCCCAAAAAATAGAGTCTGCCAAATAGCAACACCGTTAGCTTGAAAGTAAGACCAAATCAGCGCAAAAGTTGCCATCGCTATGAGTGATAGAACGAATAAGTCTGCTCTTATTACTCTATACCATTTGTTACCCTCAGCGGCAACATCAACTCTAATGAAAAACCAGAACCAGTATCCACCAACACACAACATGGCAGCACCTAGGTGCCATAATAAGGGCCAAAGTGATGGAGTTACAGAGCTTGGAGTAGAGTATGAAAATATCATCACTGCAGTTGCAATGACAAACAGCACAAAACCATACATTGTGAGAAGGTGAGCGAGCCTCCTTCTGGTGCTACAAAACTCTGAAGAAGTTAAAACTTCATTGGTAGCAGTTTTAAAAGCAATCGAAGCTTTCTCTCCTGAGTTGACTTCTCTAGTGGCAGATTTTTTTGCCTTCACTGAGTTATTAAAAAAGTACTTAGCACTTTTCTTATGAACAACATCGAAAAGAGTTGCGCCGATTACAAGAAGAAACATCACAACAACATAGGTTTGCATCACAAACGATGGAATGAAGGCTGATATTTCAGAAAATGGGTTTATAGAGATCATGTTATATTTTTCCTTTAATTAATTGCATTACAAACTGCTGATTTAGAACTAAATGCACTATATTTCCGAGCGTGCAATTGTAGGTGAAACAGGCTCTAGAAGAGTGAATTTTATAGAACCAGAAAACTGATAACTAATGGACCAGTCAATATTATGTTTTGTGATCATTGTTTATTTTGCAGAGTGTCCTTTTAGTTCAACTTTAACTTTATCGCTTTCTTTAATACCAGCGTAATATTTTTGGAGAATTTTTAAGACCTCTGGTCTCGAAAAATTTTCTGGAACTTCTTCATTTTCGCTTAGGAGGTGTCTTAATTTAGATCCAGAGAGCAGCAATCTATCTTCATGACTGTGTGGGCACGTTTTCATGCTGGACATTCCAGCACACTTATTACACCAGAAGGTCCAGTCAATTTTAAGTGGTTTGGTCATTAAATCATTACCAATCTTGTCAAAGATATTGTGTGCATCAAACGGGCCATAGTAATCTCCAACACCAGCGTGATCTCTTCCAACAATTAAATGAGAGCAACCATAATTTTGTCTAAATAATGCGTGCAATAATGCCTCTCTTGGGCCAGCGTAACGCATATCTAATGGATAGCCTGACTGAAGAACAGTATTATTGACAAAGTAGTTTTCAATCAATGTTGATATAGCTTCTGACCGAACTTCAGCAGGAATATCTCCTGGCTTTAACTCTCCCAAAGTAGAATGAATCATGACGCCATCACATATTTCTATCGCAATCTTTGCCAAGTATTCATGAGAGCGGTGCATAGGATTTCTAGTTTGAAATGCAGCAATAGTGGACCAACCTTTTTCATCAAAATAAGAGCGAGTCTCTAAAGGGGTCATGTAAAGTTCACCATATTGCTTAGGGAACCCACCATCAGACAAAACCTTGACTGAGCCAGCAAGGTTATATTTGCCCTGAGCCATGACAATTGCAACACCAGGATGGTCGGTATCGTTTGTTTGAAATACTTCTCTGCACTCTAAGTCTTTGTCAATTGTGTATTTCTCTGAAATGAGCATGGTCGCAATAATTTCATTCGTTTTTTCATATACAATCGCAACTTCTTGCCCTACTTTAATATCCTCATCATCTGTAGATAAGGTGATGGGGATAGGCCAAAAAGTACCATTTTCTAGCGTCATATTGTGGCAAACGCTTAACCAGTCAGCCTGATTCATAAAACCCTCGAGAGGCGTAAACCCTCCAATACCAAACATGATGACATCACCAAATTCTCTAGACGAACAATTAACCTGAGTTAATGAGCTTGATTTCTTTTGTTCAATTTTTAAATCATCACTCTCTAGAGCAAGTATTTTGAGCTCTTTGCTTCCATGAGGCGGAACAAGTTTAGACATATAATTCTTTTAAAATGTTAATAAATTTTTTAGATTTTTTATACTCATATACATGAGTTAACGATATGTTATCATAGCTTTAATTGATAGAATAAGTCAATTAAATCTTGATCTAAAAAAGTAATAATTTTCTACCAAAAAAAGTATACATGAATTAATATATATGTTTTATTTTTTTTTATTTTGATTACAATATTACTTATTCGTTTTAAATTTAAAATTAAGTTTTAAAAGAAAGCCACAAAATGATAAGAAACGCTCTAAAAACATCTCTCCCTATTCTGTTTGGTTTTGTTCCTCTAGGAATTGCTTTTGGGCTTTTATTTCAAGAATTAAACTACCCATGGTATTTCGCTTCCCTCATGGGAGTTATTGTTTACGCAGGAGCAGCACAGTTTATGGCTATCGGCCTTTTAGCTGCTGGTGCTGGACTGGTTGAAATTGCAATGTCAACCTTCTTACTTAATTCCAGACACATGTTTTATGGTCTCGCTTTTCTTGAAAGCTTTGGCAATTGGAACTTAAGAAAGCTGTATATGATTTTTGGACTTACAGATGAAACATATGCACTGATGACATCTATTAATGTTCCTGGCGGCTTTAACAAAAAAAAATATTTTTTCTTCATTACTTTATTTGCTCAAAGCTATTGGGTTTTAGGCTGCACTATTGGTGCCTTGTCTTCAGAGATTTTATCTTTTAATACGAATGGTATGGAGTTTGCAGCCACTGCCTTATTTGTAGTTTTACTTATCGAGCAATGGATAATGGTTAAAAGATTATTGCCTTTTGTTGTTGGCTTTATTGCCTCTTTTATTGCACTAATGTTGTTTATAGATCATATGCTTCTTGTGGCTATTATTATTTCAATAGGCTCTATCCTTTTATTTCGACTATTAAACAAAACTCATTATGAGTGAAACAGAATATCTTATAGCTGCGATGACTGTGATGGCAATATCGACCTATCTGACAAGGCTCACTCCATTCATAATATTTTCGTCAGGAAAAGAGGGCTCTAAACTCAACTTTGTTGTCAAAAATACGCCACCAATGGTCATGACAATCCTTGTCTTTTATATGTTGAAAGAGGTTGATTACCTGTCGACTGAGATTTTTTATACCTTGTTTGCATTAGCAGTCACTGTTGGGCTTCAAGTTCTAAAGAGAAACGCATTATTAAGTATTGTTTCTGGAACTATTGTGTATATGTTTTTTGTTCAAATGTAATATGGATCATAATGAATTAATATTTCTACAGAACTATAAGCACTTAGGAATTACTATATAATCTACGACCCACCTAATAACAACACTTTTTAAGCCGCAACATTTATGATTCAATTAGCAAAAATTTTTCCATTTATAGTTTGGTTTAGGCTAACCACTTTGGAAACAATTAAGGCTGATTTTTTCGCAGGCTTGACTGGTGCTATCATCGTCCTACCGCAAAGTGTTGCGTTCGCAACTATTGCTGGGATGCCTCCAGAATATGGCTTTTACACTGCGATGGTGGTTCCGATTATTGCCGCACTTTTTGGGTCATCGTTTCATCTTGTTTCCGGCCCAACTACAGCAATCTCAATTGTTGTCTTTGCAGCAGTCAGTAAATATGCTGAGCCAGGCTCAGAAGAGTTTGTTGCGTTAGCTTTAACCCTCACTTTCTTGGCAGGCGTCTATCAACTTGTGTTCGGTTTAGCTAAATTCGGTCTTTTGATAAACTTTGTATCTCACAACGTTGTAATTGGTTTTACGGCTGGAGCAGCATTATTAATAGCCAGTAGCCAAGTTCCCTATATTGTTGGTATTGATATAGCAAGAGGCGAAGATTTTATACACACTTGGTTTGATATCTATTGGGGCGTTGGTGAGTTCAATATATATTTATTAATTGTTGGACTCGGAACGCTCATGAGCGCAATTTTGGTCAAAATTTTAAGGCCAAAGTATCCTAATCTTTTAATTGGTATGCTGGTTGGTGGCGTCCTCGCCTTTTATTTAAGTGGACTCACAGATACGATAAAAACTGTTGGAGCGATGCCTGCTTATTTTCCGCCATTATCAACACCAGACTTTTCATTGAACTCGTTAAAGGCACTTGCCCCTGAAGCTTTTGCCATAGCTCTATTAGGTCTTATTGAGGCATCATCAATTGGCAGATCAATTGCAACCAAATCCAATCAAAGAATTGATGCTAATCAGGAATTTATTGGTCAAGGCGCTTCTAATATTGTTGGTAGTTTTCTATCTAGTTACGCCTCCTCTGGCTCCTTTACCAGGTCAGGTGTAAACTTTGAAGCTGGAGCAAGAACACCTCTTTCTGCTATCCTAGCTGCACTTTTTTTGATGGTTATTGTTCTTTTGGTTGCTCCATTAATTGCCTATTTACCTCTTGCAGCGATGGCAGGAATTATTCTGCTAGTTGCCTACAATCTGGTTGACTTTAAGAATATTAGAAAAACATTTAAATATAGCAAGTCGGAAAGTGTGATCTTTACAGCTACATTCCTTGCGACTTTATTGTTTGAGCTAGAGTTTGCAATCTATTTAGGGGTTTTGTTATCTTTAATGCTCTTTATTGCCAAAACATCAACCCCAGATGTACACACGCTTGCATTTGCGACTCCACCCGGTGAGGGGGATAGGAGGCTCCAAAGTATTCGAAAGGCGCCTTTGGTTCAGTGTCCTCAACTAAAAATTATTCGTATTGATATGTCGATCTACTTTGGATCAATTAACCATATTCAAAAACAGCTCAGCAGAATTGTTGATAATCAAAGGATTTATCATATATTGATTGTTGCTAGTGGCGTTAACTTTATTGACCTTGCCGGAATTGAGGCACTTTTGAATGAGAATAAGCGACTCAGGGCCCAAAACGGAAGTCTCTATTTTGTGGCTGTTAAGTCTTCAACCTTTGAGTTTATGGAGAAAGTTAACTTTGTGAATGAGATAGGGCGAGACAACTTCTTTGACACTAAGTCAGAAGCAATTAAGGTGCTTTACGATAGGCTTGATAAGAGCAAGTGTGAAAAATGTCAAGCGCTTGTTTTTAATGAATGCCATTAAGACTCTTAATAATCTAAAAAAAGTAGTTATTTATAAGTGGAGGCTGGGACCGGAGTCGAACCGGTCTAAAAGGCTTTGCAGGCCCCTGCATAACCGCTTTGCTACCCAGCCATT
>ENA-OREN01001279-OREN01001279.1-marine-metagenome-genome-assembly--contig:-NODE-1279-length-30180-cov-8.194432_pt1 | contig 30180 bp, 27 predicted proteins | sample MGYA00248624_ERZ508555 | MGnify/ENA primary metagenome ERZ508555 (study PRJEB26222, sample SAMN06267773) | marine metagenome | isolation source: Saanich Inlet, British Columbia, Canada | place...
TATGCGTCAGGCCGGGTAGAACGGGTTTACTGGTGGCAACTTGTGAACCCGGGCTACGGGCTCATCGACCATCGGGGCAACCAAATGCGCAAAATGCCTTCGTTTCATGCCTTTGCGCGTTTACTGAACACCAACGTGCTGCACGAATGAAGCAAAGGTAATACTTTAGATCGTCATCTGGTTTACGCCGTCGTCACACCCGACCAGTAGAACATCCGCTCGCCTTGCGGCAAAAAGCCCATTATCGACGACACCCGCCAACAGGTTGATCTCGGATTCCGTGGCCAGTGGATCGGTCAGATCCAGGTTTCGCACGTCGAGAATCACATTGCCGTTGTCAGTGGTGCAATCGATCCGCAGTTCTGGCTGACCACCCATCGCGATCAGTTTGCGGGCCACCAGGCTCTGCGCCATGGGAATCACCTCGACCGGCAGGGGAAACGAGCCCAAGTGGTCCGACAGTTTGGATGCGTCGATAATGCAGACAAACCTGCGGCTGGCGCTCGCAACGATCTTTTCTTGAGTGAGCGCTGCGCCACCACCCTTGATGAGTTGCAGATGCGCGTTAGCCTCATCGGCACCATCGACATACAGCGAAAGATCACCAGTACGGTTCAGATCCAACACCGGAAGGCCGATAGCCTGTAAGCGATCGGCTGAGGCTTGCGAGCTGGCAATAACGCCGTCTACCTTGCCCTTAACGCTCGCCAGGGCATCAATAAAGAAATTGGTGGTCGAACCGGTCCCAACCCCTATGATTTCCCCGGGTTCGATGAAATCCAGCGCGGCTATTGCTGCCGCGCGCTTTTGCTGATCCTGACTCACGATTACACTCCGGCTCTAGGCGTTTGGGCTTTATAATGATACCTCTTGATATTGTACTGCCTCGTGGTCACTGCCCTCTGTTAGAGATCATCCTGAGCGTATTTCCTTGTAATTGCTAAATATGAGACTCTAGAAGTCAGCTTCAATTGAAGGATTTATGGAAGAATTTACTGGCCTTTTTAACCTACCAGGCGAAGGATTCATCGCGGAGCTACGCAATGGTTCCATAGCAACTCTATACGATCGGCAGGGTTTGCAGTACCTGATATTGAAAAGAAAGCAGGCTGGGCAAGATGCCCAGGCGGCCGAACAAGCCCTCGGGAGAATCAATACCTTGCAGGACCAGAGTGTATCTTCAGTATTTTGAAATACCCCCTAGCTACTTGATCAAGAATCCTCCCATCTCTCACGATCAGGCCTTCAGCGCCAACCTACCTTGACGGCCATAATCTACCTGACGATTCTGTTGTTGCCAGGAACAATCGCTGTGGGGTTGGTGTCCGTTCAAAGACACCGCTTTTTATTTTCTTTTGCAATCAGTCTGGCGTTATTTGTCTTTTCGCAATTACCCTTCCGGGTCGGAGGCGGTGCGCTGCAGGATTGGCTCTTTGTTTATGCAGGACTCACGGTTGCAACGTGGATTGGTTGCGGTCTTGCCGGCCGGCGGTGGTTGACCATTTTTCACAAATCGCCCCTGCACTTATCAAATCCTGCCGCAACAACAAGTTCATTTTTCGCAATCGGAGTTTGGCTGGCTTGTTTATTAATCTGGGGGGTCGCTTATTGGTTGATGGGGCCCTACACGGAAGTACCATCGGATTTTTGGAACCATCTGGTTCGGATACGCTGGGAGCTTGGCCGCATCAACGCCGGTGAACTTGCGAATTATGCAAATAATTTCCCTGCGGTTGCACTCTTAAACCGGGAGTACATTCATGGCTTGCACGCTGGGGTATGGTGGGTTCTGGGTACGAACGCAACCGAATTCACATGGGAATCTCAATTAGCCGTCACATTAGTCTTCATAAGCGCAGTATTCTGGTTCTTCTATGCGCAAATGCTTGTGAATTGGTCCGAACGAAAGCGCGCTTTAACCGCCGCTCTTGCCACTATATTGACCACGGCATGGATGGGTACCGGTGATTGGGCATTTGTCCGCTATTATGCAACCGCCCCAATCATGTTCACGGTGCCGCTGTTATTTCTTGGCGTTCTGATCTTTGTTGATTACTTAAAAGGGATCGCTCGAAGCCCAGCAGCTACATTTTTCTTATTGTGCGTCATTCTGGCCCTTCAAGCTTTGATCCACGTACAGGAAGCCGGCCTATTACTCATTTTCTTATTTCTAACATCGATTGTTGCTCGACTTCAAATCCGCAATAGCAAAACCGACCTGTGGCCAAAGGATTCGCACCACAAAATTCGCACGGCAAGCCAGCTCATTATCATAATCACCGTAGTTGCTGTTCCGATACTTTTGATGTTGGTCGAACCCCGGAGTCAACATCCTGGTGTCATCTTAAAGCCAAATACTGCGATACCCTTGTTACGCGATTTATGGATTGTTGACCCATCTCGACAGGTGTGGGCCACTATTACGATTGGCGGGCTTTTTTCTTTTGTCCTGTTGATTACAAGCTGGCGAGAAACAAGGCATTTCCCTTACATACTCGCTGGGGCATTACTGCCGCTCGTGACAGTTTTTAATCCTATATTTATACATCTTTGGGAAAGACTTCTGCCCGTTACGTTGTTATGGCGGTTCACGATGTTCTTGCCGGCAGGTCTTTTGGTCGCTGTCGCGGTCGGATCTCTAACGGAGCGAGTGGCGGGTCATTGGAAATCTGTCAAGTTGGCTATGGCTGCCCTGGCCCTTTTCCTTTTACTTCCTATCCCGTATTCGCCTTCTTCTCTAGTTGTTAATCGTGCCTTTAGTCTTGCGCCGCTGAAAACACGACAATCGGTAGAATGGCTTGGTGATCTGGTCCAGTTTTTAAAGACCCAACCTCGACAAGTTATCTTCACAGACCCGATAACATCTTACGTGCTTCGAGGTCTAACCAGTCAAATATTACCTGGCCATAAATTCTATGCCCACACATCAGGGATCGATTTTCGACAAATTGCTCAAGAAGAACTTCTCGCACGATTCGGCGATGGCCTGGTGGTGCTTAATTTTCGAGATGGGCCTGACAGCAAGGTCACGCAAGCGTTGAACCATTGGGACAAGAAAGAACTTATGGTAACACGCTTTTATCCCACTGGTTTACGAGTTAACCTTGACGATCAAGGGTTTACCCTCATCTGGTCAAATGAGAAAGTGTTTGTATATTCTCATCAATCCTCTTGACGAATCCTCGGACGCGTATTTTGTGAAACAAGAATGCTACTAAATCGTTTCTTGCGTTGCTGGGATTTCCTTAAAGTCCTTCCTCGACTGAGGTGGATGCCAAACGATCTAAAAGAGCCTCCGATATTGATAGTGGATCGGACCGGTGCCTCAGTGATCTCAGAATTAATCCCTGGGCATTTTGGATATTGGGTATTACCGGTTAGGGATGAGGAACGTTATGTAAGCTGGCGCAGTCTGGCCTACTTCCTATTGCACTTGCCCTGGGTACTGACCCAAAAGGTCAATATGCTAGGGCTATATGTTCTCTCGGTCGCTTATCAGACGCAAGCCAAGGTTTTAGTTACGTTTATAGACAACTGCAGCTGGGATAAAGGTTTACATGAAGTGACGCCACTTCGCATCATCACTGTACAAAATGGTTTACGTACGCCGGGTACTATTTCCCGAAAACAGTATGATGTTTTTCTTGGTTTTGCCCTACGGGATACTAATGCTGCCAAACCCAACTCTGTCGAAGCTATACCCGTTGGCTCTGTGCGGCTAGGTCTTGCATATAAAGACAGACGATCGGAGCCTGCTAATAGCAAGCGTCCCCCTGTTGACATTCTTTTTATTTCTCAATTCCGACCTGAATTCTGGTCCTCTCCCCGCCCTGAGGATCGTCTTCATGTTGAAGCAATTAAAACCACACTCGAGTGGATTGGAAGGCTGGCAAAAGCATATAGCCTGCAAATCGGCATTGCTTTCACATCCAAAGGACCGGAGCGTGAAGAATGGTATCTTGCTGAAAAATCTGTTTATACCTCTTTGCTGCAGGGTCCTTTCAAGGAATACCATCGCGAGCGGTTCAGTAGACGAGGGATCGACTGCACCTACGCCGGGCTTTTTGATACTCGAGTGGTAGTCTCAATTTCCTCTACTTTGTGCTTCGAGGCTATAGGAATCGGAAAACCACCCATAATGACGACAAGGCTCTTCGGAGACACAAAGGTTGAGCATTATGAGTGGTTTCCTAAAGACCAGTTTGAGCAGTTTATGGTCGAGCCGCAATATGATGCGTTCGAAAAAGCTGTTCTAGCCGAATTGGCTGGAGACCGAGAACAACGCCCAATTAACTTGAGCGACAAGGACTATTTCTGCGCATTTAACGAGATGACACTACCGCCGGATATGGTCTCGGAAATAATCCAGAGAACCACCGAACAAAGCACGCTTGCTCTTTGATGATCCACCTCAGTTAATGAGGCAAACGAGCGTGTAATCGCACACTAACTGCGATTTAATTCCCCCAGGGCCTGACAAATCTCTAAATGAAACGGATAATCGATCGCAACGGAACGTTCGAGAGGCATTACATAAGGTATGGGGCTTTCGCCAAACAGATTTACTCGACTTGGGTCTGACAGGTTTCCGAAAGAATCGACCATGACAGCATCATTCCACCGATACGTCGCACCCTGATCCTGCTTTCTAAGACCTTTCTTATACACCTTTGGAAACATCGGCACCAATCTTTCCTCTTCAATTCTCATCGTTAATTGCATTGGGTAATCATTCTCCGTAACGCTCACCACTGCACATGTGCTGTCGGAGTTGATATAGAGATGATACGCCCGCTGAATATCCTCGACCATCCGTAGTGGTGCTGTCACCTGCAACAGAGCGATCACGGCATCCGATGACCACTTTCCCTCATGTCCCAATGATCGCATTACTTCTAATATTGTTGCATTGTCATCAGCGAGGTCTTTGCGTCGCTGGTGAAGGGTAACCGGATATCCCTGACTGACCTCCTTTACATCGTGACTATCTGTTGTCACAACAATTTCGTCAAAATGTCCAGAGTCAATCGCCTGTTCGATGGTGTGGGCTACGAGTGCTTTGCCCTTAAAAAGAGCAGTATTTTTTCCAGGTGCGCGTTTGGAGCCCCCTCGTGCAGGAATAACCGCGATGGCGGGTGTTTTTGACATGAAATTTTCTCTAAGAATTAATCTGTTTTGACCAATCTAAGATCCTTGACCTGCCTACGTCAACTTTCTTTCGCAGTACAACATCGCCTGCTGATTCAATCCAATTGGATATCCGCCCTGGTCCACTCTTTTCTAAATAACGGCATGGATCAACTGATTGCGTATAATCTGACCGGAAGCACTAGTCCTTCGCGTGAATAACCTTATCGGAGTCTACTATGAACCGTTGGCCACCTATTCTGGTACCCGTTATCACCTCTTTTCAAGATAACGGTGCCATCTTCAGTGACGGAATGAAGAACGTAATATCGTTCCTTTACGAGCATGGGATTACCGGCATCTGGCTTCTGGGCTCTTATGGAAGTTTTCCACTACTGACAAACCAAGAGCGAATTGTTATTACTACGGCAGCGCTGAAACATGCAAAAAGTCTAGGTATGACTACCATTGTTAACGTCGGCACACCGTCTACCGCGCTGTCAATAGAACTCGCGAGACATGCCGAAAACGAAGGCGCTGACGCAGTAGCGTCGGTTGTGCCCTTCTATTACGCCTCGACCCACTACCGTCCAGAGAACCATCTTGCGTTCTTTGAAGCGATTGTAAAAAGTGTCAATATTCCGGTGATCTTTTACAACAACGCAGATGCCACCGGTTTTTCCCCGCCAACTGCATTTATCCAACAATTAACCGAGACCGGTGTAGCCGGCTTGAAGGATAAAGGAGACTTCGCTGCAATGTCCGAACGCTGTCAAGCGATCCGTGCAACTAATCCCGATGCAATTTATCTCTCGGGCGCGACAAGTGTTCACCTGCAGGGGTACCTTGTAGGAGCTAATGGTGTCACAAGTGGTACGGCGCTTGCGACTCCAGCCCTTGTGACTTCGCTTCAAAAAGCGCTGGAACAGGGCAATATACAGGAGGCGACGCGACTGCAGAATCTCATTCTTAAGGTTCGAATAGCGATGGGTCGTTATGCCGGTCGGGCAGTAACCGCATATGATGCTCTGGACAATTTCGGTGTAGCGGCAGGGACCTGCCGATCTCCCTGGCTCAGGCTTTCCCCTCAGCAGGCTCAAGAAGTGATTCAAGAGATTGATGCCATAGCAGCTGCTCTGTGAGAACGATTATTTTATTGGATTTTGACGGAGTAATACTCGACTCGGTTCCGATCAAGGACGAAGCATTTTTGTCCCTTTTTTCTGACTATAGTCCTGAAATTCAAGTTAAAGCCGAGCGATTCTGGGTTGATACCCGTGGTATGGATAGAGCTGAGCGAATCCGACAGGGATTTTTTGAATCTGCCAACATAAGACCCACTGAAAAACAATTGGCGTCGTTGATTAAACGATACAAGGAGCGTATCGCGTGTTCTATGTTCCACGCGCCCTGGATGAATGGCGCTATCGAATTCCTGTCTACACAACAGCACGGACCGGTTTTTATAGTCTCCGCCGCTCCTGAAGAAGAAGTGCTCTCTATAGTCACCAAACGCCAGATTGATCAGTATGTCCAACGCGTCTACGGCGGGCCGAGGTCCAAAGTTGACAATATCGCGATGATCTTCTCCGATATCCAAGAGGATATAACGAACACTATATTTGTCGGTGATGCATTAAATGATTTATCTGCTGCACAAACCTTCTCGATCCCCTTTTTAGGCATTGTCAAAGAAGGTGCGCCCTCACCATTTCCGAAAGATGTGCCTGTCGCACACGATCTAAGAGACATTGATCTTTTTCTCAACCCTTAATCTGTCGTAATCGCAATTTGCAAACCATTCGCGTCCAGCTAGTACTTTCCGATACTGAAGAATATCTCGGTAATGATCCAGCGGTATTGCTCGGCTCGTGCTGTGTAACAGGGAAGCTAGAACATGATTGCATTGAGCCCGTGATTAACGATGCTGAGCAGATTGTTCTGGCATCAACAAAGTGCAGATTTATTTATCAAGATGTCCTCCCCATTCTAGCGGCACGAATTAATCAAGAACTTGGAGTAAACATCACTAACAGAGGCTATCGTCTCATTCTTGGCAACTGGCTGCGCAATTTCATCGAAGCGATCTATGAGCGATATGTGAACCTAGAAAAAGCCATTGAATTATTCCCGGACTTCTATGTTTCAAACCCGACTCCGGTTACGCCGATACTCGTTGAAGATTACCCCGATTTTCAGAAACATCTCCAAACCCCCGTTTATAACCGGTTATTACTCCTGCAAATTCTTCGGGGAATTGTGCCCGAAAGCGATCAAGGACCTTTGCGATCAACGCAGCGAGATGTTCATATCCAGAAAAATACCTGGAGCAGGAGAGATTGGGTGTTTCACTGGCTTCATCGTTTCCGCACTAAATTCTCTGGACGCTACGTACTAATTTCTAACGCGACGCTGCCTTACTTTACGAAACTTGGGATTCTGCGATTCTTGATTCAAGGCGGCTCTACTTTTGCAGTTGATAATCTTAAGTTCTCATTAGATTGCACCCTCCCAGTAAGAAACACTTTTCGAAATTCGCCGCTCGCCCTGCCCGATCCAGGTGCTGCAACAGCCTTTAAGAAAATAATTTGCGCCCTGGTGCCCGCAAATCTCCCCATGCTTTTCTTAGAGGGCTTACCCGCGATGATTGAGCAGACGCAGAAATATAACGCCGAGAAGATTGCTGCGGTCTATACAAACTTTGGAATCCATAACAATACATTGCTAAAGGTCATGTTGGCTACCAACGAGGGGAAGTTTCCGCTGCTTTGTCATCAGCACGGTGGCCGGTACTGCATTGATGAGGTTCATTTTCCTTTTGAGTATGAAAAGGAAGTCGCGAATGAGATGTTATTGTGGGGCGACGATGATAGAGGCACTTATATGCCGTCGCTCAAACTCAAAACTAGGTCAACAACTAAAGGGGGGCAAAAAGGTCTTCTTTTAGGCGTAACTGGGTACAACCGCTACCATCAACGGTATATCCTGAAACCACAAGCTGGTCCGTACGAATTAAGCAAATATCATTCTGATACCGCTTTATTTCTTTCATTATTAAATCCTTCGATCTCGCTCACGATTCGCCCCCCGGCCGGCTTCGGCTATGATTTTTCTTACCTACAAAGAAAGGTCCGCTACGATCTGTCGGATCAGTCTTTTGAATCAGTTCTGCCCAGCTACGCTCTTTACTGTGTAGATCATCTTGGAACCACGATGCTTGAGTCGATCAGCATGGGGATTCCAACGATTGTGATATTAGATAAAAGATTCGTGAAATATCATGGCGAAGCGCAAAAAATAATGGCGTCACTTGAGAGCATAGGCGTAATTCACTATTCCCCAAAAACCGCTGCCGCTTTTGTCAACGATAACTTCTTGACAATTGATCGGTGGTGGCAATCTGCACCGGTTCAGGCATCTTTGCAAAACTTCATCCAACGATTCGCCCGTGCTTCCGATGAACCGAAGGCGCGACTTATTCACTACCTCCAATCTTTCCTCTCATAACACGGCCTGACGCAAGGCTACACGCTAGGTGATCTATTGAGCTGTATATATCCAGAATTCTCGCAAGATCATCTATGCTGTACGCTAGTATGTATATACGGACCTCTTTTTAACTCCTTGATAGTGTGTGGGAGTTACAAACGTTAACGATAGACCAGAAACTTGATTGACCATTTGATCAAAGAACTGGGTCATCCTATTGTTATGGCCATCTTCAGCGTAACCATCGAACCCTGCGAGCAGAATTTCTCTAAACCCTAAGGCTACTGCCAGGGCGATAGCGTACTGACCCGCTTCATATTCGGGAATCTGTACGGCTCCATGGGCGATTTTAATTGGGCCTAAAGTACATGGGTATTGAGAAACCTCGGGCTTACCGGCCAATAAAGAGAAATGCGTTTGCGCCGTAACAATCGAAAAATCGCTCGATAATGGGCGCGAATAAATCTCCTGAAGCCGCATCCGATTCAAGACGCACATTATCTTTCCTGGATGGTCCTCCAATATAAAGGTCTGGTTGCACTCGAAGACCTGGATTCTCGAGCGCTGCAGATAATCCTGAACCGCACAGGCCAACTCTGAGACGCCCAACCGATTTGCTTCAAGGACTTCGTGGGGGCTCCCACCACCTCGTGCGACGATCAAGCACTTGCCATCGCCTGACGAGACGTCGTTGAACACTGGTAATTCGGTAGAACTTGAATACGCCTGACTATTGGAATTAATTACATGGGTCAGTTTGTCGCCGTCATACGACTGTCTCGCGGTCGCTGGAATCTGCTCTAACATTCGCGAGATATCCTTGAAACTGAATTTATTTCCCTCGGACAACTTTTGCGTATAACTCGGATGTATATTTTTTAGGCCGCTCAACATGTAGACATAATTAAATCCCCAGCCGTATTCGATTTTTTTCTTTGAGAAAAAACTCTCTATACACCCCAGCAATTCATTGGGCTCAAAATCCTTCTCAGGAAACACATCTGCTAGCCAGAGCATAAACTGTTCAAGCTGGAGATTCCCCGGGCCTCGCCCCATTCCGGTCAAGGTCGCGTCCACATATTCCACCCCGTCCTTAATCGCCTGGAGTGCATTGGCGAATGCTAGGCCCTGATTGTCGTGTGTATGAATTCCAAGCGCGCCATCATAGGCGCTCCTGATCTGCTCTACCTTTGTGCCAACATGCTCTGGTGTCATCGACCCAAAAGAGTCGGCAAAATAGAAAACATCTGGGTCGGCTCGTCTTACGTATTCCATACATTCCAAGAATTCCCCCTCGGAAAGCAAAGAACTTCCCATCAGGTTTACGACTGCCAGATAATTGTTTTCTTTCAAGAAGTCAACAATGTTCTCTATTAGGGAAATATCTCGAGCATGAAATGCAACGCGACACATTGAAAAAATAGAATCCTCAGATGGAGGTATCAAACTACGCAACAGTGAGTTATCTAGCGCGCCATTGCTAACATAATCTTTAAAGTCCAGCATAAATGCATAACGCGTCACGTTCGGTTCTGGCAAAAAATCCAGATAATGCTCGGTGCAGTATTTGTACAGGCCATGAGCCTTGTCCGTGGCGGGCGTTCGGTAACCTAGTTCAATCCAGTCCACGCCCGCTCTAAACAGCGCTTGTACGGTTTGCTCTACAACAACACGGGGAAAGTACCAGTCGGTATAAAAGCCGCCATCACGAAATGTGGCATCCAGTACACGAGGTGGCTGGGTTTTCAATTTATTCATGATTTTCTCTTGATTCTTTTTATGCGAGGCGTTGCAGGGGAAACATTCTTCTCCCAATCAGCCTAGTTTACGAAGCCTAAAGACGCCATGCTACTGGAGGTTACGGGTGCAAATAACTCTTCCCGAACAGTTGCTGCGGACTTTTGGAAATACCGTTTATCGGCGGCTAGTTTGACTTCAATCTCTTCGATTCTCAACTTCAGCGTTTCGACTGAAGCGCACGTCAGAAGCGATGCTGTCCTAAGAACGTCTGGGACCGGTAATTGGTTCTGATAACCAGGAGGGCTGCAAAATATAGAAGGGAGCCCGAATGCAAGCGCTTCAAGCCCCGCGGTCGTCATACCGCCACTTAGAACAATTGGCTGGAATCGAAATAACTCTCGAAGAGATCCAGAAACAGGCGTGACTCTAGCGGATCTTGTCAGCCATTTATCAAGCTGTGAGGACGGCAGAGCCGGATGCGGCTTTACCCAGAATTGCCAGTTGCCGTATTGCTCACTTATTGCCGTGACTAACATTAAAAGATAATTGGCTGTCAACTGATCAGCAGGCAACACTGCCATAAGAATTGGTGGATTTTGTGATCCTATTGTTCGCCTTTCAGAGTCTTGTTCTTCTTTTTCCCATAACCAACCAAACCGAAATGCTGGCGCGATCTCAACCTCTATTTCAGCGCAAAACTGGGCACGCTGTTTTACTAAACCCGGGCCCATCACACAAAGCCGTCTTGGCACAACACCCAAATGATACTCATAACTTGTTGGGCTTGCCCCATGATTCGCCTGAAAAAATCCCTGATATCCGATTGTCTTTGCTGCAGGAAAATAGGTATGGGCGCCCAGATTCCAGCCTACATCAAGAGCTTGATTTTCGAACCAATCTATCGTCTGGGAAACGATCGCATTAGCACGCCTCAATGATTGAAAAAACTGGAAATTAAGTAGGCCAATAATCGCGCTTTGCAAATGGTCGCGCCTTTTCAGTTCCATGAGCCAAATAGAACTAATGTCGACACCACACCAATCTAGACGAGGTATCTGCAGATTTCGCACCCGAAGAAAATGTGCACAGGCCCACAAGATATCCGACAATCTCAGGTATGTCTCTTTAAACAAGAAGTTCCTGGAGCCAGCTCTAATTCTCTTTACGGCCTCTGAAGTTTCACTGATTGAAAGATTATGGAAAGTCGGAACGATATATGTTTCGCGCAACTGATCTGGATTTAGTCGATCAAACAACCCAGCGTAATAACGGTCCTCTTCCACGGCAGTCGAAACCACGAAGGTATCAATCAGCTTGATGGGTTCCCCAGATGAAGGGCAAGGCAGCCCACGAATACCCGCATGTCGTTTGACTGACAACCACGTCCGTAATTGTCTCAATATCACACCCGCTGGCGACAGAATTCTTTTTATCCCCTTGAGTCTTTCGGGAAAGGATTGGGTCTGAACTATGATATCAGGCGCACAGGAGAGGTCTCTATATAGTTGGGTCAGAACCAAACCTAATTCATTAGAGTCGACGATCACTTGCGGCAAACTCTGGTGCAATTGATGCCGCACCACCAGGAGTTTCACGATAATGCAATTGTGAAAGAGTGGACTATTGAAGTTATCTCTTATTGCTGCTGACGAGACCAGCCAGTCAACATTAGAACCCATATGCTTGGCTAATCGCGCTCGCAATTCGAGATACTCCTGCGTTAGCTGCGACGCCACTTTGGCATAGAGATCGGAGTACTCTGGGTCCAGCAACGCGCCAAACCGGGTGTCCAGAACCATCGTCAGCGCTTAATGATATTGAGAGGTTCTTGGCCGTCCAGGATACGTTTGACATTCAATGCTGCATTTTCACGCATCTCCCGGAAGGCCCTTTGGCTAAAAAATGCCGAGTGAGGGTTAATGATTAATCGCCCACTTAACCAGGATTCATCGTCCTGCCAAGACCGAATCAGCGAATGCGTAAATTGGGGAGGCTCTTCTGGTAATACATCTAATGCCACGTTTCCAAGTTGCCCTGATTTGAGACCCTGCTCGATTACATCAAGACTTGCGATAATCTCTCCGCGGGCTGTATTTACCAGACCGGACCCTTTCTTCATCAAACTTACAAATTTGTCGTCAACCATTGCCCGGGTTTCGCGAGTCAACGGAGCATGAATCGACACTTGATCGCTGATTGAAAGGAGTTCGGCAAGTGACTCAACCCTACCAACGCCAAGCATTTTCTCGTGACCCGAACAAACATACGGATCGTAAAACACAACCTGGAACCCTATGGCCTTTAACTTCCGACAGACACTGCCGCCAATGCGGCCAGCACCAATGACCCCAATGATTTGATCCGAGTTTCGGGTTAGGCTCGAAATCCGCTCCTCCTGCCAGCGTTGCCCCGTAAGCAATCTTGATTTCCTGTCATATACGCTGATACCTCGAGATATATTCAATATCATTCCAACAGCAGTATCACTTACCTCGTCGACCCCATAGTCCGGTGTATTACAAAAGACGATTGCTCGTTTTGACAGGACTTCCAGGTCAATATTGTCATAACCCACTCCATAACGAACAACGCCCTGAAGCTTATCAAACTTGGCAACGTAACTTTCGTCGATACGCTCATGCCACACTAATAATACGTTTGCCTGATATTTCTGGTCTTGCGAAACCGGCTCGCCCAATATCGAGCGCTCTATATCGGGGTCGTCAATGTAGTCAGTAATCAGGTACATAATTCACACATCATAAGGTGTGACCCGACTCGTGAATCCGTGTTTTTCCAGCCAGAACTGCATCGTTGGGATCTGCCACTCTGCGTCTATGTCAAAACCAAAGTCCTTAACGATAGCTCCCTGCTTGTGACCCAACCAGCGAAATGGGAGAGCCCCGCCCAGCGGATCCTTAAGGCATCGTTCCGGTCGCACCACTTGCACTCCGAAATCAACGAAATAGACATCGCCCATTGCATCTCGGTCAAACGGATTCTCAATTCCCAGTTTTTCCAACTCCAGTATCGGCTCTGTAGTGGAATCAATGTTCAAGCGACGCGCCCGAAGCGGTGTAAACATGTTGTACTGACAAATGGATACTACCGAATCATAGTCATCGTTCTCCGTTAGCATCCGAAAACCCTTTTCAAGATACTCTGGAAGCACATCCAGGCTGTTGGCAAAAAGAAGCGCCATCATCCCAAGTTCTGGCTCCCGCTTGGAGATAATTTCATAGGCATGTTGAAAAACAAACTCCGTCGGCGAATCTGCCCGCGCCAATTCTGCCGGCCGCTCGATAATCTCCGCATCGTAACGCGATGCGATTTCCATAATTACCGGTGAGTCGGTAGATACATAGATTTTGTCAATACAGTCGCAGTGGCTCGCAGCAAGTAGTGGGTATTCCACTGCCGGGCGCCCCAAAATCTCCATATAATTTTTTCCAGGCACAGATCCGCTGTTGTGTTTTCCAATCAAGAGGGCGCAATTTTTTTTCATAGTCTATTTAGCGTTAGTTAAAGTTGTGAAAGAGTTTACCTATCAAGTCTCTTTACTGTTGCGTAGCCATTATCTAATCTAAATCTATAAATCTACTAGGCACTTTCTCGCTAACTCCAAAGCGCGGGCGCTATAGGCCCACTCATTGTCATACCATACGATGATTTTAATGGTGTTGCCGATGGCTTTTGTCCATTGGAGATCTAACACAGCACTTGCCTCTTCTTGCTCATAGTCCACGGATACTAAAGATTCATAGTTCGCGCGAACATAATTGCTTTTCGTGCACTGACTTTGCAAAAACTGCTCTACTTGTTCTTGGGTAATAGAGGACCCTAGATTAAGGGTCAAGTCTGAAGAGGCGACTACCCGAGTGGGTATACGGTAGGAAAAAGATAATAGCTTTCCTGTTATTGCTGGAATCACTTTCTCCGTTGCTGTCAGCGCAGTGGTATTTTTTGGAATCAAACTCTCACCAGCCGCCCGTCCCAGAGCAAAATCATCCCACACTACTCCGGGATTGCTTTGAGATATGGACGGACCATCAACCAGGTTCTGATAGGACAGCCACGGATGCAGTGTCGTAACTGATCCGCCGACTATACCAAATTCATCGTTTATCCATTTCAAGGGATGCGCAATTGCATTGGCATCACAGATACTAGATGAGACGACAGCATCGTCGCTCCTTAGAGCGTCAGTATTAACACCAAGGATTATTTCACGATCGACATCGTTACTGGAGTGCGTTACAACTGCTTTTCGCACCGCTTGCCTTTTTGTAAGATCTTTCGCTACCGCGATATTACCAGATACCCCGGACGAATCAATAAGCACGTCAATATCCAGGGAGTCCCAGGAAATCTCCTGCAGATCGGATACTGAAGTCACGGTGGCATGGTTTTCACCAAACAACATTTTATTCCCCGAACTTATTACTGGCTGCGAAAGTCGACCGTAAGTGGAATCATAGTTAAGAAGGTACACCAAATTGTCGCAGTTTGGATTGATATCATTTATCAGCGCGAGGTCAAACTTCTGGTACTTCATATTTAGCTTAGTTATGGCGCGTCCGATGCGACCAAATCCATTAATTGCTAACCTCGGTCTTCTTGTCATTATCTTTTCTCTTCAGGAAAGGGATCGGTGTGTTCGCACTCTGCAAACCTATATCCGTAGAAACGCTCTGTAGAAGCGCCGCCTTATGGTGGCAGGAACCAAACGTACTGGTAGTCTAACGGCCAAAAAGCGTACGCCTTGTAATCGGGTCAGGAAACCATTTTTGCGCAATGACCTAAAAAACTGGATCTCGGCACCAACGTACTGCCAGCCACCTCGTCTATAAAAGTAACTCACATCTGCCTTGGCTTCCACTAACACGCGGGGTAAATTTGCGATCTGATACCCCCCAAGGAGCACCCGAGACCACAGTTGATAATCTTCAAACCAACTGTGGTCAATATAACTTCCAACATCCGTAATTGTATCTTTAAAAAACATAACAGTTGGATGATTTAGCGGGTTTCGCTTTCGGGCGAACACTGTAAGCTCTTCATGAGTTGGTGGCAGTTTACGAATGAAACTGGTTTCCTGAGGTGCATCGGAATAATGCTCTCGTAACCAGCCGCCCAAAACCCTTACCCTCGGATTCGCTTTTAGAAAATTATGCTGCCATTCGAATCGCTGCGCAACTGAAACGTCATCAGTGTCAACTCTGGCAATCAGTGGTCCCGCGCACACTTCTAATCCATCCCTGAGTGCTGGCCCCAATCCTCTCTGGAGAGGAAATACCACCGTTTTAATATTTAAATCCTTCTCAAAATCATCAATTTTCCTGTGAATGCCAGAGTTAACCGGGCCATCCAGGACGACTATGGTCTCGGCCGGTTGCACGGATTGGTTTTTGATGCTCATAAGGCAACTCGCCAATTCCTCTGGCGTTGTCTGATGATACACAGAGAGTAATGCGGATATGTTAATCATCAAATTCAGCCGTTTACCAATAACGCTTTGAGTAAATCTCTTCCAGCACAGGGGCAATCCTGATAGCGGCTTAAGTGTCGCGAGCGAATTTTAGTCATGTCGGGACTTCGCCTATCAAATAATTGACTTAGGCCTAAAGAAATTTGATATTCATCTTTAGCGTCGATCGGTATACCGAATTCTCCAGCAATCTCCTCGCAAACTGTCCCCCGAGACACCAGTATTTGCTTCCCCAAAACCATTGCTTCTACGATCGGAATACCAAAGCCTTCATATAAACTGGGAAATACGAGACCAATACACCCTTTGATCAATTGCCGGTACTCGTTGTCACTGACGAAGCCGCGCATAATGACCGATTCCGCAAGTTCCTGAGGAACCACTGACTTCAGTTTAGTCTTATAGTTGTCGGTGTAGTGTCCGACAATATAAAGAAACGGAGGGTTGGCCTTTGTCTTCACAAACTTGAGGTAACCCTGAACCCCGCGCCAGATATTCTTATTTGGCCTATCCGACCCTACCATTAGAAAATATTCGTGCGGCACCGCGGAATCGGTTACTTTTTTCTGGCGATTCCCTTCCAGGCTGTCATCTATTGTGATGAGGCCTGGCGGCACACAGTTGGGCACTACCGATACAATCTTCTCATCAACGTTAAGATGACGAACAATCGCCTTTTTGGAAAATTCAGACACTGTGATGATATGAGTCGTAGACAATAGTTGAATCCGGATGAGCGCTCCGAATAGCCACTTTTTGATCCCGCTACCATCAAACCCAGAGTCGAGAAACCAGACATCGTGAATCACAACTACTTTCCGCTGCCCTGATTTACCTAAAAGCGGGCCGAAATTATTTACTGACAGCACCACATCCAACGAGTATGTTTTCCAACATACAAATATCATCTCAATCAGTAATCTCGATGTGGTGCCCCAACTGTGCCATTTAGACACCGTGGCCACGATGTTGGCGTTTAAGAATTGCTCACCAAGAAGGTTTGTTAGTTTCGCCCCTGCCCTGATGCCGATCCATAAACTTTGGTCGTCGCCTAGCCGCATAGAGCCAACGACGTTACGCGCAAACCTTTCAACACCCGCTCCATGCGTTGACCGCAACGCGATAAGGTTTAGCCCAATGCGCATGCGCTGGCTCGCCGATATCTGGAATATTGACCGTGTTCGTTCGCCATTATTGCTGTGATCGGTTTAACATATCTGAAAATAGCTGTTGCCACTTCTCACAGATGGCTTTTTCCGAGAATGTTTTTGCATTTTTAATTGCAGCTGCCGAGAACTGCGCTCGCAAGGGTGCATTACCCATCAGCTCCGATAGTCGTTTTCCAAATTCGGCAACGTCGCCGGGAGTTATCAGAAACCCGGATACTTGATGCTGGATGATCTCAGCAGGTCCGGTATCACAATCAAATGCGATACACGGTAGGCCGCAGCCTTGGGCTTCTAACAACACCATGGGTAGCCCTTCTGATGACGATGTTAATGCGCAAATGCTTGAGTTTTTATATTCATTTTCAATGTCTGCAACTGGCGGTTGAATGGTCACTGCCCTACCTAAACCAAGGAGGCTAATCTTTTCTTGTAATAATCTTTTCTGATCTCCTTCTCCAATGATTCGAAGTTCCCATAAGGGATGATCCTTGACTGCATAACTGAAAGCTTCAATCAACTTATCGAAGCTCTTGTTTACATCAAGCCTTCCCACTCCGAGAACACGGTGGCTACTTAGGTGTGCTGCGCCAGCTGGAGATACACTCAAGCTATTGGGTATGACACTAACGTTTTTATTAAGGCCCTGTGCCACCGACATCGACCTTTTAGTCAAAACGACAAGGTGATTCAGCTTTGGATAGGCATACTTTCTAAGCACTCGCCATACAGCTGGGGTAGACGCCAAAGATGCATGCTCACAACCGATCCGTATTGTTGGTGAGGATTGAATCAATCCGAGAATAGTCGCGGGATAGGTGCCTATTCCCAGCACGACTTGCCAATCCTGTGCCTTTAGGAATTTCTTTAATCTAATCAACGACTGAATCTTGACCGCGATTCTTTTTATATAATTTGAACGGTAAAGCTTAAGATTCAATGATGCCTTCACGAGGAGGTCTTCCTGATCGAAGGGAGCCGGTTTCGTGAGATTTTGAAACGACAGAATGCTCACTGAATGACCATAGTCTCTTTGAAGCGCTCGGGCCAAATTAGCAGCGACCCGCTCCCCACCGCCAAAAACACCAAAATCAGTAACGACAAATAAAATCTTCATTCAGGCTAGGCGAGTCTCCGGGTTCGTCTATCGCGTCTTTGACGAAAACGCAATGCTGCGTAGCGCCGCGCCTCTGAGGGGCAAAGATATATTGCCTGGCCAACAAGAAAGATCGTTTGCAAGAATTTTTTTTGCCTTGCTCTGGTCATCGCATTACGCAGGGCAACCCCCGCGAACAGCCTTTTCTCCAGTTTTTTCGGATTCTGACTAAACTCCTGTACTTTCCATGCATGATCCTTGAATAAGTTGTGTAGATTCTTGAAGAACAGGTCAGGCACACCCATATGGCCTTCTGTCTCAATATTTGTCCCAAGTGCCTCATCAATTACTCCGGGACGCCCTCCAACTGCCAAAACCCGCAGCCAAAGATCGTAATCCTCAATAGCTGCGTACCGCGTACTTTCATTAAACATTAAATTATTCGCCTGCAAAAATTCCCTGCGGATTGCTACACTCGATGTTGCGATTGTGTTTTCGGTCAACAAAAGGTTCTGATACGTCAGATTCTTTTCTTCTGGCCCCATGAACCCTCGTATCTGATCTTGGGAATTTACGAGTCGCTGCTGATGCACAAGGAAATCATAACTTGTGGCGCTTAACTTTCTTTGCGTCACCTCAAGTTTACGTGGGTCCCAGGTATCATCAGAATCGAGAAATGCGATCCAATTACCTCGCGCTTTGAGAATCCCGTGATTGCGAGGCGAGGCCGGAGATCCACTGCCTTCTTGAAAGATGTAGCGGATTCTAGAATCTCCTATCCTGGATATTGAGGTCTTGGTCTCATCGGTTGAGCCATTATCGACAACGATCAGCTCAAAATCAGGACACGTTTGCTGAAGAACGGACCTAAGAGCCACGCCTAGAAGGCCCGCTCGATTAAACGTGGGGATTACAACGCTAAAGAAAGGCAAAAATTCGGGTGCTACCATATACGCCAAGGCGCGGTCCCACTATCCCACAAACTGTTTAGGTGGCGCACATCGCGCAGCGTATCCATACACTGCCAAAAACCAGGATGTTTATACGCAGATAATTGCCCACTTTGACTCAATTCTTCGAGGGGTTCCCGCTCAAAAACCGTATCGTCGCCATCAATTAGATCAATAACTGATGGCTCTAAAACCATGAAGCCCCCGTTTATCCAGCTTTGCCGAAAACTGGGTTTCTCCATAAAGTGTGTTACGAGGCCGCCGTCTAATTCTAGTTCTCCATAGTGCGCCTTAGGGTGAACCGCGGTTAGCGTTGCCTTAGTTCCCTGTCGTTTGTGAAAATCTACCAACCTACTCAGTTCTACATCGGCGATACCATCCCCATAGGTCATCATAAAGGTGTCGTCTCCGATAAATGGACGAAGTCGCCTAATACGCCCCCCGGTCATTACATCTGCACCCGTATCAACCAGAGTAATGGTCCATTGCTCTTCGCTATCACCGGAGTGCAGATCTACTTTTCCACTTTCCAAATTAATGGTCAAATCTGACTGAAAGCTCTTATAGTTCAGAAAGAACTCTTTGATGCTCTCGCCTTTGTACCCGAGCGCCACAACAAACTCAGTGAATCCTTGATGAGCAAAGACCTTCATAATGTGCCACAACATTGGCTTGCCGCCAATTTCGACCATTGGCTTAGGCACGAGATCTGTTCGCTCTGCCAGTCGCGTGCCATATCCACCTGCAAGGATGACAAGTTTCACTGAGGCCTATCCTCTAGGAAATCAAAAAGTTTATTCACCCCATCTGCAAGGGGAACATTCGGGCTCATTCCAAGCGCACGGCTGGGCGAAACATCGAAAACGAATTGCCGGTCAACTTTACCACTAACCATATCGCTCGCTCCTAAATCTACCTCACCATTTCCAAGAATGATCGGGCAATGGCATCCGCTACGCTTGAAATACACCTGCTGCACTTCGTTTGCTAACTCGAGCATAGTTTTCGTATTGCCGCTGCCAATATTATAAACCTGCATGAGTTCCTGGTACGGAATTTGGAGCAGCCTAGCTATGGATGATGCGATATCGTCTACATAAATAAAGTCTCTTTGGGGCGTGCCATCGGAACTTAGTTGTATCTTTTTTTTCTCAATAGCTGAGCGACAAAAATCGTTTACTGCCAGAGACCAACACCCCAGGCTCTCAGAAACCGGCGGGCCATAACCATTAGACAAGCGGGCCGATATTGATTCTATAGCCCCAAGGCACGCATAACGCTTAAGTACCTGTTCACACATAAGATGAGTAAGTCCATATACAGTTCTTGGCTGTGAAATGCTTTCCTCTGTAATATTGCCAACGAGATTGCCATAAACGTGGGCAGTCGATAGGTAGACGAATCTGATGGATTTCTTGATCTTTCGAGTTAGGCTGTCTGCCAGGACCCAGAGCGGTGTTACGTTTACCGCCATCGCCCGTTCGATATCAATCTCGCTCTCATGCTGATCCAGAGAAACACAGTAAATGATTGCGTCCGGGTCTAGGTTGACGATTGATTCAATGGTCTGACGATCACAGACATCACCAGTGTGGTAAACCTGGTTAGAAAGCGCTGATTCCTCGGTTTCCCATTCCCGGCGACCGAACGCATGTAATGTTATGCCCTGTCCCGATAGCTTTTGGCATAAATGGGCGCCTATATAGCCTGTCGCCCCCACAACCACTGTTGTGGGCGAGCTACCATTCATAGCTGAACTCATTCAATTCACATCGATCAACCTCTCCTCCTTGGTGAGCTCGATCAGAGATATTGAGAATGATGCTTTCTTCTTTTTGAAGCCCCTGAAACGCAAGCCATAATCCCGGAGGGATGGTTAATCGCACAAAGTTATCCTGACTTGAAAGTATGTTTTCCTCAAAGATATCGCCCTTGGCAGTGGTAATAAATCTCACCGCCCCTGAAGGCACTACAAGATTTAACGTTGCATGATGGTGTCGACGCCAAGGCTTAATAAAACCTTTTCTAATTAGAGAGAAGTATGCCTCTCCGAAGCCGCGAAAAGTCTTGTCTTGAGATTTAAGAGCATGCAATACATCGCCTCCCTCAACATCTATTCGGCGTAACGAAGTGACTATGGGTTTCACCTTGAAATTTTACCTACTGCGGTTGCACCCATTTCGACCCGCGTTGCGCTGCTAAGTGACAATAACCTGTCAACTGCTCATCTGAAATCTTGTAGGCGTCTGCCGGCGCTGAGTAAAACTTTCGATACCACTTCGCTGTCAAAGGTACTGCTTCGGAAAGCCTAAAAACAGGTTGCCAATTAAGCTTACTCTGCGCTTTATCGCAAGCGAGCTTCAGCAAGCCAGCCTCGGGATATCGGTTAGCATTGCTATCGTCAGACTCAATAACTTTAAGATCCCCTAGATTCTCAGCAAACGTATTCACAACCTCTCCTACGGTTGCTAGATCTTCTGCACGAGGACCAAAATTAAAAGGCTCGCCCAATAATTCGTCTCGATATGTAAGTTCTGATGCCAAATGTAGGTACCCACTAAGCGGCTCTAATACATGCTGCCAGGGACGGGTGGCATACGGCGCCCGGATCTCTAACGGACGCTTACTTGACCACGCTCTTACAGCATCCGGGATCAGCCGATCTGCAGCCCAATCGCCACCACCAATTACGTTACCCGCCCGTGCTATCGCGATTCGCACTTTACATTCAGGCAATAAGAAAAAGGAGCGATGGTATCCACTGATGATTAGTTCCGCTGCGGCTTTTGATGCACTATAAGGGTCTTTACCACCCAGGCGATCAGACTCCCGGTACCCATGCACCATCTCTACATTCTCATAGGCTTTGTCGCTGGTGATAATAATTGCAGTCGTAGGAGTAGAGAGTCGGCGTAGACTCTCAAGAACATTGAGCGTGCCAAGAGTATTGGTTTCGAAGGTTTTTATCGGATCATCATACGATAGCCGAACCAGCGCTTGAGCTGCGAGATGAAAGACAAAGTCCGGCTGAATCTCAAGAAAAAGACTCAAAAGAGCCTCACGATCACGAACATCAACAAAATGTGACTCACAGATCTGATTGAAACCTGCCGCCTCAAAATGCGATGGGTCAGTTGGTATATCCAGAGAAACCCCAAACACTTTGGCACCTAACTTCTTGAGCCACAGTGTTAACCACGCCCCTTTAAACCCGGTATGGCCCAATACCATTACCTTTTTATTTTTGAATCTGCCGGCGAAATATTCCATTAATTCCCAATTCTCCAGCAGGACTGCGACTTCAAATCGGTAGCTGTATGTAACTTTAGTATAGCCATCTCATATGGACAATATTGAAGCCCTGCGCCTGGTTCTGTGTGAATCACCTAGCGACCTCCACTCGACACGACCACACGCAGTGTGCGAACCACAACGTATAGATCAAGAAACAACGAATAGTGTTTCATGTAATAGAGGTCGTACTCCAATTTTCTTCGTGCATCACTAACCGAAGATCCGTAAGGATAGTTTACCTGCGCCCAACCACTGATCCCTGGTTTGACAATATGGCGTACATCGTAAAATGGGATTTCTGCCTCGAGCTCGCTAACGATATCCGGCTGTTCTGGACGTGGGCCCACAAGACTCATCTCACCTCTGATCACGTTAATTAACTGAGGAAACTCGTCCAGTCGATACCTTCGAAGGACCCGTCCAATGGGTGTTATGCGCTCATCTTGTTTAGCTGTCCATCGCTGGCCAACGTCAGGAGCATGAACGATCATTGTTCGCAGTTTGAACAGTTTGAATTTTTTCCCCGCAAGGCCAATTCGCTCCTGGACAAACAGGGCTGGGCCCGGGCTTGTTATCCACACTAATACCATCAGCAATACGACAATTGGAGAAACCGCTATGAACACCAAAGTAGCAAAAGTAAAATCTAAAGCCCGCTTTATGCGCCAATTAACTCTACCAGGTTGCAAGGCAAAACCCTCCGAAAAAATGGGCCATAAGCCTTGCGCATCTAGTATCGGAATTAAAGAAAAATGCTCTTCAAAAAATTCTGCGTAGTTGAGCACATGAACGCCTGCCAGGCGCACCATAATTAAATCCCGAATCAATTCGGCATGCAATCGTCTGGTTGAATCTACAACCAATCCTTCTGCTTCATCTTGATGCCAAATACGTTCGCCAGTCTGGATAACAATCTTGCCCTTTACTTGATTCAACCTTGTGGCTGGCTTCGCAAGATCCTCCAAATCGATGGTTTCAATCCTGATACCATCAGAAGCAGCCCTGATTCTTTCTAACTCGGCTGAATGTTCGTGATCAACAATCACAAGCCAGCACCGTGTCGTACTCCAGCGCTGATACGCCATGCTCAGTAGGTAACGCACTAAGCTGGACCACGCCGCAAATATAAAGAGGCTAAGCGAAAGATTGCCCTGCCAAAAGAAAGTCACCGACCGGGCCGGTTCAGCAATGTAGGCGACGGCAGCGATTACCACTCCCGCTAACCCCACCGCGATAAATGCACGGAGCGCCAGTCTTGCCGATGAATCCCCGCGTACTACGTGATACGAATTTGATAGGTATAAAACAGTGATAATCGAAATAACGACACCGAGAACGTGCCACTCTACGATAGTCGGTGGGGCATACTCGAGCCTGATTCGATAAGCCACCATGATTGATGCCCCGAGGGCGATCACATCATGAATGAGCAAAGCTAATCCGCGCAATCCTGCCGATGTCAGCCACTTGGGCATAGTGGTTATGTCGCGCCGCGGAAAAGACGCTTATTCATCATAGTAAGACCTATACCATCCAACAAACCGTGCAATACCCTCATTGATTGCCGTGCGAGGTCGATAGTCAAAATCCGCTTGCAACGCGCTCACATCGGCTTCAGTAGCTGGTACATCACCATCCTGCATAGGCATCAGATCCAGTTTGGCTTTTTTACCCAGTGCTGATTCTAAAGCACGTATGTATTCCATTAATTGAACCGGTCGACTACAACCGATGTTATACACCTTAGCCAACGTTGCTACTTTTGTTTCCCCTTCGTGGGCTGGATCGTGCCGAGCCGACGGCTGCGCCATAATTATTCGAACCACCCCTTCTACGACATCGTCAATATAGGTGAAATCTCGAATCATATCCCCTTCGTTATAGACAGGAATCGGCTCATTGTTCAAAATTCCTTTGGTGAACTTGAAAAGGGCCATGTCCGGCCGACCCCAAGGCCCGTAAACAGTAAAAAATCGCAAGCCCACTGTATCAAGACTATAGAGATGGGAGTAGGCATAAGCCATAAGCTCGTTTGCTTTCTTAGTAGCCGCATAAAGTGAGATCGGATGATCAACCCGGTCTGCCTCCGAAAATGGCAACTTCCTATTTGCGCCATAAACCGAACTAGACGAGGCATAGATAAGTTGCTTTACCTTAGTGTGTCGGCATCCTTCGAGTATGTTCCCAAATCCCACTAGATTTGAATCAACATAGGCTGACGGGTTCTCGATTGAGTATCGAACACCCGCCTGTGCTGCGAGATTTACAACACACTGAAACTCTGTTTGCTCAAAAAGCCTTCTCATCAAACCACGATCTGCAATATCTATCTTAGAAAATTCGAACTGCTCGAATTCTTGCAGAATTTTTAAGCGTGAGTCTTTCAGGGACACATCATAATAGTCGTTCAAATTATCGATTCCCGTCACACTATGACCCTGCTCTAGGAGCGTTCTAGCAAGAGCGGCGCCGATGAAACCTGCAACGCCTGTAATCAATACATCCAACGCTATAGACTCCAATAGGTCAAATTCTTGACCTCATCCAGTTCTTCTTGAAATACACCCTTAACATCTATAAGAACGCCTGGCCGCTCTACCATCGAGCAAAACCACTCGGCACCTTTATCATGAAAAACTCTATGAGGAACTGCCAATATGCACGCACTTGCCGGCTTCGCCTGATCGAGAGGTGTCATTTCAATTCCTAACTCTTTTCCAGCATTATCATTGTTTGCCACTGGATCAATCACGCGAACATTCAAGCCCAATTCCCGTAGTTCCCGAACAAGTACAAATACCTGTGAATTGCGAAAATCACAGCAGTTCTCTTTAAATGTCACACCAAAGACGTTAACCGTGGTGTCTCGCCCTATTGAATCGGACTCAGCCAATAGTCGAATCGTTTTTTGCGCTATGAAATATGCCACAGAGTCGTTTATTTTCCGCCCAGATAATATAACTTCAGGCTGGTAACCTACCATTTGGGCTTTATGGGTAAGGTAGTATGGATCTACGCCGATACAATGCCCTCCCACTAGACCCGGTTGGAAAGGCAGGAAATTCCATTTACTCGCAGCTGTTTTCAATACATCGGCGGTATTGATGTTTAATCTATCGAAGATAATTGCGAGCTCATTGATCAGCGCAATATTTAGATCGCGCTGAGTGTTCTCGATTACCTTTGCAGCTTCAGCGACCTGAATGCTTGCAGCCCTGAACACACCAGCAGGGATAATCGACTCGTAAAGACTGATCAATTTTTCCGTAGTCTGCTCATCGTCTGCAGACACCACTTTTGTAACTGTTTCCAGCGTGTGAGTTGGATCCCCCGGGTTTATTCTCTCGGGAGAGTAGCCGACATGAAAATCACTCCGCCATTTCAATTGCGACTCCGACTCCAGAATCGGCACACAAATCTCCTCCGTCGCCCCCGGGTAAACCGTGGATTCGTAGACGACGGTAGCGCCTTTTTCCATTTGGCCGCCAACCAGCTTGCTTGCCTTGATCAAGGGTTCTAAGTCAGGTCGACGCGCTATATCAATCGGCGTAGGAACAGCTACTATATAAATATCGGAACCCTCTAAATCTGACGGGTGATCAGAAAATAACAGGTGGGAGGCGCTCGTCAATCTCTCTTTGGAGACCTCTCCTGCTGGATCTTCCCCTGAGCGATACGCCTCTAATTTTGCTCTATCAAGATCAAATCCGATGGTCTCATTTTCTTGGCCAAAAGCGCTGGCCAATTGAATGCCGACATACCCCATTCCAATGACTGATATCTTCATTGACGCCACACCGTTTTCCTATGCTCCAACATTGATGGTCGTTAGGAATCGTTACCGCGTGAATCTAGAATGCAAGCCAAACTCTTGATAATTTGATCTTGCGCACTCCCCTCCAGATAAGGATGCATCGGAAGACTAAGCACCGATTCGGCCGCCAGTTCGCTTTCGGGACAATCAATACTCCGATCTCGCAGAGCCGGCTGACTATAAAGTGTCGTCGGGTAATGCACAGCAGTTGGTATGCCCTGCTGAGCCAGGGACGCTCTGACGGCTTCTCGGTCTGACAGCCTTATTGTGTACTGCGCCCAACTTGATGTCCGACTCTCACTTACCTTTGGAAGCATCAGGCCTTTTTTGCCCTGCAAAGACGCCAGGCCGTCTAAATACCTCGATGCGACAACCTGTCTGCGGTTGATCTCATCTTCAAAGATAGGAATTTTTGAGAGCAGTACCGCAGCCTGAAGCGTATCCATCCGGGCGTTGATTCCAATTCGGATATGATGATATCGACTTTCCTGGCCATGATCACGTACTTGCCGCAGTACTCCGGCAAGCCGAGGATCATCGGTGAAACATGCGCCTCCGTCACCATAGGCTCCAAGCGGTTTAGCCGGGAAGAAGCTGGTACACGCTAGTTTGCTTAGCGCCCCGGAACGTTTTCCCTGATATGTTGCCCCAAAACTTTGAGCGGCGTCCTCAATAACAATCAAATCATGGCGCAACGCAATCTCATTAATCGTATTCATATCAGCGCACTGTCCGTACAAGCTCACAGGCACGATCGCTCGAGTTCTAGAAGTAATCGCGGCCTCAATCTTAGTAGCATCTAAGTTGAAGCTCGCGGGCTCAATATCCACATATACAGGAACCACGCCCAAGAGTGCCATGACCTCTGCTGTGGCGAAAAACGTAAACGGCGAAGTGATAACTTCATCGCCCGGTTTAATCTCGATTGCCATTAAAGAAGCTAACAAAGCGTCTGTTCCGCTCGACACGCAGACACAATGCCTAACGCCGACATAGTCAGCAAGCTTCAACTCAAGTTCTTCGATTTCTGATCCAAAAACATACCGACCATGGTGCAGAATTCGGTGGATGCTAGATTCCAAAGATCCTCGAATTCTGCTTTGCTGACGCCTTAAATCAATAAAACTGATCTGCTTTGGTGGGAGTAGAGAAGCCAGATCTGTAAGGGTGATAAATGGCGGGCCAGATTGCAATCTATCCTGAGAGAAAGTAAGAACCTTGGTGTCTTCGCCAAGTCGAGTTGAAGCCTTTAGTAATCCTGCCCGAATGGGATCGGCACAATCCAGATCCGACAAATCTTCAGATAGAGCTGCAAGCCACTGACAGTCACGCACGAAAGTCTTGAATACACTTTCCTGGTTAGGTTCTTTTTGTTTCCCAAAGACCCCTGCTAGGGGATTTGTGGAGGAAAGTGACAGTAATATGGCACTCGCCTCAGCCACGTAAATCCAGATTTCAACATCTGCTTTTCGAGCGCCATTCAGCGCCTCGAAAAGGGGCGCATTTAAGTCCGGGTTCTGGCAGGCTTCTATTACAACTGAGTTGTCGAGTATTAGGTTACGCATAGAACTAAAGTGTTACAGGCTTAGTCGGACCATCCGCGAAAACGATAAACAAAAATGCCAATTTTCTCTCTGATCACTCTCTTCGCAATCATTAAATTCTCCACCTTCGGCCACCAGTGGAGTAACGCTGGCCTGCTGTATTCGGCAACTGAGTAACCTGATGGAGATGCGACGACCTCAATCCCTGCATGTTGAAATGTAGAAAATGCACGCGACATGTGCAACGCATCTGTCACCAGCAGTATTCTACTGATTCGATGAGTCTGAAGCAGTTTTTTTGTGTTCACTGCATTTTCAAACGTATTTCTACTGCCAGTCTCGACCAAAATATTCTCTTGTGCAATACCCCACTCCTGAAGAATCCGTAAAGAATACTGCGCCTCTGATTCGACATTATCCTTCTCAAACACGTTACCACCCGAGATGATGATGAGCGGTGCCTTTTGCGCCTTAAACAAGCGGAATGCGTGCAACAGTCTATTTCCGCCAATTTGGCTATGCTGTCGAGGCGGCACCGGAATCCCCACATCCCCCGACAGCACAACTATGGCGTCAGCTTGCGGCGAATTCGATATTGGTCCCGAGCGGTGGATAGTCTCGTGATGGTGATATAGCATCAGCGACAGTGGTGAGGAAAAGATCAGCACAACTACTATTGCCGCTGACAACAGTAATTTTGCGAAACGCTGCCGATCTTTCCATATCAAAAATAGGGCGAGTAATGACAAAAATAGGCTGAGATTCAGTGGGTAAACCAGCTGCGGGAGCCAGTTGGACCAAAAAACCCAATCACTTAACGATTCAAATGTCATGTGGCATTCTCATTGCCTTCCAATCTTCGGAAGAGATCAAATTGAATTCCTTTTGTAATTGTTCAGTGTAGACTCAGCGATCGTTTGGCCACATGAATCAAGGTAAACACCGTAAGCATTGTGCGTTCATTATCAAAATCACCGCGGTTACTTCTGCACCGCCTTCTCGGACTTATGGGGCAAAAGTCCATGTCGGCCGATCATGTATCTTATTCATCATTTAGCCCTAACCCCGAATCTACCCCTATTGTATTGCTGGGCTTTGCACGTTCCGGCACTACTACATTCCAGAGCCATCTTGCACGCTCGCTGGAATATAACTTCGCGTTTGAGCCCATTGGCTTTAATCACTCTAATTATTCAGCACAGATTTTTCGACAGATCACTCGATTATTTCGAAATGCTCCCGACTTAGATGATCAGACAGCGTATCAGATAGATGGGGGCACTCTTGCCGCCTTACATCTTATTAAAAATGAGGTAACTCGTGATTCCTATCGGGGTATTCTAGAAGATTATCTTAGGCATATTCTGGATCATTACGGTAGAAACGTTGTAATCAAAGAGGTTCGTCTTCTTTTCAATGTGCCGATCTTGCTTGAAATTTTCAACCTAATTGGAGCACCTGCTCTCTTCGTATTTCTACGCTCAAACCCGCTGATGACGCTTTATACCCATTATCGGCTGGGCGGGCTAATAGAGAAACGTGATGACTTCGATCTTCGTGTAGATGAAATCTATGCCTACTATCAAATAATAGTCTCTTCACTTCCACAATTTTCGGACCTTACTTTGAAATGTCAGAATAAATGGGAAAAACTATTGGTTTCGGTGGCGCTATACCAAAGAGTCATGGAGCAGTTTGTCTCGCGTTATCCAGCAAATTGCTACTTGGCAAACTTTGAATCAACTGAAAATGATATCAGGGCAATTACATTACGGATCGGCGGCGATTTGGGGCTGCCTCGTACCCAATTAGTCAATAAACCTCAAAGATTTGCTCGGGACCCACTCTTTTTAGAGTCCGCGCGGCATAAGTTAAGCTTAGAAGTCCTAAGAGCAACTGGAGTTTCATTACCAGACTATCCCGGAACGACTACTCAGATGAAGCAGCGCCTCCACTATAGAGTTACTCGTTTGCAAAACAGATTACTTGAGTTCTAGCGGATTCTGGTTAGCGTTTCAGTCAATTCGTGAGTCTACGCAGGTTGAAAACCTTCGATCTTATCTAGTCGTTCACAACGGTCTTCTCAAGCACAATATCTTCCAGTGGCACATCGGAGTGATAGCCCGCATTACCCGTTGGCACTGCTGCGATGGCCTCAACAACATCCATACCCGAGGTCACCCGTCCAAACACCGCATAGCCCCAGCCAGTGGCCGATTTCTCGGTATGATCAAGAAAACTGTTGTCCTTCAGGTTAATGAAAAACTGCGAGGTCGCGGAATGCGGTTCATTGGTTCGGGCCATGCAGATAGCGCCGGTCAGATTCTTCAAACCATTGTCGGCTTCGTTCTCGATTGGTGTACGGGTCGCTTTTTCAGCCATACCGCTTTGTAGGCCGCCACCCTGGATGACAAATCCGGGAATCACCCGGTGGAAAATCGTCCCATCGTAATGCCCGCTTTTAACGTACTC
>ENA-OREN01001282-OREN01001282.1-marine-metagenome-genome-assembly--contig:-NODE-1282-length-30141-cov-8.316225_pt1 | contig 30141 bp, 22 predicted proteins | sample MGYA00248624_ERZ508555 | MGnify/ENA primary metagenome ERZ508555 (study PRJEB26222, sample SAMN06267773) | marine metagenome | isolation source: Saanich Inlet, British Columbia, Canada | place...
GCGACCGTGGGGGTGACCTATGTGGCCAATGCCGCCGTGGAGCTGGTGGACCTGCAGGTGTTCCCCCAGGGGGCGCGCATCGAGGTGTTGGCCAGGGCAACTCCGGCGCCGACGACCTTGGTGCCTGTGAGGGCCACGACGGCTCCGCCGGTTGCAACGACGACCGTTGCGGTGCCGGTCACCACGGTTGTGGCAACCACCACCACGTCGGCTACGGCCACGACGACCGTTGTCGTGGCTCCGACGGTGGCTCCGACCACCACGGTGGCATCGGCCCCTACGACCACACTTGTCGGGGCGCCGGCCACGACCACGGCGCCTGTGGCGACAACGAGGCCACCTACGACCACCATGCCGGCTCCGACCACAACCATGGCCAAGGCTCCGATTGCACCCCTTGTCCTTCTCGAACAGGACCCCAGTGAGCATCGGATGGGCACCGATTTCAGGGAGCGTCTCGTTGCCGGTGGTGATGGTCCCTTTGAGATGTCGGTTATCTCGGGCGACATCCCCCCGGGTCTCCAGGTCGATGACGAGGGCTATCTCTGGGGGAAACTGGAGGCTTCCGGTCGGTTCGAGGCTCTACTCGAGGTCGCCGACTCGGCGGGTCGGAAGGGTTCTGTGACTGTTTCAGTATTTGTCAAGGAGTTTCGTATCATTACCAGTCGCGGAGGCTCTGTGACCGTCGTCGTAGTCGGCAACTCGGTTGAGTTCTTCTCGGCACTCCAGGGGGCCGAGTTCGAGTCGGCCCAGATCCTGCGCTCAGGACCGATTGTCGTCGAGGTGTCGTTCATACCCAGGCTGGGTGATGAGACCTCGTGGGTGCGCTGCGAGGTAGTCGAGGATGTGGTCTGCACGAGTGGTTGAACGCACTCTGGATTTGACCGGTTTGGGCTGTAATCACAGGGTTTTCAGCGGATCCGACTCGATTTTACCCATGCTTTACATCGGCTTTGCAGATTGTCGACACCCGCGGGGCCAGTGGTCTCTACCCTTTAGGGCAACGAGTGGGCTGCCTTCTCTTGAGGGGGTCGGCAGCTCGGGTATCTATCAACAACAATGGAGGAAACATGTTTTCCCATCTCAGGCGTCGAATTGGTGTCCTCACTGCAGTAGCAGTGCTGGCCGCACTGGTTCCGACCCTTACCACCGTGTCGCCGGCTTCGGCTGCACCTGCAACGACGGCCATCACGGCCGCAACGCTTGATGCGGCGCCGGATTACCTGGCTTGCCCCACGAGCGCCAGCATTCCGTCTGCCGGTTTCACCGACACGACCGATACTGCCGTTGACTGCATCAAGTACTACGGCATTACCTCAGGCACCACTGCCACCACGTATTCGCCGACAGACTCGGTGTCACGCTGGCAGATGGCCCTGTACATCACCCGTCTCCTCGACGTGGCCAACGTCACGCTGGGAACAGGCGCCGACCAGGGCTTCACCGATATCTCCGGCAAGTCCGCTGAGATCCAGACTGCGATCAACCAGATCAAGCAGTTGGGTATCACCACTGGCGTAACGGCGACCACATATGTGCCGGACGGCAATGTTTCCCGTCAGGAGATGGCGCTGTTCATCGAGCGTATGCTCGACAACCTGCCAGCTGGTCCTGGTGGCGCGAGCGAGGCCGATGGCCTTTTGTCAAGTGATGCGGCTATCGCCTATGTAAACAGCAACTGTGGTGAAGGTGCAGTAGTAAAGACCTGTACTGGCCAGTACAACTACACCGACATTGACTCCGGCTCGGTGACCGTTGAGGCCAGTGTCGCCATCAAGGAGTTGTTCACCCTTGGCATCCACGACGGTGTTTCAGCGACCACGTTCAACCCCACGTCGGACATGACGCGTGCAGCCATGGCAACGTTCATGAATGCTGCGCTGAATCACACCAACGTGCGCCCTGAGGGTCTTCACCTGCAGGCAAAGGCCTATTCGGGTCAAGGTACCCAGAATCCGGACATGTCAGTCAGTTACCGCGATGCGAGTTTCGACCCGATCGCGAGCGCTCCTGTGGACGTGCACTTCTGGACCAACTCGACGACGGAGGGCAACACAAACTTCCTCGCCACCGGTCTCTGCAACACCACCTACACCGCTCAGACGTCTGACTCGATTACCGAGTGCTACATAGACACGAACGAGACTGCGACCGACGAGAACGGCAACATGACGCCGACCGCCAACAGCACGACCACCCTGGGTGGTGCAGGCAGCATCTACACGGGTACGGACACGTACCACGCATGGACGGCTGCCGCTGGCACGACTTACGACAATGACGTACACGGTGAGGCTGCCCTGCCCCTCCTGTACAGTTCGGTAGATGTCGTGGCCAATCCAGCCGCTGCAGGTGTTCGTTGCACGATGGACACGCCCGCCAATGCAAAGACAACAACTGCGGCCCATACAGTAAAGTTCGGGGTCACAACGACGGTCACCTGTCAGGTGAACGACGCTGCGTTGTCGACATCAGCTGCTGTTGCATTGCCACTCCAGTATGTCAAGTACAAGAATATCCGGACCTTCACTACTGATTCCAGTGGCGTACAGAGCGGCGTCATCAAGACCGAGGAGATCATTGGTGCTACCGATGCATCTGGAACGGTGGTATTCACTATCACTGGACCGACCGACACGGCCGGTACAGACGTGGTAACCGACGTCGTTACACTTGACGATCTCACCATCGGCGCTATCAACAACGCTGGGACCACGGTTAGTACGTCTGGCTTCATGACTGCGACGGATGCCGACACGCTGACATTCAGTTTGGCCTACACGGACTCGACTGCAGCGATCGACTCCATCAGCATGACCCAGACCGCCTCGAGTGGTGTGCCATCAACCAGTGGTGTGACCCGTTCGGTGACAGCGAACGCATGGGACCAGTATGGTGACATCTCACCTGCCCAGACGATCGCCTTCACCGATTTGAGGACGTTCCCGGACAACCTGGGCTTTGTGTGCACCGCCGCAACACCGACGGTGTGTACGACGCTGGCCGCTCACGGTTTGGCGGTTGGGGATGACCTCTCCGTTGTAACAACCGGGGTGACGGCGACAACCGCGTGCACCCGCGGCGTTGCTGCCACTACGCTTGCGGCGGCTGACCGTGTCGTCGTGGCTACAGTTCCTACCACCACGAGCTTCACCGTTGACTACGCCGGTACTACGGACGACATCGGTTGTGGGACGGCGACCGATGCTGCTGGACCACTGCGGTTCGCGTTGACGTCGTTTGACAACGGAGCGAACAACACGCGTGTTACCAGTTCGACCGGTGCGGCGACGTTCTCTTGGGTCGACACCGAGGGAACAGGCGGCTTGGATGTTGTCACTGCTGGTTCTGGTGGCAAGTTCAAGAGCGTGTCGTACTACGCGCTGACAACTGCTGCAGGGTTCTCCGAGATCGGCGATGGCACCGGCACACTTGATGACGATGAGATTGTTGGCCGGATCGTCGAGTTCGACGCAACCGGCGATGACATGATCATTGAGGTCACCTGTTCAGGTGGAGCAGGTTGTACTGCCTATGCGGACACCCAGACAAGGGTTCAGTACATGCAGTACACTTGGGACAGCAACGACCAGTTCGCCAACACGGGGACGAATGCTAACCCGAATGGCGCTGCTGTTACCCAGAGTGCGTGGGAGACCTCGGGCGCTTTGCTGGCAGCTGCGAACGCTGGAGCTGGAACTTACGATGATGTCTTCATGATCGACTGGGCTCCCCTGTCGACCGGGGTGTCACGTTTCTACACCAACTAGGCAACACTGAAATAGTGGCCTGATCTGAAGGTCACAAGTAGTGAGGGGAGGCTCCCGGTCCACTGGACCGGGAGCCTCCCTAGTTTTTGTCTGCTTTTCTGACCTGGTGCCCCACTACAGGCCACATGTGAGCGGTCCAAGGCAGACTCCCTGCTTTTCGTGCGGTGAGGCAATACACTCGGAACTGCTGGTGATCTTGGGGAATGAAGGCCGTCAGGGAAATTTGAATTGAAAGGCGAATGAACCATCTGATGAAACGAATTGTGAACAGGCTTTGGGTCGCCGTGGTCGTCTGTGGGCTTGTTCTGATGGGGATAGCAGGGCCCGTCGCAGCAGCAGTCCCCACGACGCCGACAAACCTGGTGGCTGTCGCTGGGAACCTGTCAGCAGTGCTCACATGGACTGCATCCTCAAATACACCGACCGACTACATCATCGAATACTCACCCGATGCGTTCGTATCGACCACCTGGCTGTTCGTCGACGGTACGAGCACAGCAGCCACCGCTACCGTCACCGGTCTCACTAACGGCTCTACCTATACGTTCCGAGTGAAGGGCTTCAATGGCAGCGGAACCTCAGGTACCTCAACCGTTGCTTCCGCCACTCCATACTCGAATCACACGCCGAATGACCTCGCCATCTACGATGCCTGCCCTGCCAGCCTGATCACTGCAGCCGGCTTCTCTGACACGACCTCGCCAGACGTTGCCTGCATCAAGTACTACGGCATCACTCAGGGTACGACCGCGACCACGTTCTCTCCCATCGATTTCGTGACCCGTTGGCAGATGGCCCTGTTCCTTACCCGGATGGTCGCGCCTTCTGGTGGAACACTCCCGAATGGTTCCGACCAGGGTTTCACCGACATTTCCGGGAAATCCGCTGAGATCCAGACTGCTGTGAACCAGATCAAGCAGTTGGGTATCACAGTCGGGAAGACCGCTACCACCTATGCCCCTGACCAGTATGTAACTCGTGAGGAAATGGCACTGTTCATTGAGCGCCTGCTCAAGGCGATGCCCGTAGGGCCTGGTGGCAACGTGGAGTTTGTCACCGGCAGCAGCGGCACCAAGGAAATCAAGTCACTTGACACCGACCACAACTTCACCGACCTTGGCACCGTTTCCCTAGTTGGTATGCAAGGCGCAATAATCAACCTCTGGAACTTGGGTGTGACCGAGGTGGCGACCGCAACCGTCTATGAGCCAAGCGTTAATATCTCCCGTCTGAACATGGCTCAGATGATGGCAAGGGCCCTTGATCATACGAACGCCCGACCTGCAGGCCTCAACATTCAGGCAAACATCTATACGGGTGCCTCTCTGGGCACACTGCAGTTCTCGGTGACCCACAGGTCCGCTGACTTCCTGCCAGTGGCGGGTACGCCTGTGGACACCTTCCGGTGGGGCTATCCCACGACCGCCGGATACTCCAGATTCAGCAGTGATGGTTCGTGCGCGCAGGTGGTGTTTACGGTGATCTCGGTTATCCACTGCTATGTGGACGGACCAGAACAGGTGACCGACTCAAGTGGAAACCTGGCGAGTTTCCAGAGCGCTATTGTTGCCGGTTCGGTATGGGACTACTACGCGTGGACTGCTGCTGCTGGTACAACATACGACAACGATGTCCACGGTGCCGCAGCCAGCCTCATCACGGTCTATGGCTAAGAGGTCTTGACCGCGGCGATTCTTGCTGCCATCAAGAATTATCGCAACTAACGGTCTGGCCCCTACCATCCATCCTGTGTTCTCGTTGATGCGGCGGGCTGCCGTCCTCGTTCTGGTGGTTTCTCTCGGTTTCCCGGTCTCAACTGCGGTGGCCGAAGAGGATTTGGCATTCACTGGCAGTGGATGGGGTCACGGTGTCGGCCTCAGCCAATATGGGGCTCGTGCGATGGCTGATGGTGGAGCCACGGTTTCTGAGATTCTCGGTCACTACTTTCCCGGTTCGATGCTCCGCAACATTGACACGCTAATCGTTGGTTCTGAGTTGTTGGCCGACGGTGACCCAATCTGGGTTGGCTTGCTTCAGGACCGGTCCGAGGTCACCTTTCGGCTTGAAGCTGGGGTGGCCGATCTCTGTCTTGATGAGTCCAATGTCTGTGTCGCCCTTGCCGAGGACGGTGACACTTGGCGATTCGGCCCTGCCGGCGAAGGGTTGTGCATGTTCTCCAGAATGGCAGAAGACGGTGCCTACGTTCCGTTCGAGCCTTACGGTACGTGCAGTGCATCGGCGAGACCAATGGCAGAACGGACGATCTTCAGGATTCCCCGCAAGGCACGTTCCTACCGTGACGGAACGCTCAGGTTTCGGACCTCACCGGCGTCTGGGCGCTATCACCTCAGCATCGAGTTGGGCATCGAGGATTTTCTGGGGGGTGTACAGGAACTTCCAGACTTCTGGCCCGGTGCGTCCCTTGAGGCGCAGGCAGTGGTCTCACGGACTGTTGTTCTCAGCCGACTGATCGAGCACGGTTCAGCGGGCTCGTTTGACGAATGGCGCATGGAATATTGTGCGTGCCACCTCAAGGACGACGATCCTGAACAGTCCTATGGTGGACATACAGCGGAGCTGGGGCATCCGTTCTGGCAGGGTCGCGTCGGTGGGACCGCTGGTCTGGTGCTGACTTATGACAACCAGGTGGCATTGGTTAGGTTTACGTCATCGACAGGTGGCCGAACCGAGAGCAACGACGCGACGGGTGAGGAGTCGCGCCCGTATCTTGTCTCGGTCGACGATTCAGCGGCATTGACGGGACCCGCGGCCAATCCGTTTTCCTCATGGATCGAACGCTTTGATGGGGTATCACTTGGTTCGGTGTTCGGATTCAGGTGGCTTACCGACGTTCAGGTGGTGTCAAGGAATGAATCCGGCAGCGCACGTTCCGTGGTCATGTCCGGGATAATCGTGGATCGTCCGGCGTCTATCACAGCTACCGGGATGGCGGTGCGGGATGCCCTGGGCCTGCATTCGACATATTTTGAGGTTTCGGTCACCCCCCGGTTTGACGATGTGGGGCCCGGCCATTCCTTCGCCGGTGAGATTCTCGGACTGAGCAAGTTGGGTGTTACGTCGGGGTGTACTGCAACGTCGTATTGCCCGTCGGACACGGTGACTCGTGAGCAGATGGCGGCCTTTTTGGTAAGGGCCCTTGATTTGGCGTCACCTGTTGGCCCGGTTGACACGTTCGATGATGACGACGGGTCGATCTTCGGGGCTGAGATTGAAGCGCTGGTTTTTAATGGTGTTACGTCGGGGTGTACTGCAACGTCGTATTGCCCGTCGGACACGGTGACTCGTGAGCAGATGGCAGCCTTTTTGGTAAGGGCTCTGTCTGTGTCGAGTGCATGAGACCAGTCATCTCAACCCTGACTTCACCATGGGGTGTTGAGAGTACGCTGGTCGCTGCATGGGGGTTGCCTAGATGCAACAACTGTTCGGCTGAGATGACAACGCTGCTGAGAGGCACACCCTAGGGTTGTGCGGTGGCAGGATCGAAGGTGACATATAGGGGCGGGCGGACTGGTGCCCCCGGCGACAGTCTGCTTGCTTGGCTGCTGATTGTCCTGGTCGTCGGGGTGCCGAACGTCTTCTACCGGAAGGTGTTTTTCACCTTCCAGATACCCCAACTGACCCTGTTCTGGATTGCCGCCTCGGCCGCTCTACTCGTCGGCGTTTACCGTGTGCTCGTTGCTGGGGTGCTCTATCGTTCGCCAAGACCACTTGCTCTTGCCTCGGTCGCGTTCACTGTGTCGCTGGTCGGGTCGACGCTCCTGTCTTCTCAACAGTGGGCGGCCTTTTCGGGTCTGGCGGCTCGAGGTGCAGGTGCCTTCTCCTATCTGCTGGGTCTGGGCATTCTCCACACCGTGTATGGCCTTGCCCGACGGCGCTCCCCTGAACCCCTGGTGTGGGCGATGATCACGGCCAATCTGTTAGTGGCTACCTACGCGCTCCTACAGGCCTTCGGCTTGGATCCTGTTGATTGGGCGGGAAGCGATGCCTACGTGGGCAATCTGGTCTTCTCGACGCTCGGCAATGCCAACTTCTCGGCAGGGTTCGTGGGCCTGACGCTGCCAGTTGTTGCATGGGTACCCTTCGGATCCCGGCGGCCAGTTACCTGGAGAGTCGTTGGAGGTGCAGCGCTCGGAGTATCAGCGCTGGCTCTGGTCCACCTCAACTCCTTCCAGGGGAATGTCGCCGGAGGAGCAGCGGTGGTTGTGCTGGCCCTGTGGGCGACTCAGCGAGACCGCAGCGAGAGGTTGATCGCCTTCCTGATTGCCGCACCCGTCGCAGCAACTGTCGCTTCATCAGCTCTCGTGGCACACACATCAGGCCCACTCATGCTGTTTCCGTTTCTTATTGTCCCCGTCTCGTGTGCGTATGCCGGTGTCAGATGGGATAACAGAGACCCGTCATCAAGGACCGTGGCCAGGTCGCCCTTGACCTGGGGTCCCAGGGTCGGGTGTGCATTGCTTGTACTCACCGTCGGTGTCTCGGCCCGCTTTTTCAGCGGGAGGCTGATTGTTGAAGCGTCGGATGGTCTTGACCAGCGAATCGAGTACTGGAAGGCCAGCCTCTCAATCTTCCGGACAAGCCCGATTGTGGGTACTGGCCTCGAGACGTACCAGAATTACTTCGCGGCCCACCGTTCGGCCGAACAGGCCACCGAGTGGGAAATGTTGGTTTCCAACACCCCACATAGCGTTCTACTGAGTGTGCTTGGTGGGGGAGGGATTCTTCTCTCGGTGGGGTATATGGCCGTGATCGGGGTTGTGGGCTACTACGGGATTCGGGCTGTCCAGAGGTCAGAAGGGCACGATCGCCTGTTCCATGGTGCTGTGCTGGCGGCCTGGGTCGCCTACCAGGTTCAGGCGTCGGTTTCGACGGACGTGCCAGGGCTGCTCGCCATCCAGTGGGTACTTGGAGGCATTCTTGTGGCTGGTGGTGCCCACGCCACGCCCAGTGTTCGAGTGCTTCCCTGGCAGGCAGGTTGGGCGGGACGAGGCAACGCTTCGGACATTTCTCGTCGATTCGCTGCTGTTGCCCTTGTCGGGGTCTTCATCATCTCTGTTCCATCCTTGACTGCACCGATTCGGGCGAACATGGCCGCATTTCGAGGCCAGCAGGCCCTGAATGTCGGAGATGTAGACACAGCTGAGCAGGAGTTTCTGCGGGCCGCTGAGCTCCAGCCACGGGATGGATTCTATGCAGAGCGTGTGGCTGTCGTTTATGAGGGCCGTGGGCTCAATGGGCTTGCGTTTGAGGAGCGTGAGAAGATCGCACGGCTTCAGTTTGGCGACCCGTATGCGGCGGTAAGAGCTGCCAGGGCAGCGATTCGTCTCAACAGACTTGATGTGGCGGAGTACTGGTATGACCGAGCTGTGCCAAATGATCCATATGGTGCAACCGTGTTGACAACGGCGGCAGATTTCTACGCCAAGACTGGGAGCGAGGGCCGAGCTCTTGAGTTGCTCTCCACGTTCGAGGCTCTTGACTCGACCAACCTTGGCGCCTGGCAGATTGCCAGTGAGGTCTACGCCCATCTTGGCAATGAGGCGGCGGCGGGGCATGCAGGAATCTGCGGTACGCCCGGACAGGTGGGCTGTTAGGAGAGTGACAAACTGATGGGGCAACTGGAGTACCTAGCCTGCCTCGTGATTGCCGATATCTGGGTCCGTACGCCCCTAGGTAAACATCCTTGGCATCTCGGCCTGCACCATGACAGCGCTGCGGCGCTTATAGTCGAAGGAGGAATCGTGGCCGCTGCCCTGGAGTAGATGGCGCGCCGCACCAGAGTGTGGTAATGCCAGCTTGATCTAGTGCTTCAGGCGATCACAAATGGGAGTGACGCTTGGAACGCTCAATTGAAGTCGAACCGGAGAGCCTCAGGCCGTCCTTGCTCAGGGTGGATGATCAGTTGCTATTGGACAACGCCTTCACGGTTTCCATGGCAGAGCCAAGGTAGGTGAATGACCATCCAGCGTGGCAACGTGTAATCGTTTGTGGGTTGAACTGACTAAACGAAGGCCAGTTTGCTCTCGGGGTCGTCTGCCACCCATAGATGGTTCGGAGCCGTAGCGGTGAAGTCACGGCCAACTAGATTACGGGGCCGTAAGGCGGCGTCGTCGCTGGTCGCGGTGCGTCGTGGCCTGTCACGAACAGCGCCGGCAAGCCCAAGGTCGCTCATCAGGTACTCCACGCTGCAACGAGCCCACGCCGATGCCCTCACGGTTGAGCCGCGCCCACACCTTATTGGCGCCGCACACCCCGAAGTTGTCCGCGTGCACCCTGGCAATGTCCATCTTGGGAATCTCGTCAAGAACAGACCTGGCAGACGGCGGCCGCCACTTGGCCGGCCAGTAGGCGGAAAGGGCGAACTGCAGAGTCCTGCAGATCGACTCGACCCCGAACTTGTGGCGATACGCGGCGATGAAAGCGATTATCTCCTTGGGCCCTCGAGTTCGGCCGCGAAGAGAGCCGAAGCCATCTTCAGGATCTCGTTGGCGCGCCGCAACTAACGGTTCTCTGATTCCAGGACCCGCAACCGCTGACGCTCATTAGTCGCCACTCCGGCCCGCCGGCCGTCATCGGCCTCGAAACGGCGTACCCACTTACGCACTGTCGCAGGCGTCGGACCCAACTTGTCGGCCATCGACATGATCGCCGCCCACTGCGAACAACCATGCCGCTCGGCCTCGAACACCATCCGCACCGCCCGTTCACGAAACTCCACCGGGTAACGCCCCGGTCGTTGGTGTCTTGTCATGACTCCATCCTCTCAAGGCTCGGAACCTGCGCAATGCCCGAGGAGGGTCAAACTGTTTACTGGTGTCGGGGCTTGTTCGCCTTATCTTCTTCCTTCGAGCAGATGTAGGGACTACGGTGACCTCTGCGACGAGAAAGCAGTCTGTCTGCACCGATTCCTGCCAAGACCAGTGTTGCCCAGACAAACTCACCGCGGTGTCTAAAGGCCGTGCCAAAGTTGCCCTCAACAAGTGCCCACATGGTCGCGAGACCTACCAGCATGAGAAGCGTGAAGATCAACTCCGGACTGCGTTGGCGAACTACCGGTACTCCGTAGATAGCTAGGACCATGATGGGGTACCAGACTAGATTCTCGAAGAAAGCAAGCAGCACTCCGGCACTCTGGTCCAGGTGGATAGGCAGAGGGTCGATGAGCATGATCCGCAGGCCGGTGGGAAGGTAGAGGATGTCACGCACTGCTTCAATAGTCACGCTGTTGCCGAATGCGCTGGCACCACCGACTGCCGCGGCCTGCCTTTGTTGTTCGAGGCCCGATGCGCCGAGTCGGAGGATGTCGATTCCTGCGACTCCTGCACCTGCCAGCCACGGCACTACGAGAAGCAGAGTGGCTGCGACCGCCATAAATTGAATTCGCCAGTATCCCCGTCGCCATCCGGTGGCCGCGGCCACCGCAATGCAACACACGACCAGCGTGTGGAGTCGAAGTGTGGACAGGTAACCAACTAGGCCGGTCATGGCTATGGCCCCAATGGCGAAATCGCGTGCGGCCTCACGGTCACTCCACCAGGCAAGTGCTAGGGCGGTCAGTGAAAGTGACATCCAAATGAGAGAGTCCTTTAGGAGCAGAGACGACCAGAGGACCTGTGACGGGAGTATTGCGGCTAGTGAGCCACCCCCAAGTGCAACTGCCGAAGTTGTGTGGCGCTTGAGCAGCGCTGTTACCGCTACTGCGGTGACCGATCCGGCGACTGCCGGTACCAGGTGAGTGACCAGAGGAAGTTCGCCAAGCACCTTCGATATGAACGCGACGGGTTCCAGAAAGCCCCGGTTGCTATTCCAGAACAGTCCATCACCGGGCTGGACGCCCTTGAGGTTGTGGGCTCGGACGAGTTCTAGGTAGGTGTGATCGTCGAGGAAGAGGCTTCCTTTAAAGAAGGCGACGACAGTGCCTGCCACCAGCAGCCGTACTAACAGTGCCAGAAAAAACACGGACAGGAGCGGGTGTTTACAGAGTCCGTTGAGCAGCCTTACGAAGTAATCCCTCACATGCAAAGGATACTTGTGTGACCCAATGGGTACCTGTGGTCACACCCTTCACGACTCATGACGAACACCTTGAGTTTCCTGATTCAAGATGGCCGTCTACCTGGTGTGGGTTGGTGAAAGTGCCGTGTAGACATCACACAATGCGGACGTTGTGATGTCTGAGATGAAGTGTTCCAGGTAAACGTCATGTCCGGCCTGACCGATATCTAATGCGAGCTTGTCGTCGCTCAACAGTTGCAGGATGGCTGATGCAAGAGCGCTGACGTCGGCGGGTGGCACCAGCAAGCCTGAGATGCCATGTTCCAGAACTGTCCGGGTGTCCTGCAGGTCGAAACTGACTATGGGCAGCCCCAGCGACATCGCTTCGATCACGTTCTGACCGAATGTCTCGTGAATCCCGGGTCGTACGTAGACATCGGCGATTGACAAGATGTCGATTATGTCGTTGCGCTCTCCGAGCAGGTGAACCGAGTCCTCTACGCCCAGTTCGACAATCAGGTGCTCGAGGTCAAGGCGGGCATCTCCCTCTCCGACAATCAGGTAGTGAGCGTTGCCCGCCCTGCCGGCAGCGCTCGCGGCAGCCCTGATAGTTAGGTCGTGGTTCTTTACAGGATGCAGCCTTCCGGTGGTTGCCACTACTCGGTCTGTCTGTCGGAGGCCAAGTGAGGAACGCAGTTGTTTCTGTCTGTCTTCTGGGACAGGAGCGGGTGGAACGAGGCCAAAGGGTGAACCCATGACAACTGGCGGCCTAATAGGCAGGGTGGCGATCAGAGCGTGGACGGCTTGTGAGTCGATTACGGCGGTACTCGCACCCAGAAGGGTCATTGCAGCGCGAAGCTGCACCTTCCATCGAGGTTCATCAAGGTAGTTGGTGAGACCCCTGATACTTGCTACAACCGGTGGCCGTTTGGTCTTCGGCACGGTTCTCGCTGCAATCCACAAGAGGAATCCGGCGGTAGCAGCGAATACGTGCACAACGTCAACGCCCTCTAGGAGGTGCTTTCGAAGGCGGCTCACATCCCGAACTGCCCGAATCGGAAAGAGTGGCTGCATCAGCAATTCAAGATGCGACACGCCGCTTGCCACGATTTCAGCACTTTGGCTTCCCGGCCGTGCTGCGACTGTCACGGTGTGGCCGAGCGCAACCAGGCCACCCGAGAGTCGCCGGAGTCCTGTTTCGATTCCCCCCATATTCATGCCATTGGTAGTAAGGAGGATTCGCATCGAGCCAGTGTCCCGCGGATAGAGGTGACTTGGGTGGATAATGGAGACATGGTTGCTGAGATGACAGTTCAGGCTGCTTCTTTCTCATCGTTGGCTAGATACTCAGACATTGAGCCAGTTGTCTGGATCTGCCGTGGCTGACTCGTGAGGGTTCTCTTTATCATTGAGTCACTTGGCCGCGGTGGGGCAGAGCGGCAGATGGTCACGCTTGGTGCAGGTTTGGCTGCTAGAGGCCATGAGGTCCACATTGGCTGTCTTCATCATCCGGGTCCCCTTGGAGAGGAGGCACTTGAGGCTGGTATAGCAGTTCATGCTCCTAGGTCGCGTGTAATGAAGCGCCTCTTCTCGGCAGTCTTCTTGGTTCGCCTAGTCTGGAATTTGAAGCCAGATGTGGTGCACCCGTACCTCACGCAGAACAACGTCAAGGTCTCGCTTCTGCGGTTCTTCTACCCCGGCACACCGGTTGTCTGGGGTGTCCGGGCGACGAGTCTGAACCTTGGTGATTATGGGATCAGGGACCGCATCATTGCGTGGCTCGGAAGGCAACTTTCACCGAGAGCGGACATGGTGATATGCAATTCGACGGGAGCTCGCGACGAGATCGTTGGTGTCGGCCTGCGCCCTGGACTTGTACACGTGGTTCCAAATGGGATTGATGCAGACCGGTTTCGACAGTTGCCTGCGCAGGGGTAGGTGTTTCGAGAGCGTTACTTGTCTGGACACAGTGGGCAGGTTGTGGGGATGCTCGCCAGATGGATCCCATGAAAGGTCAAGGAGTGTTCCTTGAGGTGGCGGCACTTCTCGTTGACAGGCTTCCGGACTGCATGTTCGTTCTGGTTGGAAGGCGCACCCAGGAGCAGGAAGAGACCTATCTGGCCAATGCCCACCAGATGGGTCTAAGTGGTCATCTGGTGCTGGTAGGAGAGGTTGATAACTCGATAGGGGCAATCAACTCATTCGATGTCCTGGTCTCGTGTTCACGGTACGGCGAGGGTTTCTCTAACGTGATTGCCGAGGCGATGGCATGTGGAGTACCGGTGGTGGCTACCGATGTGGGTGAGGCTGGCCTCATTGTAGGCGACCTGTGTCCGGTCGTGCCAGCAGGTGATGTTGAAGCAATCGCTGAGGCGACTTGTCGGTTGCTTGAGGTTGGCTCGGTTCGACCAGATGACCTGCGAGAACGGGTTGTCAGCAACTATTCGGTCGACAACTTGGTAGACGCGACGCTAAGGCTGTTGTCCAACCTGAATCCCTAGGTGGCTTATCTACTATCTTGTCAATTGCTGGCTGAAAATAGTGTGGGGTGCGGAAGTGGCAGCTCGGATTCCGGGAGAGTGACTCGGGCTGGTCTGGTTACGCTGGTAGAGCGGTCGCTTAGATTTTGTGTTCAGCAACTGTCGCGCTGCTGTGTTGACATTCCATGACCAGGAGAGAAATGCGAGAATGAGTCAACACACCGAGACTGGGGAGGTCAGGTTCCCATTTGGGGACAACTGGGCTTCGTACTCAGAGGTCGTGACAGATGACAGGCTTGATCAGGCAGAAAGGGACCTCCTCCGACTAGTTGGTGATGACTGTGAGTTGGCTGGGCGACGGTTTCTGGACATCGGGTCAGGAAGTGGCATCCATTCTTGTGCTGCTGCACGCCTGGGGGCATCCGTAGTTTCCATTGACATCGATCCTGGCTCAGTGGCAACGACAGAGAGGCTTTCCCGCCAATTTGGGCTTTCTGAGAGTATTGAAGTTCGGTGTGAGTCCGTCCTTGAGTTGGATCAGGGTGAGTGTGGCACCTTTGATATCGTGTACGCCTGGGGGGTGCTTCATCACACTGGGAGAATGTGGCAGGCCCTCGAGCGGGCCGTTCGGCTGTTGAGCGATAAACCAGGCTCCCTTCTTGTTGTAGCGCTTTACCGTCGGACATACCTCTGTGGCCTCTGGCGTATCGAGAAGCAGATATATACGCGTCTTCCTCAATGGTGCCAAGCAACGGTTCGGCTCGCCTTTGGAGTCGTCTGGGACGCAATGCGCCTAATCAGGTCTGGCATTACGCCTTGGAGTCATCGAAAGCAGTACGCATCCAGTCGGGGGATGTCCTACGCCCATGACCTTCACGACTGGCTCGGCGGCTACCCGTACGAGTCGGCCAACCCTGCTGAGGTTTTCAGACGATGTGATGCGCTCGGGCTAGCTCCGATCCAGTCGTTGACGCACTACCCCGACAGAATGTCCTTTGGCTTAGAAGGGTCGGGTTGCAACGAGTACGTGTTCTCTTGGGTGGACAAGGTTCGCACGGAGATGGCCGAATGCGAGTAGTTGTTACGGGAGCGGCGGGGTTTATAGGCAGTGCCCTATGTGGAGAACTCCAGAAAGCACACCACGTTCTTGGGGTCGATTCGTTTCAAGGAATCCTCTACTCGTCCGGAGACAAGCGCCAGAACGCCGCCGAACTTGAGCGTATTGGAGTCCATGTTGAGGAACTTGACCTACGTACTGCTGACCTGAGCACCGTGCTTGACGGAGCCGATGCCGTGGTTCACCTTGCTGCACTTCCCGGACTTGTGCCTAGTTGGACCCATTATGAGGAATACCTGTCTTGCAACGTGCTCGGCACCGCACGGCTTGTTGATGCGGCCGTCGCAGGCGGTATCACCAGGTTCGTTCACGGTTCAACGTCGTCTGTTTATGGAATAGAAGCGACTGGAGACGAGAACCAGCCACTAGCCCCAGTGTCACCGTATGGAGTGACCAAGTTGGCCGCAGAGGAGGTAGTGCGGGCCCACCAGCGTGTGCTCGGATTGCCAGCCGTGATTCTTCGCTTCTTCTCCGTCGACGTTCCGGGTCAGCGACCTGACATGGCGTATCACCGGTTCATTGAGGCAGCCCTTGATGGCAGGCCCATTGAGGTTTTTGGGGACGGTCACCAGACTCGATCCAACACGTACATTTCCGACTGCGTTTCAGCAACGCTTGCCGCACTATGGAAGGGTGAGGTCGGTGGGGCATACAACGTGGGTGGAGGGACGGAGGTCAGCCTCCTAGATGCGGTTGACCTCATTGGCCAGGAATGTGGCCGACGGATAGAGATTGACTTCCGTCCGCCGAGAATCGGTGACCAGAGGCATACAAGGGCGATCTGCCAGAGCGCCTTAGACGAGTTGGGTTTTCAGCCGGTCGTCGATCCACCTGATGGGATTGTGCGGCAGGTTGACTGGCACTGCCGTCGGAGCAAAGGCAAATGAGGTCAAACGAGTGAAGGACTTGACAGTCTGCAGAGAGCGGTGCCGGTTAGCAGAAACGGTGGACTCAGTTGTAATGAGGTCTGGACGGTGCAAGTCGGGCGGCTCCCTGTGAGAACTGGTTACCGTTCGGATGGACCTATAGGCAACTGCCCGCTCTGCATGAAAGGCGCCTGTCGCACTGTTGGAGAGATTGATCTTCGAGATGTGGTATCTGCACTGGAGGCCAAGTTCGCTGCAACGGCTTCCGAGGGAGTCAGTCGGTATTCACAATTGGGTCCTGTCAGTCTATGCGTGTGCCGACAGTGCGGTCTGCACTTTTTTACTCCTCAGATAGTTGGGGACGTAGAGTTCTACCGATTTCTCGTTGATTGTGACGCGTTCAATGATCTCACCTGGGATCATATGTTCGCATTACGTCTCGTGGACAGTAGTTGTCGGCTGCTAGATATTGGTAGCGGCAGGGGGGCCTTTGCGACGGCAGCTCGTGGCATCGGCGCCGAGGTGTATTCTCTGGAGTACGGCGACGGGAATAGCCGGGTACACATACCAGTTGATGAGCGCCAATTGGTCGCTGATGTCTCGCACTCAGGTTGGTCCCAGCCTGTACAAGTGAGTGTGGGTGGAGACTTGGACATGGTGACAGCCTTTCAGGTGCTGGAGCACCTACCACACCCGGTTGAGTTCCTTGACGAGCTTGCGGGTTTGGTTGGTCCTGGTGGACGTATTGTTGTCTCGGTTCCAAACCGAAAACGTCTTTCCTATGATCGTGTCGAGCCTCTTGATTGTCCTCCCCATCATCAGACACGATGGGGTGCTCGTCAACTCAGGTATCTTGGTTCTCAGGTTGGCCTTGACGTTGAGTTAATAAGGACTCAAAAGATGAAGGTGTTGCGCGAACCAAATTTGGTCCAGAGTAAGCCAAGCAACCGAGTCAGAGTCCCATCAAGAAGGCAGCTCTACATGCTTGCCAGGCGTCTGTTTGGAACTGACGAGAGTTGGCCGCTACCTTGGCCAGCGACGTTCATGCCGTGGCACATATTTCTCGGGCACTCAATTGTTGTGGTTTATCGGAAGTGACTACTTGTTTCCAAGGGCTTGGGCAGACTGTACTGCCTCATTGTAAATGCATCGGCCAATGAACTTCGGATCTGGAATGACTAGGACAGCCGGCATATGAGTCGTCGGCACCTGTGGCAGAGACGATTCCGTCATCCGATTCGGCGAGTGCTACTGGACCCGGACGTCCGTTACGGTCTTATTGAGCGAGTGGTCAAGGCGTTCTTTCCAGAAGTGGTCCTTGGGGAAAGGAAAAAAGCGTGGAACGCAGATTAAGAGTTTCTCAGCCAGGTTGAACGGTCGGGTGCAGTCTCAACAAGACAGTTAGAAAGGTACTGGGTGGTTTGTCAGTATGTAAAGCAATCCCTAGCAGCAGAAGGCCTGACAGCAGAATGTGGCGTCTACCTGGGAGTGACTTCATGGTTTATATGTGAGAACAGTGATGGCAGGCAACACTTCGGCTTCGACTCATTCTCTGGCCTGTCGAAGCCTGGAAGCCATGATGGTGATTACTGGACATTAGGTGATCTGAGTGTAGCTGCCAGCATCGCCACGGGTCGACTGGCCAGGTTCCCCAATGCGACTCTATTAGATGGCTGGATACCTGACCGGTTCGCCGAAGTGTCTGATCAGTCGTTTTCCTTCGTCCACATTGATGTTGACCTGTATAGACCAACATTAGATTCCCTTGAATTCTTCTATCCACGACTAGTTCCAGGTGGCGTCATAGTTTTGGATGACTATGGCTTTGTTACCTGCCCGGGAGCCAGGAAGGCGGCCGACGGCTACATGGCCTCAAGGCAGGAGATGATTCTTCACCTTCCAACCGGGCAGGGTGTGATTGTTCGACAACCTGCCTAGCCGTTACTCCGGGCCGTTTGTTAGTGTCGGTCTGCGCAACTTTGTGAGCACCACTGGGGTCAAGTAGATCATCGCAAGGAGATTGGTCGTATAGACAGCGACCGTCGCAACTGCAATGCCAGTGGATCCCCATAAGTGCCCGAGAAGCAGATCCAATAAGACGTTTATGACACTTCCGCTAAGACCTAGAAGAAGAATCAATCGGTGTGCGCCAACGGCAATGAGCGTCTGCGCCCAAAGAGAACCAGTTACATAAACGGGTATTCCTGCTGCGAAGATGCACATGATTAGTGCTACCGATTTCGCGTCCTCGCTCCAGTCGCCGCCGACCAGAAGGAGCGAGAGGAATGGGGACAGAAGTGCAAGGCTGAAAGCAACAATCGTAGAGACAATGCCGGCCTCAAGGGTGGCCCTCCTGGCTGTTCTGAGCAACTCGGTTGGGCGCCCTAGGGCACTAAGTGTTGACACCACCTTGAACATCGGTAGACTAATAGATGTCGCGAACAATATAGCAACACCTACGGGTATAAGGCTACCTAGCCCCACACGAGCAGCCACGCCCTCACCGAGTCGGCCAGCGACAATGAGGTCTATAACTGGATTCAACCCAAATACCAGGGAACCCAAGGCAATAGTCCAGATTCCGTTGAAAACCGCCTGGTGCCTACAAGCCAGTTTTCGGAAACTAACACTACGAGGACTAACCCTGATGCCTAACAGGCTGAGAACGACGGCAGCATCAAGGATGGCGCCAATGGCATATCCACGAGCGACGGTCGATGGAACAGGGCTTGCTGAAACAAGTATGTGGAGAGTGGCTATTGCTGGCGGCAACGCCTTACTGAGCAATGGCAGGTGGATCACGCCCATTGCCTGAAGATGAGCAGCAGCAGCCGACCTTACTGGAATCGTCACTGCTGCTGTCACTCCCAGAATAAGTAGCAACTTCGTGACGCTCTCAGCAGCGATTTCGTTAGGCCCGGTGATGGCGCCAGTTAGCAGCAGAGCTGTTGACGTAACTACTACACCAGCCAACCCCCCAAACCAGACCGAGGCGATTGTTGAGCTCCAGACGTGTCTTGGAAGCGACTTGTCACCACTCAGTTGCAATGCCGTCGTACTTGGCACGATTGTCCCGGTGAGACCGCTTGTCAAGGGTCCTACCACTGCTAACAGGATGGCAAATGCGAAGAAAAGAGCATCAAGATCGCCACCAAGACCAAACTCGCGCGCTGTAGTAGCCTCGCGGATAAAACCCGCAATCGAGACAGCAATCGCAATTCCACCGATGGTAATGACTGTTGACCAAGGAATGGCATGATCTGAGTGTTTCAGATCTCTAAAGCGCTCCGCAAAATATCTCCAGAGAAGCATTCCAATCAAGATAAGACTCCCCAACGTGTCGTTTTGTTACGTACTAGCAACAGCGAGTAGACCTCAATCAAGTATTACAGGTATGGCACTCAAGGTAAGCCAACTTATGAATTATGTTGTCTTGTGCAAAGTGTCTGGTGAGGGAAGCCAAGCAAGCCTTGGAATGTTATTACCATGCTGGTCCAGTATCATGAGAGTGGTTATTAGATATAGGTAGTTCTGCTTTGTGAAATCTGATGACCGTATTGTAGGGTGCCTCAGCCACAGGGCTTCCTATTGGCCGGTGCTCGGGGCATGTAAGGACCACATGGTAGAAGACTGGCAATGTGCGGACTCGTAGGCATCTATGGCAAGAACGGTTCATTCCCGTCAGATGAACCCGCGTCCGCCGTAGCAGATATGGCTGGGTCAGTTGTTCATCGGGGTCCCGATGACTCGGGTTTCTGGACTGATCCATTTGGCGGTCTGGTTCTCGGTCACCGACGTCTGGCGGTGCTTGACCTCTCCGAGACAGGCCATCAACCAATGGTCTCCTCGGACGGACGCTGGGTCATCGCCTACAACGGCGAGATGTACAACTCCTCCGCGCTCTTGTCCAAGCTGTCAGGAACCGGGAGGCGTCTGCGAGGACACTCGGACACCGAAGTGTTGGTCGAGGCAATCGCCAACCTCGGGGTTGAGCGGACTCTGGAAACCGCCGTGGGCATGTTTGCATTCGCCGCCTGGGATTCCCAGAAGCGCGAACTGTGGCTGGCACGCGACCGGTTCGGTGAGAAACCCCTCTACTACGGGCGACACAACGGAGCCTTCGTGTTCGCGTCAGAACTTAAGGCGATCCGGGCCCTTCCAGGGCCGGCACCAGAGGTGGATCGAACAGCCCTCAGCGAGTACTTCCGCTGGACCTATGTACCAGCACCCAGGACCATCTACCAAAACATCTTCAAGTTGGAACCAGGCCACTACCTGAAGGTGACGGATCCGTCGGTCGTTCCGGCCCAACAGCGCTACTGGTCGCCGGTGGATACTGCGAGTCGAACTAGTGACCAACCAGCAGGAACTGCCGCGGTTGACCGTCTCAGCGCGCTACTAGACCAGTGTGTCGACGCGCGAATGGTCTCAGACGTGCCACTCGGGGCGTTCCTCTCCGGAGGTGTTGACTCGTCGGCGGTGGTAGCCAGCATGAGACGAGTCTCGTCGGCCCCGGTTCGTACCTTCACGATCGGCTTTACCGACCGGACATTTGACGAGTCTGGCTATGCCGCAGAGGTGGCCGGCATTCTCGGCACCGAACACACCGATCTGATGCTCACACCTGAACAGGCAATGAATGTCATTCCCCAACTGGCAACCATCTACGACGAGCCCTTCGCCGATTCCTCACAGATTCCGACATTTCTTGTAAGCCAGATGGCGCGCGAAAACGTGACCGTGGCGCTTTCGGGTGATGGCGGAGATGAACTGTTTGGTGGGTATGAGCGCTACCGGCTGGCCGCCATTCTGGGCAGGGCCCAGTCCCGCGTTCCCTCCCTGCTGCGTTCAGTGGCCGGTTCGCTGACAACGGGTGTTTCGGTCGACAACTGGAACCGGCTCGCCAACTTCGTACCCGACGCTCTCCTTCCGGCAGGGCTCCGTCACAGAACAGGACAGCGCCTACACAAGGCGGCAGCGGCACTTTGTGCGGGCTCCTTCCCCGACGCCTACGGAGCCCTCATAGGAGTCGATCATGATGGCAACGGACTGGTTATCGGAGGAGAGCAGTCACTTTGTGCGTTCAGTGGAGCGGACCGAGACACACTGAGAGGGTTTCCACCGTTCGAGCAGGCGATGCTCGTTGACACCCTCACATACCTTCCCGGAGACCTCATGACCAAGGTGGACCGTGCCTCGATGGCCGTGAGCCTAGAGGTCAGGGCACCCTTCCTCGACCCAGCCCTGTTCGAGTTCGCCTGGGGCCTGTCAGCAGATGACCGGGTGAGGGACGGCCAGGGAAAGTGGGTCTTGCGCGAACTGCTACGTAGATCCCTTCCCGACCATCTCGTCGACAGGCCCAAGATGGGTTTCGGTGTGCCAATCGGCGACTGGATTCGCGGGCCGATGAGACCATGGGCCGAAGACCTGCTCGATCCGAAACTGGTGTCCTCTCAGGGTTACCTGGACCCGGAAGTAGTGACAGGGGAGTGGCATGCCCACCGCGACTGCAAAGCCGACCTGACGCCGCAGGTCTGGTCCCTGCTGATGTTCCAGTCGTGGCTGGCCGAGGCTGATCTGTGAGCGATGACCCAATCCGCATTCTGCGCGTCATCGCCAGGATGAACGTCGGTGGGCCAGCCTGGCAGGCGACAGCGTTGACCGGAGGCCTCGATTCAAACGGATTTGAGACGAGGCTCCTGTGTGGCGAAGTCGAGTCCGATGAAGCCGATTACCTCGACCTCCACGGCTCGAGGTTGGAGGTGCGGCGCATAGCGACTCTCGGACGGTCGGTACGGCCGCTCGACGACCTGCGAGCGCTCATGTCAATCAGGCGTGAGATCAGGCTCTACCGGCCTGACGTGATCCATACCCATGCCGCCAAGGCTGGAGTACTTGGCCGACTTGCGGCGGTTACCACCGGGGTGAAGGTGCGGGTTCACACCTATCACGGCCACCTGCTTACCGGCTATTTCTCAATCCTGACTACAAGGGTCGTCCGGTTAGTAGAGGCTCTTCTGGCCCGAGTCACGACAAAGCTCGTGGCTGTCGGCGAACAGGTCAGAGACGATCTCCTCGCCGCCGGCATAGGTGATCTGGCCCAGTATGTGGTCATACCACCGGGGGTCGATCAGCCCACCATGCCAACCCGGGAGGCCGCACGAGACGAACTCGGGCTTTCGTCGGACGCTCAGGTCGTGTTGTACGTGGGCCGGCTCACGCGAGTGAAGCGTCCTGATCGCCTGATCAAGGCCTTCACCATGGTGAAGAGCCAGATACCCGATGCGGTCCTCCTGGTTGCCGGCGAGGGGGACTTGTACTACTCGACCCGGGCGGGAGCTGGTCACCTGGGAGAATCGGTGCGATTCCTTGGATGGAGACCTGACGTTACGAGCCTCTATGCCGCGGCCGATCTGACGCTGATCACATCGGACAATGAGGGAATGCCGGTAACCCTGATGGAAGCCGCTGCAGCAGGCCTTCCATCAGTAACGACCGCCGTCGGAAGCGCTCATGAGGTTGTCGTCAACGGTGAAACCGGGGTGGTGGTGGCGGCGAGAGCCACGGCTGTGGCCGGTGCGGTCGTCGAGTTGCTCAATGACCGTCCACTCCGGTCCCGCATGGGCGAGGCTGCCAGCATGCGTGCGCGGGACCGCTTCAGCACAGAGCGATTAGTGGTCGACCACGAATCCCTCTACAGAAACCTCATGTCGACCGTCAAACAGGCGCCGCGGGAATAGGATCAGCGGATCAGGGCACTCATCACAGGCGGCGCAGGTTTCATCGGCTCACACCTAGCCGACCACCTGATCGCGCGTGGCGACGAGGTGATCCTCCTCGACAACCTTTCTACCGGGAGGTTGGCCAACATTGAGCATCTCAGGTCCAGAGACGATGTTGAGTTTGTACAGGGCTCAATCCTCAACGCCGACCTGGTCGACGACGTCGTCTCCAGAGTGGATCAGGTGTTTCATCTGGCCGCTGCAGTAGGCGTCGAGTTGATCGTGGAAAAACCGCTCGAGAGCCTCATGACCAACATCCGTGGGACAGAGACCGTCATCGAAAAGGCCCACAAATACGACAAACGCACACTCGTCACCTCGACCTCTGAGATCTACGGGAAGAACACCTCCGACAGCCTGTCAGAAGAGGACGACCGAATACTGGGCTCTCCGCTCAAGAGTCGGTGGTCGTACTCGGAGGCAAAAGCCATAGATGAAATCCTCGCCTACACGTACTGGCGGGAAAAGGGCCTCGAGACGGTCATCATCCGCCTGTTCAACACGGTTGGTCCCCGCCAAACGGGCAACTACGGCATGGTGGTCCCACGGTTCGTACGACAGGCCCTACACGGCGAGCCCATAACCATCTACGGCGACGGCACCCAGACCCGCTGCTTTTGCTCAGTCGGAGACGTGGTCCAAGGAATGGTGGCACTCTTTGAAGCGCCTGAGGCCTTCGGTCGGGTATTCAACCTTGGCGGGACCGAAGAGGTCTCAATGCGCGAACTCGCCGACCGGGTAATCAACCTTGCAGGCTCAAACAGCCAACTTGAGTTCATTCCGTATGACATCGCCTACGAGGAGGGCTTTGAAGACATGGCCCGTCGGGTACCAAACACCAAGAGGGCCCACGATCTTGTCGGCTTTCAGCCACAGGCAGGTCTGGACGACATCATCAGCACTGTCATCGAAGACCAGAGAAGCCTGATGGGGGCCTGACCCTTGACTGGAGTCTGGTGGGAGTACCTGGCGGTATTTGTCGCCAGCGGTGTTCTATGCGCCGTGCTCACACCCATGGCAATCAGGCTTGCGGTGCGATCAGGCGCACTTGACCATCCCGCTGACCACAAGAGCCACAAGTCGCCCATTCCCCATCTCGGCGGGCTTGCGATAGTCACGGCGTTCACCGGTGCTGTAGTTCTTGCTGCTATCGCCCGTCCTCCAGAAGGCGGCCTCGGTGTCCTGTTGCCGCTGCTCCTGATCGCTACCGCACTTGCCCTGGTCGGCCTCATGGATGATCTGAGGGAACTCTCACCAGCCTGGCGGGTCATCGCTGAGACCGGTGCAGCCGTGGTGGTCTGGGTTCTCGGAAGTGGCGTGACCGTGACCGGTAGCGACGCGCTGAACCTCATCCTCACCGTCCTGTGGATTGTCGGTATAACAAACGCCTTCAACCTGCTCGACAACATGGATGGTCTTGCAGCCGGCCTCGGCGCAATCACCTGTGTGAGCATGTTCCTAGTCGCCTCAGCCAACGGGCAGTTCCTCGTTGCAGCCCTTGCCATCGGTCTGGCTGGATGCACCGCAGGGTTCCTTCGCCACAATTTTCACCCAGCTAGCATCTACATGGGTGACAGCGGAGCCCTCTACATCGGCTTCCTGATAGCGGTGCTCGGCCTCAAACTGCGCTTTGAAGGAGACGCGCTGACCAGCGCCCTGGTGCCAGTTCTAGCCTGCTCGGTAGCCGTATTTGACACGTCGCTCGTGGTCATTTCCCGACTCATGGTCGGGCGAAGCCCCTTTCGGGGAGGCCGGGACCACACCAGTCACCGGCTGGTACAACTCGGGTTGTCAGTGCCGGTTGCCGTCGGCTCTATCTACTTTGTCGCAGCAAGCGTGGGCATTCAGACGTTCGTCATAAGCAGGATTGAACCAGATTCCGCGTGGATACTCGCAGGCATGATCATCGTGATGCTGCTCGTCGGTGGGTCCCTTTTTCTCAGGGTTCCCGTCTACCCCGACAGCCAGCGGATCCTGTCTGCAGATACCAGACAGGACGAGCCAACCTGATACCGGCGGTTCCCTACCTCTAGACCTCCCAGGGCCGAGCGTTCTCGAACCATTCCACCGTGGACCGGATGCCCAACTCAAGCGGGGTTGGCTTGAGGCCGGGAAACAGGTTCCTGAGGCTGGTTGGATCGGCCTGGGAGGCGGCAACATCGCCCACCCTGGCTGGCTGAAAGTCAATCGGCAATGAGTGCCCCAGGACACCTTCGATTACCTCTACCAACTCAAGAAGAGTCACCCTTGAACCAAATGCCAGGTTGACAGGCTCCTCATGGGACACCCGCCTCCCAAGGGCATCAACGATTACCGAGACCACGGAGTCCACAAAGGTGAAATCGCGGGACTGCATGCCGTTGCCATGAACCGGCAGCGGCCGACCCTGGAGCGCCGCCGACAAGAACGCAGGCACAACAGCCGCGTAAGTGTGCAGGGGCGGCTGGAGAGGACCAAACACGTTAAAGAAGCGGAGCGCCAGAGCCGGGAGGTCATAACTGTGTGACCATGCCAGCGTGTAGGCCTCACTTGCCAGCTTGCTGGCTGCGTACGGGCTGATCGGCCGTGTCGGGAGCGACTCGGTCTTGGGCAGGACCTCGGTTGCGCCGTACACCGATGACGACGAGGCAACGATGACGTGTGCCCTGTCATTTCGGCGTGCCGCCTCAAGCACCATCGCCGTGCCCGTGGCGTTCACCTCGTGTGCAGCCATCGGCTCGGCGACAGACCGTGGAACAGACGACCTGGCAGCAAGGTGGACGATTGCCTCAACCCCCGCAGAAGCCCTGGCAAGCGCACGATCATCCAGTATCGACCCCTCGATGAACTTGACATCAAGACCTGCAAGGTTTTTTCGGTCACCGAATGAGAGATCGTCGATGATGACCACCTCCGTGATGCCGTGGGTGGAGGTGAGCCTCCTGACCAGATTCGTACCTATGAACCCAGCACCACCGGTAACGAGGACCTTCATTGTGAAACAGGCCACGTGCCACAGGTAGCGGCGGTCACATGGTGTGGTGCGTGCTGGTACATGACATCGAGACCGTATCTGCACGAGATGGCCGAATGTTGTCCCTGCGCCGTCCATCCGGAGCCAGACACAGTTCCAGGATCGCTACGGTTGCTTCGTGCCTGACACCCCAGCCGACAAGACCTCGCCAGTTGCCAACGTGGATTCAGCCGTCGTCGAGGCATTCGGACACGAATGGACACGGTTTTCCAACGATGAACTGGGTGACGACGAGTTGGCAGACATGTTCGATGCCTACACATCGACGTTCCCGTGGGCCGACCTCCCCGAAGGTGCCGTCGGCTTCGACGCAGGGTGTGGTTCAGGGCGGTGGGCCAGGTTCTTTGCACCCAGAGTTGGCCTGTTGCACTGCATAGATGCCAGTTCAGCGGCCATTGCAGTCGCACGGTCCACTCTGAGCGACGTACCAAACGTCAAGTACCACCATTCCGACCTCACCAATATGGACGTTGATGACGGTTCCTGCGACTTTGGATACTCATTGGGTGTCCTGCACCATGTTCCCGACACCGTCATCGCCACGCGGACCTGCGCCATGAAGCTGAAGCCGGGAGCACCGTTTCTCGTATACCTCTATTATGACCTTGAGGGCGAAAATCTTTTTCGGCGCCAGTTGCTCGGGGTCATTACCGGAATGCGGTATGTAATCGCCCGGCTACCAAGACTGGTCCGGACAGCCGTGGCAGACGTGATCGCTGCCGTCGCATATCTGCCTCTGGCACGGTCGGCGAAGTTCATCGAGAGACTTGGAGGAGATCCTTCCTGGCTTCCACTGTTCCAATATCGAAATCGATCTTTCTATGTGATGAGGAATGACTCACTGGACCGGTTCGGCACCCGTCTTGAGAAGCGCTTTTCCAGACAGGAGGTTCGCCAACTCCTGGAAGACGCCGGATTGGAGCGAGTGACGTTTGCACCCGGTCCGCCCTGGTGGGTGGCGACAGCATGGAAACCGGCACTAGACAAGTTGACGAGGTCTGAGCAGCAGGCTCAGTAGGGTCTGCTCCCATGAACACTGATTGTCAACGTGACTCGACAACTATGATCGGCCGATGAAGCTTGTAGTAGTCGGCCTGGGGTATGTCGGGTTGCCACTCGCCCATGAGGCCTGTATCAGGCAGATGGTGGTCGTGGGTGTGGACACCTCATCAGAACTCGTTGAAGCACTCAACGCCGGGCAGTCCCACATCGACGACCTATCCGATTCCGACATTAAGACCATGTTGGATGCCGGTTTCAGGGCAACGGCCAACTCGGCCGCCATAGCTGATGCAGATGTAATCGTCATCTGTGTACCAACCCCTTTGTCCAGTGATGGCATGCCCGATCTCAGTGCCGTGCTGAGTGCTTCTCAGACCGTCGGCGAACACCTGTCACGCAACTGTCTCGTCGTTCTTGAGTCAACCACCTACCCAGGCACCACCGAGGACGTTGTCAGGCCGGCTCTTGAGAACGCAAGTGGTCTAGAAGCTGGTCTCGACTTCGGCCTCGCCTACTCACCCGAGCGGACCGATCCCGGAAACCCCGAGTACGGCCTCCGTAACACACCCAAGGTGGTCGGCGGGCTCACCGACGAATGCACCAGCAGGGCTGTCGACTTCTACTCCCAACTTGTGGACACTGTTGTTCCCACGGTCGGAACACGTGAAGCCGAGCTGGCGAAACTGCTCGAGAACACCTACAGGCACATAAACATCGCTCTCATGAACGAAATGGCGGTGTTCTGCCACGAGCTCAGAATTGACCTGTGGGCTGCTATCGAGGCAGCCAAGACAAAGCCGTTCGGGTACGAGGCCTTCTATCCAGGACCGGGCGTCGGGGGACACTGCATCCCCATAGATCCCAACTACCTCTCATGGGTTGTTCGATCAGTCGGCTACAGGTTTAGGTTCGTTGAACTGGCTGAGGAGATCTCCGACCGAATGCCGGCCTACGTGGCACAACGGGTACAGGACTCGCTGAACGCAGACAAGAAGTCCGTGAACGGATCGGTCGTCTTGCTGCTCGGCGTCACCTACAAGGCCAACGTGAGCGACCAGCGTGAAACGCCAGCCAGGCCCCTTGCAGCACACCTCATCTCAATGGGTGCAGACGTCAGGTTCTTTGACCCCCATGCTGGCACCTTCACGGTCAATGGTCAAGAAATTGCTGGCCAGACGAACCTTGAAGTGGCACTGTCCGACGCAGACCTGGCCGTACTTGTTCAGGCCCATGACGAGATCGTAAGTTCAGGCGCGCTCTGCCGGGCCGACCGCATTCTCGATACTCGCGGGGTGCTCTCGGGAGACAACGTTGAACGCCTGTAGACAGGTCTGACAGCGAGTTTATGCGACCTGCTCAAGGCGCTTCAGGAAGGTGAACATCTCTGCCCTCGTTACCAGGCCGTCCGGGCAGTAGGACGTGGTGGTGCAGCCCGTGGTTGTTCCGCTGGCCAGCAGCCAGTCGGCGGCAGCACCGTAGAAGGCGCCTTCGGGTACGTCGCTGAAACCTGCTGGGGCTGAACCCTCTGGCCTGCCCTCGAGGCGCCACAGGAACGCCGCCATTTCGGCTCTGGTCACCGTACCATCGGGGCAGTAGGTGGTGGTGGCGCAGCCCAGGGTGATCTCCTGTTCGGCCAGCCAGTCCACGGCTGTCAGGTATGTAGCGTCGGATGCGACGTCCTCAAAGGTCGCCGATGTGGTGGGTGCCGGCTCGCCTTTGGAGCGCCACATGAACTGCGCCATCTCGTCACGTGTCACGTTCAGTTCCGGACACGTGGAGCCTGCTGCTGCACCGTCTGTCGGGCAACCCGGGGTAATGGCCGTCGTGAACGCCCAGTCGATCGACGTTTCTGCCCAGTGGCCCCTTATGGCCACGATGGAACTCGGCAGGCTGCCGAGCGCCACGATGCCCCAACCCTGACGGTGGTCCGGTGAGTTGGCCTGGCTGGCCCGGTCCTTGAGGCGCTGCTTCACCTGTGCCGGGGAGAGGTCCGGCATGGCCCCGATCATCAGGGCGGCGATTCCGGCCACATGCGGCGCCGCATACGAGGTGCCCGTGTTGGACTCCCCGGTCCACTGGCTGGTTGTGACCTGGTCTGGGGCAACCACATCTGGCTTCAACACGCCCTGTTGGTTGGGGCCCCAGCCACTGTAGGGCTGCAGTTTCAAGGTGTTCCAGGCCACCGCACCCACCGTGATCGCATCGGTCATGTTCGCCGGCACCCCGAGGCTGGCCGCGGGGTTGGAGAACTGTAGGTTGCCGCTTCCCCAGATGCGCGTGTCGTAAATGACCTCTTCGCCGGAGAAGTGGTTTATCGAGTAGCCGAAGTTTCTTCCAGCGGCGTTGTCATTCGTAACTGTCATCGCCTCCATTGCCAGTTCGCCGTTGCCCTGTGGTCCGTCTGCGCAGTCAACCTGGGTCGGTACGCCGTCAGTCAGGGTTTCCATGTCAAAGACGCACAGGTCCAGATCGGTAGCCGGGTCATTCCAGGTCAACAACAAGTCCGCTGAGTTGCCACTAGAGAGCCAAAACTCATTGAACTCAACGTCGGGGTTGCTCAACTCAACCCACCCGTCTCCATCAGTATCGACAGTGGTTCCCACGTGGTGCCGTTTCGCTGAGTTGCCGGCAGCCACAACCCAGGTGATGCCGGCATCGATCCCGCGCTGGATGTGTTGGGCGCTGAAGTGGGTTCCGTCGAGAGGTCCTGTAGTCCATTCCAGCGACATGCTCACCACGTCAACCTCGGTGACGATCAACCAGTCGAGCATCTCCTCCATGCGGTTGTCGTCGAAGGTAATCAGAATCAGGGACGCTTCTGGGGCCACATCGTGAATGATCTCGGCCATCTGGGTGCCGTGGTCGGTACTTGTGTCAAGGGTTCCGGTGTTGTTGAAACCCACCGTTTCGACACCATCAGGAAGTTCACCCTCGGGCAGGCTCTCCCAGCCGTCGAAACCCAGGTCCAGAATGGCCACTCTGGTTCCGGCACCTGTGTGACCGGCGGCCTGCCAATCTGTTGCACCGATTCCCACCAGGCCCTCAGACGTCACAGCCAGGGTGCGCCTCGTGGGTGTGGCGGCTGCCTCAACGGT
>ENA-OREN01001284-OREN01001284.1-marine-metagenome-genome-assembly--contig:-NODE-1284-length-30102-cov-32.217419_pt1 | contig 30102 bp, 22 predicted proteins | sample MGYA00248624_ERZ508555 | MGnify/ENA primary metagenome ERZ508555 (study PRJEB26222, sample SAMN06267773) | marine metagenome | isolation source: Saanich Inlet, British Columbia, Canada | place...
ATCATATCAAGAATTGGGAGGGTGATGATTATTATTTCTCAGCCTGGTTCTTGAATATTAAATATAACGTACTTGAAATTGGCATGAGCAGAAATGTTTTCAGTGGTGGCTATCGTGATTTGCCTTGGACTTTATCAGATGCAATGACTGTCTTGGTTAATAATAAAAGTAGTAAATACTGGGACACCATCAATGAATATTACCTATTGGCAAATTTTCGTGAATCTGGTTTGAAGATATTTTTAGATATTGGTTTCCCAAATCGATCTTATGCCGGAAAGGATCCCGAAGTCTATTCCGATCATGCCATGGGAAGTAATTTAGGACTAAGAAAACAAGGAGCCTTTGGTTCAGAGTATCTATTATTTGGTTTTGAATATACACGGCTTGTTCAGGGAATATATTACAACATTCTGCCTACGCCCAATTGGTATGATAATATAAAGTATAATTATTCCTCATATAAAGGCAGAAGATGGGCAGCCCACAGCGGCGCCGATTCAGATGACTTTTTAATTTTTATTGGATATAAAGATGAACAAAAAAGTTTTATTTATGGGTTGAACTATGAACGACATGGTGTCACATACCATTTTCCCCCGGAGGTCAAAATTGAATCCCGTATTAATGCCTCATATACAAAGGGGAATACCCAAATTCAGATTATATACGAAAATGAATATTTCGAACATTATGGTTTTGTAGATGTAAATCGCAATGTTTGGGATGAAACATTTGAACCCGGATCTCTTCAACGAACCCATACCCTCCTCATCTCTTTCGAACATACCCTTTCCTTCTAGTCCCCCTTATAAAGGGGGCCCCTTGGGGGGATATAATAAATAATGAGTTTACTTTTCTCTCTTCGCTCCCATCCCGAAAATCGTGATTCAATCCGCCTGCCTGCCGTAGCTCTTGCAACGTAGGCGGGGGATCCAAAACCGGCACCGGTCAACTCATCTATTAAATAATCTCACAAAACCTTCAAGTTCTTTCCCCTTTCTCCCAATAAGTCCCCTCTAGAGAGGGGTGCCCCAAGTATACGGGGTGGGGTGTGTGACAGACATCATTACCCTTCATCACATTTTTTTCATATCAAATCTCCCTTATTAAAGCTTGCCCGCCAGCCTGCCCCATCCCGATTTATCGGGAGGGCTGGCAGGCACTCGAAGAGCAGGCGGAGGGGCCTGCCTGCCGAAGGCAGGGATATAATAATCAATGAGATTGCTTCCCTTCTTTTTTCTGTCATCCCGGGCATGACTCGGGATTCAAAACCCATGTCAGTTACTCCATTTAGTAAAGAATACAATACCCTCCTTCAAACCCTCCCCCCTCGTACGAGGGGGGAATTTAAGGGGGGTGGCAAAAATGCTATTTAGTTCAATATTTTTGGACGTTCCCTTTAACAGGCTCACCATTTCCATTAAAATCTCCCAACCAATCTCCCTTTTTAAAGGGAGATTCACTTGCCTGCCTGCCGAAGGCAGGGATATCCATAAAATGAATTCTCTTTTGTTAATTAATATTACAATCTAGGTCTGACATCATAGTTTGTTTTTTTCTTTCTTTTCTCTGAAATATGACTTCTGATCTCTTCCCTCTGACCTCTTCAACCTCCATTCCACCTATTGTACAACATCTTATTCTCACAGACATATTTCATATTGACATATAATACAAAACCTTTGACATTCCGTCAATAACATGTAATTTTCTCCATGTTTATATTTGCAAAAAACCAAAATAAAAAAATGACTGAATCAGGTTCAATTTTCCACCGTGTGCGTCGGCTCCTTCCTTTTATCCTTTATCTTTTATCCTTTATCTTTATTTATCCTCAAAGCTATCAAGAACTTCAAAAACTTCAATCTGAATATAAAAAAGCACTTGAGCGCCAAGCTCTCCAAAAGCCTGCTGATATTTCAGATGCGGAAAAAATAGCACAAAGCACAGCCCTCCCCGATAAACTAATCTATTCCAGAAAAGACGTTGAATCTTTATTGGCAAACACCGAAAAATTACTTGAACAGCTAAAGTTTTTAGAAGACTCAGCAAAAACGATGCCCTACATTGGTTATGAAATATTTACGCAACGGGATACAATTCCTTTTTGGCAGAATTTGCCAATTCCAAAACATTACAGTCTTGGACCTGGAGATGAGTTAATTATTTCCCTCTGGGGTGAAACAGAAGTACGCAATACAAAGGTAATCAATAGAGATGGACAGATTTATATTGATAATATTGGCATCCTAAATTTGGGTGGAAAAACCGTTGCTGAAGCAAAACAATATATTATTTCAAAATATTCCCATGTCTATTCAACTTTATTAGGAAAGACGCCGAAATCTTTTATTGATATTACCCTAGGCGAGTTGAAATCTGTTAATGTGCACTTTGTCGGTTTTGTTAATATCCCTGGTGTCCATATGATTCATCCTTTTTCCAATGTCATTACAGGCCTTACTCAGGCTGGCGGAGTTAAAAACAAGGGTTCTTTGAGAAATATTCAGGTCATTCGTGATGGGCAAACAATTGGAACCGTGGATGTATATAATTATTTATTTTTAGGGAAAAATGTTGGTGATGTTCGGCTGATGGATCAGGATATTATTTTTATTCCCCCAAGGATATCTACTATTCCTTTAACTGGTCGTGTACGAAATCCCGGTTATTATGAGGTTTCTGAAAATGAATCACTAGATGATCTCATCAGAATTTCTGGTGGTAAAGATATAAGAGCAGCAAAAACGCTATTTGTATTTAAGAATAATAGCGATTCCCAAAACAATGGTTCTCTGGTTAAGGAAAGCCAAATATCAAATTATGAAATATCCGATGGAGATAGTATTCATGTACCAATGAAGCCGGATATTATTTGGTTTGTTCGCATTGAAGGACAAATAAAAAACTCTGGGGAATATCCCTATCAGGCAGATATGAAATTGCAGGATTTAATAAATGCAACTATGTCTATGGATGATTTGGATTTTTCAAAAACTATTGATTTATCCCGGGTAATCATTTATCGAAAAAATCCTTCCGGTTCGAAACCCCTATCAATTACTGTTAATTTGAAGAAAGAAAATATATCTTTAGAAAATGGCGATCATATCATAATTCCCAAATCGAATCGGCTTCAACCCATTGAGTCCATAAAAATTACAGGTGAAATAAAAACGCCTGGAATTTACCCCGTCAATAATTTAACATCGTTGGCTGCCGTTTTGAATTTGGCCGGTGGATATTCCAATCTTGCATTAAAAAATGGAGTTGAAGTTTTTCGGGATTCACTTCAAATTGCTTGGGAAGACGATTCGTTCATCCTAAGCGATGGTGACAGTCTGAATGTATTAAAAAAATCTGGATTAATATTGATTAAGGGAGAGGTCAATGTGCCCGGTTATGTGAGTTATAAAAAAGGACACTCCATTAAAAAATATATTAAACGTGCTGGTGGATATAGCGCCTTTGCTGAAATTCGGGATGTATTGGTTATTCATCCTAATGGAATAGCCATCCCAATTTCAAAGTGGTCCTCACCAAAAGTTTTGGAGGGATCTACAATTATAGTCAATCAAAGAACCTTAAGTGGCTCATCTCGTGGGCCAACAGGATGGCAGGCTTTCTCCCTTATTTCAGCACAGGCGGGTAATGTAGCAACAACCTTGCTTACCTTAATATTATTAATGAATCAATCGAGCACTCCTAGTGGATAAAGAATTAACATTGGGGCAAAAAATTAAGCGCTATCGTTTGATGAATGATATTCGCCAAGAAGATATGGCCGAATCATTAGGGGTCTCCCGTGCCACGCTGATAAACTATGAAAAAGGTCACACAACAATTAATGTTGATGTGTTGGATAGATTAAACGAGACTTTTTCGGATTTTGATTTACAAAATAAGGAAGATAATAAACCTAAAATTATTCAGGACAATATTATTGATTTTGGTGTGTTGTTTTCTGTTATTAATAAAAGTAAAAAGTATATTTTATCAATTACAATAATATTGGCTATAATTGGAACAGGATTTTCTTTTTTGTTCTCAAAATATTATTTAGCACAAGTTTCATTATATCCGGCCAAAAAAGATTATACTCAGGGATTGGGGCAGTTTCAATCTTTGGCCTCAAATTTTGGTATGAGCGTTCCCTCCTCTGACCAGGATTTTAATATTCCTGATGTAGTAAAATCCAATTTAATAGCCAATAAAGTATTAAAAGAAAAATGGTTATCTCGATCCGGTGCAAAGATCAGTTTAATAGAATTATGGGAGTTAGATCAGTCGCCATGGTATTTGTTCTCTTCACCTAATATGGTTGATTACGCATTTGTTAATGAAAAAGCGATTGCAAATTTATTGAATCATGTAACCGTAACAGAAGATAGGCAAACTGGACTCATAAAAATCAATGTAACCTTGGAGGATCCCATTATCGCTGCACAAGTTGCGAATTATATCGGAGAACAAGTTCAGATATATATTCAAAAAGGAAACGCTGCACAAGCTGCTAAAGAAAAATTATTTATTTCAGATCGTTTGGTTATTGTTAAAAATGAGTTAGAATCTATAGAACTTGATTTAAAAGATTTTAAAGAAAGAAACCGAGGTTACGATGATTCACCTGAATTATTTATGGTTTTTTCTAGGCTTTTTAGGGAAGTTGAAGCAAAGAAACAAGTTTACCTAACACTCCAGCAGCAATTAGAATTATCTAGGATTGAAGAGGTAAAACAAACACCTATTTTGCATATTCTGGATCATGCCGTTCCTCCTGCTAGAAAGAGTTCTCCAAATCGAGCGTTATTTTTGGCTTTATCTGCTATATTTGGTTTATTCTCATCTTCTTTAGTCACCATCTTTAAATACTAAAACTTTGAAAATTCTAATAATCTTTTCTCCCAACCAATCTCCCTTATTAAAGGGAGATACACTTGTCCGCCCTCGAAGAGCAGGCGGAGAGGGATATAGTAAATAATGATAAATATTTTATTAAATTTCTATAATTATTTAAACACTACCCCTCAAAAGTCCCACTTTTTAAAGGGGGATTCAGGGGGATATATTAAAAAAATGAAAGTCTTTTCTCTTTCCCCTTTATGCCTCCCAACCAATATCCCGGACTTAAAACCATGAGAAAAATTAAAATATGCGTGCTAGGTGCCGGCAAGTGGGGAAAAAACCACATCAATACCTTATTTAAGTTAAATGCTTTAGGAGGGGTTGTAGAACCGGACCAACAGAAAAGAACAGAAATTCAAAATTTATTCCCCAATGTAAATTGTTTTGATTCATTGGATAATGCATTTCAAACGGACTTTGATGGGTATGTTGTAGCAACACCACCAACTTCTCATTTATCTTTGGCAACCAAAATACTAAAACATGGGAAGCCGGTTCTTGTAGAAAAACCATTAGCCATGTCAGTAGATGAAGCAAATTCAATTAAATCTGTCTTAGATGAAACCAGTGGTCAATTGCTGGTGGGACATATATTATTATTTCATCCAGCAATTATTAAAATGAAATCTATGGTTGAAGATGGCGTTATTGGTAATCTTCAATATATATACAGCAATCGACTGAATTTAGGTGTCGTTCGTAAAGAAGAAAACGTTTTTTGGAGTTTTGCGCCTCACGACATTTCCCTATTTCAACTTTTTTCAAATGATTTTCCCATGGATGTCCATTCTTCTGGCGGAGCCTTTATTCAAAAGAATATTCATGACACAACCATTACTTATTTGAAATATCCCAATGGTGTACAAGGGCACATTTATGTGAGCTGGCTTCACCCATTCAAGGAGCATCGATTAGTGATTATCGGATCCAAAGGATCACTTCATTTTGAGGATTCAGCAGAAAATAAACCATTATTATTTTATGAGAAAGATTCAAATCCTGATATGGAATTATTATCTTTAAAAAATAAACCATCAAGAAAAATAGAGTATGAACAATCACTACCTTTAACAAATGAATTAAAATATTTTATTGATGTAGTTAGAGGTAAGCAAATTGATAAAGCAACTATTGAAGAAGGTATAAATGTTGTGAAAATACTCGAAATGGCCACAAATTCATTAAGCATACCCACCAATTCAAAGTCTCCCGGATCGAAGCTTGCTCGCCGTAATGCAAGGCGGGGGAGATAAAGAGGCTTGCCTGCCCGATCCGTATTTCAATTTATTGAAAGAAGGGGGGCCTGCCGAAAGGTTTTAGGCTGGGCGTCTCAAAACAATGAATTTCACCAATTTTTTTATGGAGGATAAAAAGTGAACCCATTAAATCATTCAATAGCATCTTTAGAAACAAAAATATTATACCAAATTATTCTCCCCCTTATACGAGGGGGAGAGGCCACGCCCATAGGCGGGCCAGAGGGGGTGTAATGAATACAATTGATTTTTTCGTTCATGAAACCGCCATTATTGATTAAAATGATTAGTAATAACCTTAATTCTTTTTCCCTTAATGTCTGCCAGCCCTCAAGGACCAGACTTGGGGGAGAATTACTAGCCTGCTCCCGATCCGCCGGATGGCGGAGGAGGGCTGGCAGGAAGAGGGGATATAATAAATGAAGAACCTCAACCCATATTATGCCCACGATACGGCCATCATTGACGAAAATGTTTCCATTGGTGATAACACAAAAATCTGGCACTTCTCCCACATCCAATCTGGTGCTGTTATTGGCGAAAAGTGTTCATTGGGACAGAATGTGAATGTGGGAAATAATGTTAAAATTGGCAATTCCGTAAAGATCCAGAATAATGTATCTGTTTACGAAGGCGTCGAACTGGAAGATTACGTTTTCTGTGGTCCATCCATGGTATTTACAAATATTATGACACCTCGATGTGAATTCCCTCAAAGAGGGTCTGAATTTTATAATAAAACACTCGTAAAAAAATCAGCTTCTATCGGAGCCAATGCCACCATCGTTTGTGGGAATAGCATTGGGAAATATGCCCTAATTGGAGCTGGTACTGTGGTAACAAAAGATGTTCCCGATTTCGCTCTAGTTCTCGGTAATCCAGGGAAAATTGTTGGATGGGTTGATAAGAAGGGTAGCCGACTTGAATTTGATAAAAAGGGGTTAAGCCAATGCGGGCAATATCACTTTAATGGTTCAATTGTTACGATGAAAGAAGATACTTGAAAATTGTAACAATTCTTGGGGCAAGACCCCAATTTATCAAAGCTTCTGTTGTTTCAGATAAAATTAGTGAAATAGAAAATCTCACCGAAGTCATCATTCATACCGGCCAGCATTTTGACAAAAAAATGTCAAACATATTTTTTGATGAATTGGCTATTCCAAAGCCAAAATATCACTTAAATATAAACCAAATGAATCATGGCGAAATGACGGGCCGGATGCTTTCTGAAATTGAACGAATTCTGGTTGTCGAGGAACCCGATGGTGTATTGGTTTATGGCGATACGAATTCAACCCTCGCGGGTAGTTTGGCCGCAGCTAAATTAAATATTCCTGTATTTCATGTAGAGTCAGGCCTTAGAAGTTTTAATCGCGCCATGCCCGAAGAAATTAATCGTATCGTTACGGATCATATTTCAAGCCAGTTATTTTGCCCAACCCAGAATGCTTCAAATGGACTAAAGGTTGAGGGAATAAAGGAGGGTGTTATATTTTCGGGAGATGTGATGTACGATCTCTTTTGTAAATCAAATAATTTAACAAAAGATTTTAAAAACCCCATAGTATTGGCGACCATTCATCGCCCCGCCAACACCGACAATCCCAATGCATTAAAAGCCATCATTAATGGTCTCGAGGAAATTAATAAAAAAATTAAAGTTGTTTTTCCTGTACACCCTCGAACGGAAAAAAAGATTCAAGAATTTGGACTTCAACCAAAAATAAATATGGTATCACCTTTAAGTTATAAGGAAATCCTCCACCATTTATCTTTTGCGGAAATGGTTATTACAGATAGTGGTGGATTACAAAAAGAAGCATATTTTGCGAAAACAAAATGTATTACAGTAAGATCGGAAACAGAATGGACAGAACTAATTGATATTGGCGTGAATCGACTTTCGGCCCCGTCAGAATTATACGATGCATTTGAAAGTATGAGAGCAAAAAAATGCGATTTTTCACCTCAACTTTATGGTGATGGTAATGCAGGAAGAATTATTGTGGATTCTATTGTGGAATTTATTTCTTCTGGTAAATGTTAATTATATCGTGCAAATAATATTTTATTTTTCCCCAACAATTCTCCCTTGTCAATGGGATACAGAAAAAATCCCCCTTTCCAAAGGGGGTTTGGGGCTTGCCCGCCTTTGGCGCGGGATATAATAAATAATGGAAACCATTATCCTTTCCACTTTTAAAACCAATTGCCCGCCATATTTATCTCCCCCTTATACGAGGGGGAGAATTACTAGCCTGCTCCCGATCCGCCGGATGGCGGAGGAGGGCTGGCAGGAAGAGGGGGTTTATAAACAATGAAATTCTATTCCATCCTTTCGGTCTCTTCCCAGCCATTAAAAATTACTCATCCCTTAAACCTCTGCCCCTTAAGGGGTAAGTTTGTCTGGAGGTCAGTTGAAATAGAAATCTTTATTTCCACGTCCAACCTATTTAGTCATCATTTATTCAGTAACTAAAAATGTGAACGTTAGAACATGATTTCAACAATATTAACAAGTGTTATCTTAATTACTTTCCCTATCCGAAACTCCCCCTTATACGAGGGGGAGAATTTAAGAGGGGGTTTTAATTTGATGAGTTTCTTATGTTTTAAAACTTTAATCCAATTTTTTACATATTATTTATCTAGACTCTAAAATGTAAAAGAATGAACATGATTTCAACAATACTATCAAAAATTCGCCACCCTTTGGTGGCGAATTCTTTTTATTTATATGTGGCACATTTCGCCGATTATCTGCTGGCCTTAATTATACTACCCTTTATTGCCAGGGTGCTTGGTCCTGAGGAATTAGGGTATGTAGGACTGGCCCAAACATTTGGCATATTTATTTTATTAATTATGGAATTTGGGTTTCCTTTAACCGCCACAAGAAAAGTAGCCAGAGAAAAAAATAATCCAAAAAATATAAAAGTATTAATGGGGCAGGTTTTTTCATTCAAATTGTTTTTAATTCCCGTTATTTTAATATTATCAACAATTGTCATTTTGATTGTACCTATTTTCCGTGAAAATCCTCATTACGTCTTCATTGTAGTAATAGGATCTATTTTTCAAGGAATGGCCCCAACTTGGTATTTTCAGGGGATTGAAAAATTAAGTACCGTCGCATTTTCAAAAACAATTTTTCGGCTTCTTGGATTTAGTTTAATCTTCCTGTTTGTTCGTTCAGATCAAGATGGGTGGATTATACTATTAGGATACATGATTTCAAGTGTTTGTATTTGTTTGTATTTATTTAAATATATGGTAAATATTATTGGGCCATTTCACTTAGCAGGATCATCTTCAATTAATATCATGTGGCAAAAATCAAAGTATAGTTTTTTTATTACAATTCTCCCCGTGATATATAACAATATTAGTGTAATCCTTTTGAGTATTGTTGTGAGTCCGATTCAATTGGGTTTTTATTATGGTTCCGCTAGGATTCACCGTGCGTTTAATACCCTTTATGGGCCTGTGGGTCAGGCCTTTTATCCTCGTCTTGCATCAACGGATTCAGGGAATCCTGAAAAAGCAAAACAAATGACAATGAGATTTTTGTGGATATTGCTGACCGTAGGAGCCTTCTTTTTTATAATTTTATATTTTTTTTCAGAATCAATTATCATGATTCTTCTAGGTAAAGAATTCTTATTTGCAGCGAATACACTAAAAATATTTGCTTTTGTACTTCCCATAACGGCTGTTACCCACGTTTTAGGTCGCCAATGGTTAATGGTTCGGGGGAATGATAGTCAATATTTTAAAATATTATTAATAGCGTCCATGATAGGGATTATCTCTATTTATATTCTAATAAAATCCTTTGGAATTTTAGCAATACCCTTATCACTAATTTTTTATGAACTGGTTACTGTTTTATTAATATTGGGTTTTTTAAGAAAAGTAAAATAAGTTTATGATTCGTTCGTTTAATATGAAGACAGATACACTTATCCATATGATGATTGGTTCAGCAGTTATCGGAATTGGAATTAGTTTTTCCGATTTTTATTTATTTCACTTTTTTCTTTTTGCCTTATTCATGGTTTTATTTTTTCAATTGAAAAGTACGAATTTTCAACTGACTTTTGAGAATAGATATGGGAACTACGAATTACTTTTTCTTATCATGATCGTTTGGTACGTAATATCCATTTTTTGGGCACCGGATATTGAATATGCAGGGAAATATTTATTCTATATTTTTTGTGGCATCTCAATATCGTTAACAATTATTTACTTTAGTAAAACAGAAGAAAAATTGAATGCACTATTTAAAACAATTGGTGGTGTTTTATTGTTTGAACTTTTCTTTGCACTTTTAGAATCCTTTACAAATTTTCGCCTGCCTATTTCACCCTACTCATCTTTATTGCCATACTTTGGGAAAGAAGCTGTTACTTTTTCTGAATTTGATAGTTTGTTTGTTTATTCAGATTTTCGACCACCGACTGGGTTTCATTGGAACACAAATAATTTAGCCATTGGAATGATGATGATTCTACCATTTTTCTTATGCAGTCACCAAATTATAGTCAAAATTTTAGGTACTGTCGCAATTTTTATTATAACAATATTTGCAGCATCCAGGGCTGTTTTTTTGGGATTAATCCTTATCCTCTGCCTTTACCTTATTGTTGTAAAGAAAAAAGTTGCGACACTATTTCTCATTTGGATTACTGTAATAGGGATGTTTTGGGGTATGAGCCAATTGGGTGAAAGTGAAAATCCTAGGATAAATGAGATCGCCAATTCTATTGAAGCAATATCCTTATATCTTAAGGGAGATATTGATGTCGGTGGCTCTCTTGAATGGCGTAGAGAATTAGTTGATAATGGAATAGATGCCTTAATCGCGAGCAATGGCTTGGGTGTTGGTGCCGGGGGATCCGTCGCAATTCAAGAAAAATTAGGTGGCGTTGCTGGTCGTTTCACAAGTATGCATAATTTTTGGATAGAATTATTGGTTGAAGGAGGCGTTGTATTCTTTAGCATAATCCTACTTTGGTATGGAAGTATAATCTATAATTTATTTAAAATTTCAAAATGGAATAAAAATGAAAGCCTTAGTTATTATGCATCATCATTATTATTATCAATGATTGGTTTCATTCCTGCTGCGATTGCCGCCAGTTCAACTATCTACTTTTTCCCCATGTGGATTATGTTTGGCATGGGTATAGCGGTGATTAATCTTTATAGGAAAAATCTATTACTGCCCCATAGAAATTAGTATTGGTGCATTATCATCATTTTTAAAGTCACAAAGTATGCTTTTCGCTTTTTACGGGATACCCGACTTAATGGAGATAAGATTGTTAAATAAGCACACTTTGCAATAACCAGGATATAAATAGCAAATTTTAAGATAAAGCCTTCGAATGTATGATGATAAAGTTTAAAATATTTGATCTTGCTGATTAATTGGTTCGAAATTGCAATGGTCCAATTCTTCTCAGCACTTTTACCTGAAAAGTGTATAATTTTTGTCTCCGGTAAATAAATAATTTCAAATCCTTGTTTTCTTATCCTGTTGCAGCAGTCAATATCTTCCATCCAAAATAAGTTTTCGTTAAAACCATTTAACGCGTTAAATAAATTACCCCTTACAAAAAACGCTCCTCCTGATATAGAATCAACAGCAAGCGTTTCCCCCATATTTCTCTTACCATAATTTTTTTTCTGATTAAATATTTCTAAATGATAAATACTCAAAAGTGTATTTATTAAAGTTGGCTTTCTCCAAAATGATTTTTGTGTCTTCCCGCTTTTATTTATTAGTTTTGGTCCAATGGCTGCAATTTGTGGATTTTCACTTATAAAACTATGAAGAATATTGAGGCTGTCTTCTACCAATTTTGTATCAGGGTTTAGCAGAAATAAATATTCTCCCTGCGCCATATTAACCCCCTGATTTACAGCTCTTGAAAATCCAATATTATCTGCATTTTTGATTAATTTAATTGCAGGAAGATTATTTTCAATATATTCGGTACTTCCATCTTCAGAAGCATTATCCACAACAATTATTTCATAATTTAATTTTTCTGATGTGAAATTTTGAATAGAATCAATGCAGTTAATAATGTATTCTTTCACATTATAATTAACAATAATAACAGAAATATCAATCATAGAGGTAGGTTAATGTTTTTTTTTTGAATTAAGATGAAAATATTATTATTATCCGATGCAAACTCATCCCACACTGTAAAGTGGGCACTTTCTTTGAATAAGCAGGGTGTGAATATACTTCTGTTCAGTTTATTTAAGCCAAACCAAGAAATTCAGAAAAGATATGATGAATTTGGCATAACTATTGTTGAAGCAAATCTTCAAAGTAAAATATCCGAATTAAGACGCCCAAATTTGAGCAAACTCAATTATATATTATCATTGCGGCTTTTAAAAAAAACGATTGCGTTATATCAGCCTGACATTCTTCATGCACATTATGCTTCTAGTTATGGTGTATTGGGATATTTATCAAGATTTCGCCCTTTTTTGTTATCCGTCTGGGGAAGCGATATTTATGATTTCCCTGAGAAAAGTATCATCAATAAATGGTTATTAAAACGAGTTATTAATAGTGCCGATAAAATTTGCTCTACCAGCAAAGCGATGGGGAATATTGTGTCCCAAGAATATGGAATTCCTAAATTAGAAATCATTCCTTTTGGAATTGATATCCATTATTTTAAACCGGTGGGTGGTAATCAGGATCAATTTATTGTTGGTACTGTAAAAAGTATTGAAAAACATAATGGAATTGACTGTTTATTGGATGCAGCAAAGATAATTATCCACGATTTTAAAATTAATAACATCAAATTTTTAATAGTGGGTGATGGAACAGAACTGGAGAAAATGAAAATAAAATCATCCGAATTAAGCTTGGATAATTTCGTAAATTTTGAGGGTTTTATTTCACCAGAAAATGTTGTTGAGTATTATCAAAAAATGTCTATTTTTATTTCAGTTTCAACCAGAGAAAGTTTCGGTGTATCCATTTTGGAAGCGGCATCATGCCAAGTTCCCGCAATTACATCCAATGTTGGTGGTCTTCCAGAAGTAAACAAACATAACGAAACAGGCTTAGTCATTCCGCCTGAATCACCAAAAGAATTAGCTTACGCCATAAAAAAATTATATAATAATAATGCATTGAAAAACACGATGGGCAAAAATGCAAGAAATCGTGTAAAAGAAAAATTTAATTGGAATAATAATGTGCAAAAAATGATTACAGTTTATAATCAAGCGACTAATAATAAATGAAATTTAAATTTCTAAAGATGATATCTTTCATTGTTGGAGCTCTTGGTTTAATCATTCCCATGCTCTTTCTAAATGGTTGTAGCAAAACAGGTGTGGTGGAGGAACCATATATTGATCCCCACATTATATTCACTTCTAGGCGCTGGTGGAACTACGATATTTTTATAGCCGATGTTTATGGAGGCCATATGACCCACCTCACTAAAAACAAATGGTTAGACTTTAGTCCTGCAGCCTCCCCTGATGGGTCTAAATTAGCATTTGTATCCGATCGTGATGGGAATAGGGAAATTTATATATTGGACTTAAAATGGATGGATGGTTATACCCAATGGGAAGGTGTGAATCTAACAAACATATCCAAAACTTCAGGTCATGATTGGACGCCTCAGTTTTCACCCTCAAATGATAAAATTGTCTATACAACTTATTTCCCTGATTCGGATAATTATGACGTATTTATTATGAACATAGACGGGTCTGGGAAAAAGAATATAACGAATTCACCAGGGTATGAAAAAAATCCCCAATTTTCTCCAGAAGGATCTTTTATACTTTATCAGTCTTGGGAAAAGGGTAAAATGGAAATTTTCTTCTCAAATTTATTGGATGAAAATAACATTAATTTGACGCGGAATACATCTTCTCACGATATTATTTCTGCTGGTAATGCCATTTCTCCAGATGGTCAAAAAGTTGTCTTTACTTCTGATAGAGACAAAAATAAAAACATATATATCATGAACACTGATGGTACTGGCCAAAAGCAATTAACCTCTCATCCCTCAAATGACTATGAACCCGTCTTTTCCCCCGATGGCCTATCAATCGTTTTCACATCCGAAAGAGATGGAAATAAACAAGTTTATATTATGAACCAAGAGGGAAAAAATATGGCCAATCTATCCAAAAATTCAGCCGATGATTGGGCTCCAAAATATTATTCGGATAATCGCAAAATTGTTTTTCAGTCTCATAGAGATGGGAATTGGGAAATATATATGATGAAACTCGATGGAACGGGTCAAACCAACTTGACGAACCACCCGCGGACTGATTATTCATTCACTGTTCTTCCTCTTAAAAATCCGTAATCAATAATTAAAAACGATGCATGTGTTATTAATTACACAATACTTCCCGCCGGAGATTGGTGCGGCTGCGACGCGCTGGGGGGATTATGTAAAAATTTTAAATAAAAAGGGCCATCGCGTAACGGTCCTTTGTGAAATGCCGAATTACCCATTGGGGGAATATTTCCCCGGTTATAAAAGAGAATGGGTTAGACAGGAGCGCATTTCGCCTAATTTGACAATAATACGAACTTTTGCTTGGGCAAATAATCGTAAAACAACTATTAAAAAATTGGGCCACTATATTGTTTTTATGTTAAGTGGATTTATTAATGCAATAAAAATAAAAAACTACGATTTAATGATAATCTCATCACCGCCACTTTTTGTTGGCGCAATCGGCGCTGTTTTGGCCAAATTTAGATCATTTAATTTTTTTCTGGATGTGAGAGATCTTTGGCCTGAATCAGTTATCGTTTTGGGGGAAGTAAAATCAAGATGGGTATTTAACATAGGTAAAAAGCTAGAGTCTTTAATCTATAACTCAACAACCGGATATATTTTTCCCGTACCGGGGTTTAAAAAATATTTTAAAAAGGAATTCTCTTCTCAATTAAAGAAACCAATGATTAGTCTTATTAATGGTGTTAGTGAAGAATTTATTAAATTATCCCGAAGATATGATCGACAACCAGATGAAAAATTTATGGTGTTATATAGTGGAAATATCGGTTTAGCTCAAGGGCTAGATACGATTCTTCAGGTAGCAAAATTACTCCAAAATAACCCCATTGATTTCTTGTTTGTCGGGAATGGTGTCAAGTTGGAAACATTAATAGTAAAAACAAGAAAAATGAATTTAAACAATGTTTCATTTATGCCCTCTCAAAAAAAGGAAGATTTAGTCCAGATAATAAAAAAATCATCTGTTTGTTTAGTCCCTTTAAAAAATAAGCCTCTTTTTAGAAATGCAATTCCATCCAAAACATTTGAATATATGGCTTGTGGCCGGCCGGTGATTGTGAGTGTTTCAGGTGAAATTGAAAAAATTATAAAAATTGCAAAAAGCGGTTTAATTGCCCAGCCGGAAGATGCAAATTCTATTGCGGAATCAATTATGTATTACTACAATAATAAGGGGAGAATTCAAACTCATGGGGAGAATGGTGTGATGTATGTCAATGCCAATGTCCATAAAGAAATATTAATTTCGGACGCTTTAATAAAAATTCCACACATGAATCCTTCCAATTCCTCATTCGAAAATATGAACTAAATTATGGTTAATGCCAAAATATATAATTATGTCCTATTAAGCACCTTGGTTGGGATAGATGTTATTGCCGGGTTTATGGCATTTTCAATCGTATTATCCCCGAACTTAGTTTTTGGTGTTAATGAATCTCTTCAAGCATTTTTATTGATTGAAATAATTTGGATATCACTATTTGTCCTCTCCAATTTATATGATTCTCGTGCCACATTATCCAGATTTGAGGAAATATTGAGAATAATACCCTTGGTGTATCTGACCCTTATTATACTGATTACCGGGCAGGTAATGAATGTTTATATCCTTCCTTTTGATTTTAAACAAATCTTGGTATATGGTTTTACATTCTCCGGTTTGTTAATTGTTGGCAGAATAGGAATCCACTCAATTCAGAAACTATTGCTCGGACAAAATATCGGATTAAGAAAAACCATTATTTTGGGTGTAAATCGAAGAGGAATGGATGTTTACAAAAATTTACAGGAGAGTTATCACCATGGCTTATCTGTTACTGGATTTGTAAGGGCACATGATGACCCATTAGATTCGGGTCAATTCAAAATGCCAAGTCATATTTTTGGAACGGAAAAAAGCATGAATAATATTATCACAGAAATGGATATTGATGATGTTATCATTGCATTAGATAAACCCTCTCCGGAGAGAATTATGGAAACAATGATGAATTTTAATGGAAATCCTGTTACAATGAAAATTCTTCCGGATATGTATGAAGTTGTTACTGGATTGGCTCGGACAAACCAACTTGTTGGTGTTCCTCTGATTGATGTGAATTTGAATTTGGATACATTTTATTCAAAATATTTAAAAAGAATAATGGATCTGATTATTTCATCACTAGCATTAATTGTAATACTTCCTCTTTGGTTATTAATAGCAGTTACAATAAAATTGGATTCTAAGGGTCCTATTTTTTACGATCAGGAACGCATTGGGAGGGACGGTAAAAAGTTTTATATCAAAAAATTTCGTTCCATGATTTCAAATGCTGAGGAAGAAACTGGTCCTGTCTGGTCTATTAAAAATGATATGCGGGTTACAACAATTGGGAAATTTTTGCGGAGATTTCACCTAGATGAAACGCCCCAATTAATTAATATTATTTTAGGAGAAATGGCCATAATTGGCCCAAGACCAGAAAGACCTTACTTTATTGAAAGATTAGAAAAAAAATATCCATTTTATAATAGGCGATTAAAAATAAGACCAGGCGTTTCTGGGTGGGCCCAAATAAAACAACCCTATGATAAAGACTATGAAGATGTTCATCAAAAATTGAAGTATGATTTTTATTATATTGAAAATTTAAGTTTTAAACTCGATGTAAAGATTATTTTGGGTACTATTTGGGTCACTGTTTTTGGGCATGGTCGATAACGTGACTAAAAATAACTCTGACAAATTAGAAAAAATATTCATAAGTTATGTTTAACTGTTACTTTAAATTTATGTACGGAGTAGAGTTTGGTTAGTATACTAAGAAAAAATATTTGGCTATTTTTAATAATTGATTTATTAATTATAGGCGGAAGCTTATTCATAAGCTACGCTCTAAGGTTTGATTTTATCATTCCCAGTCTATACTTTAATGAATTACAATATGTATTTATTATTCTGGTATTTTCAAAAATTTCCACCTTTTTATTTTTCAACCTTTATAAAGGAATGTGGAGATTCACAAGCATAACAGATTTAATCAATGTCATAAAAGCAACAACTGTAGCCTCCCTTTTTTCAATTGCCGTAATATTATTAATTTTAGAATCTAATATTATACCCAGGAGTGTTTTATTAATCGACTATATTCTTACAACTGTAGGAATTGCAGGATCTAGGGCAAGTGTTAGAATATTCAGTGCAAAATTCTCCAAGAAAAAAAATGGTAAATTAAGTTTACCAGTTAAAATTAAAACTCGATTGATTTTATTGGGCGCTGGTAGTACCGGTGAAAGAATCATTCGAGAAGTGAAAGAAAGTCCTTCAAGCAAATATGAAATTGTTGGATTACTTGATGATGAGTCTAATAAAATTAATTCAACAATTCATGGCATTCCCGTATTGGGGAAAATTGAAGAATTACATTCAATGCCTATACCATTTGATGAAATATTGATATGTATACCGACTGCTTCTGGGACAGAAATGCGATCAATTATTAATCATTGTAAAATTGTTCAAAAACCATACCGTACAATTCCAACCGTTTATGAATTGATTGATAAAAAGATTTCGATTAATATGATTAGAGAAGTATCCATGGCTGATCTTCTAGGGAGAGATGAAGTCAATCTTGATCGATCAAAAATTTCTAATTATTTATATGGAAAAAGAGTACTTATCACAGGAGCGGGCGGATCAATTGGTTCGGAACTGGTGAAGCAATGTTTGGGTTATAATCCCGATTTAATGATTCTGTTTGATCAAAGTGAACATAACCTATTTAAAATTGATAATTATTGTAAGGAAATAAATAATAATATTGGGATTCAACCAATCTTAGGAGATATTAGAGATACCTCTATTCTTAATTCTGTCTTTAGTTCCTTTCAACCTCAAGTTGTTTTACATGCCGCGGCTTATAAGCATGTGCCAATGCAAGAAAATAATCCTTGGGAAGCTGTGGTAACAAATATTCAGGGAACTTTGAATGTGATGGAGGCATGCGAAAATAGATCAGTAGAAAAATTTGTATTGGTCTCAACAGATAAAGCTGTTAATCCTACCAACATTATGGGAGCCACAAAACGCGTTGCTGAAATTTTAGTTCAAAGTAAAAGTAAAAATTCAAAAGTAAGTTATATGGCGGTTCGCTTTGGAAATGTAATTGGTAGTTCAGGAAGTGTTATTCCAACATTCCAAAAACAAATTAAAAATGGAGGCCCCATTACCATTACCGACCCAGAAATGAAACGATATTTCATGTCAATTCCAGAAGCAGCGCAACTTATTCTTCAAGCGGGTTCTATTGGGGCGGGCGGCGAAATATTTGTCTTAGATATGGGTAAACCAGTTTTTGTTAAAGATATTGCATATGAATTAATTAAACTCTCAGGATTAGAGCCAGAAGCAGATATCGCAATTGAATATATAGGACTCCGTCCCGGTGAAAAAATGTTTGAGGAATTGATGATATCAGGAGAAAATATTGTAGATACTGCCCATGAAAAAATAATGGTATTGAAAAATGGCAAAGGGTATAATTGGGAACAATTATTATCCTATATTGAAGAAATAGTACAAACAACAACATCATTTGACTCAAATTTAATAAAAGAAAAACTAAAAGAATTTGTTCCAGAGTATTCCCCCGCCAAAGAAAATGAAATTATTAAACTAACCCCGTCTGGAAGAATTGAGTTTCACTGACAATTAATCATTCAAATCAATTAATTTATTTTTATCCTTAATTTCCCGTGATGATTAACAAAATCTCACGGGTTTTTATTTTTCAGTTATTTTTGATTATAACTATTGGTGCCCAATCTACATTCCAATTTGATATTCAAAGCAAGAGGAATGGATCGTCGGGAGAGGAAAGGCCTTTTTGGTCAATGTCAAATTATATGGGCGCTTTTGATTACGGCCCATTTATATCTATTTCATCAATGAATATTAACAATGCATTTTTTGATATGGGTTTTTCTTTTATCCTCTACCCCTCCCATAGAAAACACTCCTACATGCCCATTGGATTTGTAAGTAAAAAAAAGAAATATTTTAAAATAAAGATAGGCCGGTGGAAGAAAAATATAACAACTGAATCAGATTTATCTACAGGATCGTTAATTCAAAGTAATAATGCCATTCCAATCCCCAAAATATCTTTAAGTGTACCTAACTATAATAAGGTTATAATTTTCAAACAGGAATTTTGGATCAAGGGTGGATTCTCTCATGGTTGGTTTTCTAAAGGAGAGTATGTACAGGCGCCCTTACTCCATGAGAAATATTTATACATTAAAAAACCTTTCAACAATAATTCTGCCTTAAGTATAGGTGTAGTTCATGAAGCGATTTGGGGTGGCGCCACCAAAAATCATGGGAAACAACAGCAATCCTTTTCGGATTTTGTTAGGGTAATATCCTTTCAATCCGCCTCAAAAATAGGTATTCCTCAAGAACAAATCAATGCCCTTGGAAATCACTTAGGCGTTTGGGATATTACATATTTTAAAAACAGTAGTTCAAAAGACTTGAAATTATATTTTCAACATCCCTTTGAAGATAAAAGTAGCGCTTTCCAGCATTTTTTTGATGAATTGAAAAAATGGAAAATTCCCGTAAATAGTTTTGATGGACTTTTTGGAATTGAAATATATAATAAAAAATCACGTTTAGTTTCAAAATTTCTATATGAATACTTAAATACAATGAATCAAAGTGGTCCTGAAGCAGCATCAGATTCAACCTATGGATGGGACAATTATTATAACCATTACATATATCAATCTGGTTGGACTTACAAAGGTAGAGTAATCGGGAATCCATTATTTACATTGGGGGAAAATGAAGGTCATTATAGTAACGGTACTTATATTGTTAATAATAGATTAAAGGCCCACCACATTGGTGTCTCCGGTAATATATCGGAAAAGATAACACATAAAATTTTACTAACATATTCGAAAAATTATGGTACTTATACCGATCAGGATAAATTTTTAAAGAAGAATAAACCCTACCGTTTCTCTAGTGGTATAAAGCAATTATCTGCTCTGGCGCAACTGGATTTTGTGAATGTATGGGGCAATATGAATATCAGAATTTCTTATGCAATAGACCGAGGGGATCTACTAATGAATTCAGAAAGCCTCCTTTTTTCAATAAGTTATAATTTTTCAAACCTTTCTCCTTCGCAATGACATAAAAAGCACATTAAATTCCTCGCCGTTATGGTGAACAAAAATCCCCGAAAGGCAAACCAATGAAATTTCGAACTCCGGGGATTAGTTATTTTTTCCAAAAACTTAATTAAGAATGCACCCTATGTGGTGCATTTTTTGTTTCTGAAAGGAGCAAAATCTAAATGAGCGTAATTCAGCAAATAGTTGTTTTGCAAAAAATTGACTCACAACTGCAAGATATCGCTGAACTGTTAGGAGATCTACCTCGCAAGGTTGATGCTCTCAAAGATGAGGAATCTGCATTAATTAAATCCGTTGAGGATGGGAAATCCCGCATTAAAGAACTAGACCTTGAATTAAACAAATTTGATGGTCAAATGGCCGATTATAAAGGCAAAATCGATAAACATAAAGATCAGCTTTTTCTGGTTACAACCAATAAACAATATGATGCGCTCCAGCATGAAATTGATCACCTCAAGGGTGAACTAGATGTAATTGAAACAAAATCTCTGGAATTTGGTGAGGAGAAAGAAATACTTGAAGAACGGATAAAATCCGAAGAAGAGAATCTGGAATCTTTAAGTACTGATTTGGTTGGTCGTCGAGAAAAACTTGAAATAATAATGAATGATTCCTCAGAAGAAAAGACTAAACTGGAATCCCAAAGACATGGCCAGCGCGGCAGTATTGATATGAGAACACTCACCCGTTATGACCGAATCCACAATGCGAGAAAAGGATTATCGGTTGTAAATGTAGAAGGATCTGCCTGTGGTGGCTGCGGTGCTTTTATTCCTCCTCAGGTTGTATCAGAAGTAAGGGCAGAAAAGGGCACCCAAACTTGTGATAGTTGCAGCCGTTTCCTTTATTGGGAAACCGTATAGCTCTTTCTCATTTTTTTTGTAATTTTAAACGATATTTGAAAATAGAGTCGATCGGATAGTTACTCTCAATCCGCAGCTTGCGAAATTGAGAGAGGAAAGTCCGAGCACCGCAGGACAGGATGCCTCCTAACGGGAGGGCCCCTTAAATGTGGGGATGGAAAGTGCAACAGAAAATATACCGTCCATCAGCTGGTGGATAAGGGTGAAAAGGTGGTGTAAGAGACCACCAGGTCCAGCTGTAAGGCAGGATGCTTGTAAACCCCATCCGGTGCAAGATCAAGTATACCCCAAGATGTAGTCCGCATCATTATTTAGGGGAGGGTTGATCGCGTGATCCAATCAGAAATGGTTGGACCAGATGAATGACTGTCGATAACAGAACTCGGCTTATAGATCGGCTCTAATTTTAATAATCTCCCTTTTCAAAGGGAGATATAGAGGGATATTATAAACAATGACGCCTTGTCAAAGCTTGCTTGCCAATCGAAGCTTTAGCGTAGAATTGCCTCCCCGCCCGATTTGTATTTTAATTTATTAGAAGACGTGGGGACAACTTCATGAGCAATGGGAATGGCATATTCTTTTTTGAATTGAAAAATAGTAAATTGACTATAATTTATGGTTATACTTTCTAAATTTAGAATCTTCTTCGGGATTTAATATCATGCGCTGGAATATTAAAGAACCACCTGAAGACCTTGTTTCCTCTCTAAAAAAAGAGTTCAACACCTCCCATATTATTGCCAAGGTGATGGCCAACAGAGGACTTAAATCACTAGAGAGTTCAAAAGACTTTTTTTCACCATCTTTTGATCAACTCCACGACCCATTTATGATGAAAAATATGGATATAGCTGTAGATCGCATTATAAAAAATATTCAAAATGAAATTCCAATTCTTGTCTTTGGGGATTATGATGTTGATGGCACAACTGGTGCATCATTATTATATCTTGGATTAAAAGATCTTAACGCAAAAGTTGAGTTCTATATTCCCGATAGAGAAAAGGAAGGTTACGGATTATCCGCTGGTGGAATTGATTATGCCAAATCAATTGGGGCGGATTTGCTCATTACCTGCGATTGCGGTATTAATGCTTTCAACCCTGTGAATTATGCAAATGATTTGGGAATTGGTGTTATTATTACCGATCACCACATTCCTGACGAAAAACTTCCTAATGCATACGCAGTACTTAATCCAAAGCAAAAAGGCTGTGCATACCCCTTTAAAGGGCTGTGCGGGTGCGGCGTAGCCTTTAAGCTCATATCAGCTTTGTCGGAGAAGTGCGGTGCCGATTCAAATGTGGGACTAAAACACCTCGATCTTGTTGCGTTAGCCACATCGGCTGATATGGTTCCAATTCTAGATGAAAACAGGGTATTGGTCCATAATGGCCTTGAAACATTAGAACAGGCTGAAAAACCTGGAATATATCAACTTCTTGTCCAAACAGGATTGGTTGGGGAATCGTTAAATGTAGGGAAGTTAGTTTTCGGTTTGGCGCCCAAGATTAATGCTGCCGGCAGGATGGGTGATGCCAATCGCACTGTAGAATTACTCACAACTTCAGATAAAGCAAGGGCTGAGGAATTGGCATCCATTTTAATCCGAGAAAATAAGCGTCGCCAGCTAATCCAGGAAGATGTGGTGAATGATGCTATTCGCATGGTTCATGCACAGGTCGATTTAGCGCAGGATAAAGTTGTCATCATAGGATCAAAGGGTTGGCATCCCGGCGTAATCGGTATCGTGGCATCCCGGATCAAGGATGAATTTTCACGGCCTGCTATTATCATTTCATTTGATGAAGACGGAATTGGGAAGGGGTCAGCTCGGAGTATTCCTCAACTTGATTTGTATGAAGCCCTATCCCATGCGAGCAAATTTCTCGAGGGATTTGGGGGGCATCCTATGGCAGCAGGTATGACTATTCGTGAAGATAAATTTGAAAATTTTAAATCAATTTTTTTAAGAAATGTGAATAAAATTCTCGCAGAAGAAGATTTAATTCCTCGTATTAGTATTGATGGTGAAATGGCCCTTACGGATATCAATTCGCGTTTTATGCGATTTTTGGAAAAACTGGGTCCCTTTGGTCCTGGTAATATGCGCCCCAAGTTTGCCAGCCGAAATTTGTCGATTTCAGGCCAACCTCGCCTAATTGGGAATGGTGAACATGTTCGTTTCACCGTCAGTCAAAATGGTAGGAATTATCCTGCAATTGGGTTCAAATTATCTTCTCATTATGAGGATTTGATTCGTGGTGTTCCCATCGATCTTGCCTACGTGGTGGAGGTAAATGAATGGCAGGGAAAATCCATGATACAACTCAATGTTCGCGATATACAAATTCCAAATAAACCCAATTAATACCTAATGCACCGAACTAAAATAATCGGTATGGGATTTCACGTCCCCGACCGCATTCTAAAAAATAATGATTTGAAGCAATGGATGGATACCTCCGATGAATGGATCCAGGAACGTTCAGGAATTAAAGAACGTCATTGGGTCAGTGAAGAAGAGGCCGCTTCAGATTTAGCATTGGCCGCTTCAAAGAAAGCTATGGATATGGCCGACATAGAGGCCCATGAAATAGACCTCATTATTGTGGCCACAATTTCATCAGATTATTATTTTCCCGGCGTCGCCAATCAACTTCAGGCAGCCTTAGGATTACGGACGGTAGGAACTTTTGATTTAAAAGCTGCTTGTTCAGGATTTGTCTACGGCCTTTCAGTCGCTGATCAATTTATTCGAACCGGCCAGCATAAAACCATTTTAGTCGTGGGTGCAGAAGCGCAATCTAAATTTATAGACCTTTCTACTCGCGGCAGGGATATGGGTGTTCTGTTTGGTGACGGTAGTGGCGCGGCAGTACTCCAGAGGAGTAATAATGAAAGTGGAATTTTATCTACCCATATTCACAGCGAAGGCGCTAATATGAATAATTTGTGGATGGAAGGCCCTGGAACGAGAGGAAATAATTGGGTAAACCAAGAATCGATTGATAGTGGTGTTTGCCGTCCACATATGAATGGTCGAGAAGTATTTAAAAATGCAGTGCGCCGTTTCCCGGAAGTGATAAACGAAGCATTGGATGAGAATAATCTTTCGTTGAATGACATAAAATTAATCATTCCTCATCAAGCAAATTTTAGAATTAGTCAAGCTGTTGCCAAAAGATTGGGCGTTGGGATGGAAAAGATTTTCAGTAATATACATAAATATGGAAATACAACTGCCGCTTCCATACCAATTGCATTAACAGAAGCTTTGGCAGAAGGTAAAATCAAAAGAGGTGACAATATAATATTGGCCGCTTTTGGTGCTGGATATACTTGGGCTTCAGCCGCCATTCGGTGGTAAAATACTCATTATAATCCAACTTTTTAGGAATTTAATTTCAAACGATAAATAAGAGAAAAATGGACAAATTATTTTTTTCAGATGAACATACAATGTTGGTAGAAATGGTACGTGATTTCGCCAATAATGAAATCACCCCAATCGCTGCCGATTTGGATGAAAAAGAAATATTTCCACGAAACTTGGTCAATCAAATGGCTGAATTGGGCCTCATGGGAATTCCCATCCCGGAGGAATTGGGCGGTGGCGGAATGGACACGGTAGCCTATGCAGCCGCTGTGATGGAATTGGCAAGAGCCGACGCTTCTGTGGCCATTACAATGGCGGCCCATACATCCTTGGGCACAACACCAATCGTAATTGCGGGGAATGAGGAACAGAGAAAAAAATATGTCCCTGCTTTAGCCTCCGGAGAAATGATCGGAGCTTTTGGCCTTACAGAACCGGGAGCGGGGAGTGATGCAGGAGCCACCAAAACAACTGCTGTAAAAAAAGGTAATGATTATGTAATCAACGGTGGGAAGATATTTATTACCAATGCCGGTGAAGCTGGTCTCATCAACATTACTTCTCGAATAATTGAAAATGGAGAAGATTTAGGAATCGGCGCTTTTATTGTTCCAACCGATACGCCGGGATTTAAACTGGGCCCCAAAGAAAAGAAAATGGGATGGCGTGCCAGCGACACACGGCAATTATTTTTTGAAGATATGGTTATCCCTGCCGAAAATATGTTGGGAACACCGGGGAAAGGATTTAAAACATTCCTGAAAACGTTAACCGGAGGAAGGATTTCCGTAGCGGCCCTTTCTGTAGGGACTGCTTTGGGAGCATATGAGCGAGCCTTAAAATATTCCACTGAACGAAAAGCGTTTGGGAAAGAGATTCATGAATTCCAAGCTGTGGGGAATAAATTGGCTGATATGGCTACCGAGATCGAAGCGGCAAAATTGCTAACATTCCATGCGGCGTGGATGAAGGATCAAGGAAAAAATATTATTAAAGAAGGTGCTATGGCCAAACTGTTTGCCAGTGAAACTGCCATGAAAACAACAACGGAAGCGATCCAAATTCTTGGAGGATATGGCTATGTTAAAGAATATGATGTTGAGCGCTATTTCCGTGATGCGAAAATACTTGAAATTGGCGAAGGCACCAGTGAAATTCAACGCCTGATTATTGCAAAAAATATTGTTAATTCTGTCAAAGGATTTTAATGGTCCGCATTCCCAATAAGCCATCCATTTACCAGAAATTTTCTGATATTCTAAATCATTATTGGCGGCAAATATCCATCTTAATGGCAGTTATTGCTGTTCTATCATTCTTCTTTCCCCAGGGAAAGGCACTTCTCTATTCTTATCAACTGAATGATGTGGCGCGGGAAGAAGTTGTAGCGCCTTTTAATTATCCTATTTTAAAAACAGACCAAGAATTGCAATCTGATTTGGATGAAGCTATAAAGTCAGAACCTTTTTTATTTTCCCGTTCACAAGATATTGTGGATGGGCAAGTGGCATCTATCCATAAATATTTTAGTTTGGTCAATGCACTCCAGTTGGGAAATAAAAAATTATCTGCTTCAAAAGATACACTTTATCGGAACCGCTTTTCAGATCAATATGATGCGGCCCGTGTTACAGTTCAATCAGACAGTGCCGCTTTAGCTGTTTTAATGGTGCAAATTCAAAGTGAATTTGCCTTTGCTTCAGATGATGAAAATTGGATCAATATTTTCACTTTGGACCCGTCGGACCCTTTAATGATTGATTTGGAAAAACTGCAAAATGATATGATCCAGATTTCCCGCAACCGTTGGGCCGAAGGGATTTATGATATTGAACTGGCTGAGATTATCAGCAATAAAGTGGCTGTAAATATCGGAAATGATGAAGCACCGGAATTGCAAAATCCCACCACTTATAATGACCTGCAAAATGCATGGACAAAAGCGCGAGTAGAAGTGACCAATCAATATCCTGATGAAGCAGATATTCGCCGTGATATGGGTTACTCCCTCGTAGTTGAGTTTATGAAACCAAATTTGGTTTATGACCGAGAGACCACGGAAAGAAGACAACAAGCACGGCAGGATCGAATTCCTCGAAATAAGGGAATTATCCTGAAGAATGAACGGATTGTGGATGCCAATACACGAGTCACAGCTGATGATCTACAGAAGCTCCACTCTTTGTCAGTGTCCGTTGACAAAAAAGCAAGAGAAGAGCGAGGGCTCGATATTGCTTTAGCATATTTAGGTCGAATCCTAGTTATCGGAATTATCATTTCATTCTTCTTTACTTTTCTCCTTACTTACCGCACACCCATTTTTGAAGATTGGCGAATGGTCCTTTTGCTCGGTCTCATCTTTACTATCGAAGTTGGCCTTGCTTATTTGTTTACCCAAAAGTTAGAATTATCTGAATATCTAATTCCCATAACCGTGGCCGCGATGGTTCTTACTATCATGTTTGATGCGCGGATTGGTTTTATGGGCATTACCTCCATAATCTTATTGGTGAGCATTCTCATCGGGAATAATGTGGAATTCATGGTAACATCGATGTTCACTTCTTCGGTTGGCATCTATGCAGTTCGGCAACTTCGGCGGCGGAGCCAATTATTCACCGCCATTTTTGCTTTGGTAGCCAGTAGCGCTCTTGCCATTCTTGCACAGGGATTATTCAAAGGCCATTCTTGGCCCGTTATGGGTTACGATATGATGAACTTAACCGTGGTGGCAGTCCTGAGCCCCATCGTGACTTATGGGTTGATCGGTTTGCTGGAAGTATCATTCAGTATTACGACTAATTTAACTTTGATAGAATTACTGGACTTTCAGCATCCACTTTTAAAACGCCTACAGCAAGAAGCAAACGGTACTTTTAATCACAGTATTGTTGTGGGAAATTTGGCCGAAGCGTGTGCTGATGCCATTGGCGCTAATTCTCTTTTATGCCGTGTTGGAGCATACTATCATGATTTGGGTAAAATGATTCGGCCTGAATATTTTATTGAGAACCAATATGCCGGTGAAAATAAACACGATACACTTACGCCTGTCATGAGTGCCAAGATTATTAAAAACCATGTGACAGAAGGGTTGAATCTTGCTAAAGAATATAGATTACCCAGAATCGTGAGTGATTTTATTCCCATGCACCATGGCACAACAAGGGTGGAATATTTTTACCGAATGGCGCTGGAAGCAGCAGGTAAAAGCAAAATTAATGAAAAACAATTTCAATATCCCGGACCGAAACCGAACACCAGAGAAACAGGTATTCTCATGATATGTGAAGCTGTGGAAGCGGCCGTCCGTTCTATCAAAGAACCGGATATTTTAAAAATTGAAGATATGATTGATAAAATTATCAACTTACGGGTGTCTGCCGGCCAACTTTCTGAATGTCCTTTAACCTTGGATGAGTTAACCCGCATCAAAGGAAAAATTGACGGCACCACGGGGTTGTTGCCTGTCCTTCGAGGTATTTACCATATTCGGATTGAGTATCCCGATGATAAAAAAGATGATAATCCCGGCGAGGTTGCTCGGGCGTGATATCTATAAAGGTTGATTCAGATCCCGCTTTGGAGGGGCCCCTGGAATCGGCTGTTATTTCAATTATAAATTCTGTATTCGAAATAGAAGGAATTCTAAATTCAGAATTGTCACTTATTTTTGGGTCCGATGATTTACTCAGTAATTTGAAAAAAGAATTTTTCCAAAAAGATCAATTCACCGATGTTATAGCCTTTCGCCTGAATAACTATAGAGAAAAAGAGGTTGAAGGTGAAATTTATATTAGCCTTCCTCGGGCGAAAGAGAATGCGGGAAAATTTAATGAACCATTTAAAAAAGAATTAGGCCGATTGATTATCCATGGCGGATTGCATCTATTGGGTTATGAAGATGAGTCCGAGGATAATAAAAAGATCATGACAGAAAAAGAAAATCACTATTTAGAAAAAGTCAATTGGGATGCGCTTTATGGGTGATATGGGAAAAAGGTTCGAGGAATTGGTGCGAATTGTTGAACGGCTTCGTGCCTCCGATGGCTGTCCTTGGGATAGAGAACAAACCAATGAATCTTTACTGCCCTATTTTATAGAAGAGGCCTACGAGGTTATCGAAAGTGTGGATGAAAAAAACTGGGAAAATCTAAAAGAAGAGTTAGGCGATATTCTCCTCCACGTGGTTTTTCAAGCATCCATCGCTGAGGATGATGGCAAATTCAAACTGGATGAATCTCTGAAAATAGTGAATGAAAAACTGGTGAATCGCCATCCCCATGTTTTTGGCGATGCTCAAGCTGATGCGGCCTTTCATGCCAAACAAAATTGGGAAGCAGCCAAGCATAAAGAAAAAGGACGTAAATCCCGTTTGGATGGGGTGCCCAATAATTTACCCGCTTTAGTCCGGGCCCAACGTCTTCAGCAAAAAGCCAGTTATGCCGGTTTCGATTGGGATAAAGTGGAACAAGTATGGGATAAGATTCATGAAGAAATTTTGGAATTAAAGGAGGCCCAAGATAATAGTGGTAAAGACCATATTGCTGAAGAAATTGGTGACGTAATCTTTTCAATTGTAAACCTGGCGCGCTTTTTGGATATCCCCGCAGAAGATGCTTTAAGAAAAACGAATAAAAAATTTATCCGCCGATTCAAAAATGTAGAAGAAGGCATCAAAGCCCAAGGTAAGGAATTGGACGAAGCAACTTTAGAAGAAATGGATGCTATTTGGAATGAGGCGAAAAAGAAAGAATAGTCTCTTTTCAGGATTGCAACGATGAGCATAACGAATTATTCCACTTTTCATTCAATCTTTACTCCCCCTGAATCGTCACCACCAATTTTCGGTTTCCCCCACGGTTTCTGTGCTCACATAAATATATCCCCTGCCAAGTACCCAAATTCAGTTTTCCATTGGTGATGGGGATGTTCACTGATGAACCCAAAATTGATGATTTCAAATGGGCTGGCATATCGTCGGGACCCTCGAATGTATGGTCATAATAGGGCGCATTCTCCGGAACCATTTGATTAAAGTGGGATTCAAAGTCCTTCCGAACCGTTGGGTCAGCATCCTCATTGATTGTCAGTGAAGCGGAAGTATGTTTAATGAAGACCTGCATGGTACCGATTACGATATTTTGAATTTCAGAAACTGCATT
>ENA-OREN01001286-OREN01001286.1-marine-metagenome-genome-assembly--contig:-NODE-1286-length-30074-cov-8.365470_pt1 | contig 30074 bp, 28 predicted proteins | sample MGYA00248624_ERZ508555 | MGnify/ENA primary metagenome ERZ508555 (study PRJEB26222, sample SAMN06267773) | marine metagenome | isolation source: Saanich Inlet, British Columbia, Canada | place...
CAAATTACAAAATAAAAATGTCTAAAATATTAATTGTTTGTAATTATGATTTTACTTTTAATAAGTATATGATTCCATTAGCTAATAAGTTAATGAAAGCAGGTCATAGAGTTGGCGTTATATGTGATGGAGATCAAATTGATTATGAAAAAATCACAGGCAATACTATAGATTTTCATAATATTGTCATCCCCAAAAAAATCACAATTACTGGCTTTATTATTGCTATCAGAATCATTAGGAGGATAATAAAAAAACACCAATATGAGATTGTAAACAGTAATAATAGAAACACCAGTTTTTTAGCGCGCACTGCATTAATGACAATGCCGTTTAGTGGAGTCAAGAATGTTTACACAGCAAGGGGTATGTATTTTCATGATTCTCAGCGATTAATTCCAGGTGTACTTACATACTGGGTAGAGGTTTTTTTACTGTTTTTTACTGATATGGTCATGTCACAAAGTCAAGAAGATGTTGATAGGATGAGTAAAAATCCCTTGGTAAATTCCTCTAAACTGAATGTGATTCATAATGGTATTAACACTGAACGGTTTTCTGTAGAAAGTGCCAATCCACCAAATATTAAACTATCAGGCTTTGTGGTATGCACTATTGGTAGAATTGCAAAAGAAAAAGGTCTTATGGACTTGTTAGAAGCATTCTCTATATTTGTAAGGCAAGAGTCAAATTCTACGTTATTATTGATCGGTGGCGTGTTACATAAAGAGCAAGACCAGGTTCTTGTCGATTTTATGGAGCTTGCTGACAAATTAAATATTAAAGATAAAATTTATATAACTGGCTTGGTGGATAATGTTGAGGATTACTTATCTCTTGCAGATGTTTATATTCATCCTTCATATAGAGAAGGGGTTCCTCGTTCAGTTTTAGAGGCTATGTCGTTAGAGAAAATCGTAATTGCCACTAAAATAAGAGGAGCAAAAGAGATTATTAAGAATGGTAAAAATGGTATTTTATATACCAAGGGAGATATAAACGAGTTGGGAAAAATGATAGAAAAAGTGTACTCTATGACTAATGATGCAAAACAGATAATTGAAAAAATGGCAAGAGAAAGAGTCTTGTATCAATATACTGAGGTATCTTATGTAGATAGACAGGTTATACTTATTAACTCGTTAATATGATATGAAAAAGATTCTTATTCTTATTGCTCTATCAATAGTATCGACACTTTATTACAATAAAGTTGATAATCAAATCACTCAAGAAGATGTGAATTTTATTACAGATAGGTTTATAAAAATCAAAGTTAGTAATCCATACGAAAAAACTTACCAACAACAACTTCAGTTAATTAAATCAATTCAGCATTCTGTTTTTGTTGTTGCTCGCCCTATGGTAGGGATTGAGAAAGGAAAGCCTAGAGAGCCGAAAGACTTATATTTAAAAAAGACAGGGTTATGCTTTGATAGGAGTAGGGTAATTGAGAAAATACTACGTTACTACGGTTTCAAAACTAGACATATTGCTCTGTACTCAACAAAAGAGACAAATTCTACCTTTAAATCGTTGATAACACCAGGTATCGCTTCTCATGCCTTTACAGAGGTGTTTACAAATAAAGGATGGCTAGTAGTTGACTCTAATTCAGAGTGGCTTTCTTTAGATAGACAAGATAACCCAATTTCAGTAGAGGGAATTAAAGACAATAAGGAGAGTGTTAAAAATAAATTAAAGAATAAATTACCTTCGTTTGTTTATGAAGATGATTTTTTTATTATTTATGGTTTGTATTCTCGACATGGGATGTACTATCCTCCATACAATAGCATTCCTGATATTAATTATTCTGAATTTATTGATAATTTTATCTAAGAGTTGTATGGTTATTGAAAAATTAAAGAAAAATATACCTTGGTGGCTCAAGATTATTCTCAAGATTGTATTGAGCCGCTTGCCAATAAATTATCAAAAGTGGTCATTACTTAATTTGTTTAAGCATGGATATCCTGAAAATAAGTTTTTATATGTAGAAAAATTCACTAAACATTATAATCTTGCTTTTCCTGATAATAAGCCCAACAAGTTCGTTTGTCTTGAGTTAGGTCCAGGCGATTCTATTGCAACTGGAATTATAGCAAATGCTTTTGGAGCGACAAAAACATATTTAATTGATGTTGGAAATTTTGCTATACAAGATATCAACTACTATAAAGAATTTTCAAAAGAGTTAATCGAAAATGATATTCAAACACCAGACATATCAAGTATAAATTCATTTGAAGAGTTGTTATCAAGATTTAATATTATATATTTAAAGAGAGGCTTGCAATCGTTTGCACAAATAGCAGACTCTAGTGTTGATATGATTTTTTCACACTCAGCAATAGAGCATGTAAGATTAAAAGAGCTACCGGATATTGTTGCAGAAATGAGCAGGGTTATTTCCAGTGATGGCGTGATGTCCCATAATATCGACCTAATGGATCATTTAAACTACTCACTTAATAATTTACGTTTTAGTGAAAAAAGATGGGAGAGTGATTTTTTTGCAAAATCAGGTTTTTATACTAATAGATTAAGGTATAGTCAGTTGTTGGATATTTTTCAAGATAATAATTTTACTGTTGTGTATAAAGATAAAGGAGAGTGGGTTAATTTTCCAATTGATTTAAAAAAAATCAATAAAGAGTTTGCAGTTTTATCTAACAATGACTTGTTAATTAGAACAATGCATGTTGTAGTAAGAAATTAAATTACTTTATAATTGCTAATTATTACCCATAAGGACTTTAAATTATATGTTTTTTGAAAAGTATTACCAGGAGATTGAAAAAGGATTAAGATCTGAAAAACCCCTTGAATTTGAAAAGCTTGCAGGGCTATTTTCAACAGTCTTAAAAACAAATAAAAAAATTATTTTTACTGGAAATGGTGGTAGCTCATCAATTGCAGGGCATTTGACCGTTGATTGTATAAATGCCGCTGGAATTAGAGCTGTTAACTTTAACGATCCAGGAATAATAACATGCTTTTCAAATGATTATGGATATGAAAACTGGGTTAGTAGGGCGTTAGATTGTTATGCTGACTCCGGTGATGTTTTAGTATTAATAAGCAGTAGCGGTAACTCGGAAAATATATTAGCTGGAGCCAGAAAAGCTAAATCTTTAGGGCTTAGTGTTGTTACACTAACTGGATTTGATACTAGTAACCCATTGAAGAAAATGGGTGATATAAATTTTTGGGTTGATAGCAATAAGTACAATATAGTTGAAATGACACACCATATATGGTTACTTGCTATTGTTGACTATATCATTGAAAGTAATAAGGAGGCATAGATTTGAAATCAATTGTAACAGGAGGCGCTGGATTTATCGGCAGCCATTTGGTAGATAAATTATTGGGCATGGGGCATAAAGTTGTAGTTCTTGATAACTTTAGCACAGGGCGTAAGGAAAACTTAGAGCATGTGAATGATAAGATTAAATTAGTAGAGTGTGATTTATCTGTTAAAGGTGACTGGATTAAGGAGTTTAATGGGGTTGACTGGGTATTTCACTTAGCTTCTCTTGCTGATATTGTACCGTCAATTCAAAATCCTGAGTCATATTTCCGATCCAATGTCGATGCAACGTTTTATGTTCTAGAGGCGTCTCGCCATGCCAACATTAAAAGATTTATTTACTCAGCATCATCGTCATGCTACGGTATACCTGATAGGTATCCAACCCCAGAAGAATCAGATATTAAGCCACAATATCCTTACGCATTAGCCAAGAGGATGGGTGAGGAATTAGTAGAGCATTGGGCTCAACTATACAATTTACCCGCTATATCGTTACGTTTTTTTAATGTATATGGTACAAGATCCAGAACATCTGGCACTTATGGCGCTGTTTTTGGTGTTTTTCTTGCACAAAAACTTGCTAACAAGCCATATACAGTAGTGGGTGATGGCGAGCAAACAAGAGACTTTACCTATGTAACAGATATTGTTAGCGCATTAATTACCGCCGCTGAAAGCGATCACTCTAATAAAATATATAATATTGGTAGCGATACTACAGTATCAGTAAACAAGATTATCGAACTACTTGGCGGCGATAAAATTCATATTCCTAAAAGACCAGGTGAGCCTGATTGCACTTATGCGGACATAACAAAAATTAAAAATGATCTTGGTTGGAGTCCGTCTATTTCTATTGAGGAAGGTGTTGAAAAAATTCTTAAAAATATCGATTACTGGAAAGAGGCGACAGTGTGGAATCCTGACTCTATTTCTGACGCTACTAGTGACTGGTTCAAGTATTTAGATAAATAGTTAAGTGAAACAAACAAAAGCATTATTACTTGCAGCTGGTTTAGGTACAAGACTCAAACCTCTTACTGATATTTGGCCAAAATGTTTAATGCCAGTACGTAATCGACCATTACTAGAGTATTGGCTAAATATCTTGCAAAAATCAGGTATTAATAATGTTTTGGTAAATACACATTATCTTTCAAAGTATGTGGATAGCTTTCTTAAGCAGCCACAATTTATGGGTTGGGTAAATTCGACTTATGAGGGTGATCTACTTGGAACGGCTGGTACCATAAGAAAAAATAGTGATTTTTGTAAAGACAGCACTATCTTGCTTGCACATGCTGATAATTGGACGTGTTGTAACTTTTCTGATTTTTTGGATTATCATCATAACCAAAGACCAAAAGATACAGTTATAACTATGATGACATTCACATGTTTGGATCCCAAATCATGTGGAATTGTAGAATTGGATAATAATGGTGTTGTGGTTGATTTTCACGAAAAGGTAGAAAACCCTCCCGGATATTTAGCAAATGCTGCCGTTTATATTCTAGAGCCGGAGATTGTTGAATGGATAAAAAACAATCCAGGAGTAAGTGACTTTAGTACTGAGGTGGTTCCTAAATTTATAGGTAGAATTGCAACATGGGAGAATAAAGAGATTCATAGAGATATTGGCACTATAGATTCATTGAGAAAAGCCCAAAATGACGAGTGTAATTTCACATTGCATTCTGAAATCAACTTATGGCAACAGAATTTTTTAGAAAATAAAATACATCAAATGATAAATAATGACTCCTAATAATAAAATAAGCACCCCTGACGAAATTAGATCAGATATTATCGGCGATATAGTGCTGTGTTATGGGCATTTTAATTTAATTCATCCAGGGCATTTAAGATATTTACAGCATGCTAAAACCTTAGCAGAGAAGCTTGTAGTTGCAATTAAATCTGATCTAGAGTTAGATGCAGACTCTTTTGGGAATCATTTTTCTGAGAGCGAAAGGGCCGAGAGTGTAGCTAATTTAGAGATTGTTGATCGTGTGGTTGTACTTGATAATAATTCTCTAAACGAATTGATTAATAGTTTAAAGCCTAGTGTGCTGGTTCTAGGTAAGGAGTTTGAAAACCGAAAAATTAAAGAAATTGAGTTAGCAAGTAATTCTGTCAAAAAACAAGGCAAGGTTGTTTTTCATGCAGGAGAAACTCATTATGCATCGACTCACTTATTGCACGATAATATTTCAGATATAGAAAGCAATAATATAGTTAATTTTCAGAGTATATGTAAAAATAACAAAATAACATACGATACTTTGCAAGATAGAATTAGCACTTTTTCTAATTTAAAATTGCTAGTCATTGGAGACACTATAGTTGATAATTATGTCGCTTGTGATGCTGTAGGAATGAGCGCTGAAGCTCCTGTTCTAGTGGTCAAAGAGCTTGAAAATCGTGAGTTTATTGGTGGTGCAGCAATTGTAGCATCACATGTAAGGGTACTTGGAGCAAGGTGTCATTATATTAGCGTGGTTGGAGATGACTTGCTTTCCAATAGTGTAAAAGAGGTGTTGAATGTTCGTGATATTGACGCGAGTTTGATTATTGACCCGAGTAGACCTACAACGTATAAAACACGTTACATGGTCGAGAATCAAAAATTATTTAGAGTGAGTCGAATTAAAGATCATAAAATTTCTGAAAAAATTGAAAATGAAGTTATTAATAAGTTAAATGACTTAGCTTCAGATATTGACGGGATAATGGTAAGTGATTTTGTATATGGTGTTATTACACCAAACATATTGACTGAAATTTTGCGTCTTGCTAAGAAGTTTGATTTAAAGTTATTTGGCGATTTACAATGTAGTAGTCAGGTAGGAAAAGTAACCAAATTTAATAAGTTTGATTTAATTACGCCAACTGAAAAAGAAGCGCGTATTGCATTAGATGACAATGAAAGTGGTATTGAGTGGATTGCCAATAAATTGATAAAAGATACCAATTCTAAAAACATGTTGATGAAACTCGGACCAGATGGCTTTATTGCATACAATAATGAAAAGTCAATGGAAAGGCAAAATTTTCCAGCATTAACGGCAAATCCTATTGATGTTACAGGTGCTGGTGATTCATTGTTTGCAGCAATGTCGGTATCTTTATCTTCAGGTGCTAGTTTAATAGAGTCATCAGCAATTGGTGTGTGTATGGCCTCTTTAGCGGTACAAGAAGTCGGTAATATACCAATAACAAAGGGCAGACTTGATAACTATATTGTAGACATATTAGGATAAAATTAAATTATGAATGATAAGTATGGAATAGAGAGTCATAAATTAGCCTATCATCCTCAGAGAGTTGCGGCGATACTTGATGCAGGCGACAATTGGGATAAAACTAAAAGCATATATCCTATATATATGGAACTTTCCCCAATTGGCGCTTGTAATCATCGATGTACATTTTGTGCAGTGGATTATCTTGGCTATAATCCCGTAAAGTTAGATTTTGATATTATGAAGAAACGCCTTCCAGAAATGGGTAAATTGGGTGTTAAAAGTATTATGTATGCAGGAGAGGGTGAGCCGTTACTATATAAACGGATTTCGGAATTAACAGAAATAACCAAACAATCTGGTATTGATGTTGCATTTACCACTAATGGCACCATCTTGCCTAAAGATTTTCTTGAAAGGGCGTTGCCAAATACGAGCTGGATTAAAGCCTCTATAAATGCAGGAACAGAAGAGACATATCACAAGGTTCACCAAGGAAAAAAAGGCGATTTTAAGAAAGCTATTAAAAATTTAAAGGCCGTGGTAGATTATAGGGAGAAGCATAATCTTAAGGTTGTAATTGGGGCTCAATCCATGCTGTTACCTGAAAATGTAGATGAAATGGATGAACTGGCCAGGGTTTGCAGAGATGAGATAGGGCTAGATTATTTAGTAATAAAACCTTATTCACAACATAAGTTTAGCCTTACTCATAAGTACGAGGGTGTTGACTATACAAAATATGCTCATTATGAAAAAAAATTTACTAGCATGTCATCTGATAATTTCCAAGTAATTTTTCGTGGCAATACAATGAAAAAATATGTTGAAGGGAGTGATAATAGATACAAAAAATGCTATGCAACTCCTAATCTATGGGGATATATTATGGCTGATGGCAGGGTATTTAGTTGTAGTGCGTTTTTATTAGATGATCGGTTTAATCTAGGAAATATACATGAAAATTCTTTTCAAGAAATATGGGAAGGCAGTAAGAGAAAGGATAATTTTAATTTTGTGAAAAAAGATTTAGACATATCCGAATGCCGTCTTAATTGTAGAATGGATGAGATTAACAGATATATTGATGCCATTGACCATCAAACGATAGAACATATTAATTTTATATAAAAAATGAAAGATAACCAGTATCAAAAACTTCTTGCCGAGGCTGATTCGGAATTATTGTCTATTTATACTAAATTAGTAAGAATTAGAAGAATTGAAGAGGCAATAGCTGAAAAATATTTAGAATGGGAGATGCGCTGTCCAGTGCATTTAAGTATCGGTCAAGAGGCTATTCCCGTAGGAATTTCTATGCATTTAAGCAAAATAGATCACGTATATAGTAATCACCGTTCACATGGTCATTATTTTGCAAAAGGTGGTAGTCTTAAAAAGATGATTGCCGAGCTATACGGGAAAGAAACGGGGTGTTGTGGTGGTCGTGGCGGGTCGATGCATCTTATTGATCTAGATGTTGGGTTTATGGGCTCAACACCAATTGTTGGTGGAACAATTCCATTGGCAGTTGGTGATGCATGGTCTGCAAAGATTAAAGGTGAAGATCGTGTTACAGTTATTTATTTTGGTGATGGGTGTTTTGAAGAGGGTGTTATACATGAATGTATGAATTTTTCAGCTCTACATAAGCTGCCTATTATATTTGTGTGTGAAAATAACAATTATTCCGTATATACACAATTAAAAGATAGGCAACCTGATAGAAAGATAATTAATATAGCGAAGGCTCACGGATTAAAAACACACACCGCAAATGGTAACGACGTTCTGGAAGTTTCAAGCATAGCATATAGTGCAGTATCAAATGTAAAGTTAGGTGATGGGCCTCAGTTTTTTGAATTAGATACATATAGATGGTTAGAGCACTGCGGACCATTTGACGATGATCATCTAGATTACCGCCCCAAGGGTGAATTGGCAATTTGGAAAGATAGTTGCCCAGTGAGTAAGTTGAAGAAACACATTAAAAGCAAAGGTTCTCATGAAAAAATATTTAAAACAATAGAAGTGAAAATCGATAAGGAAATCAAAATAGCTTTTGAATTTGCAAAGAATAGCCCCATTCCAAAAATAGAAAATTTAAATAAATACACTTATGCCTAGTATTAAAGATAAAAAAATAAGAAAATTACGATATTCTGAAGCTATTCGTGAGGGAATTGATCAGGCAATGAGTGAAAATCAAGATCTTATCGTAATAGGTGAAGGTGTTCCGGATCCAAAGTCAATATTTGAAACAACTAAAGGGCTGCAAGAAAAATTTGGTAAGAGTCGGGTATTTGACATGCCTTTATCAGAAAATGGTGTGACAGGCATATGCATTGGTGCAGCATTAAATGGAACTCCAGTGCTTATGATACACCAGAGAATTGATTTTTCATTATTAGCAATGGATCAGATTATAAATAATGCTGCAAAGTGGCACTATATGTTTAATGGGCAATCTACAGTGCCAATAGTAATCAGAGTCATTGTTGGTAGGGGTTGGGGTCAGGGGCCACAACATTCACAGAATTTACAAGCCCTTTTTGCACATATTCCAGGTTTAAAGGTAATTACACCAGCAACAGCAAAAGATGCAAAAGGAATGATGGTTGCTGCACTTAAAGATAAAAATCCAGTTATTTTTATTGAACATCGATGGCTGCATCATATTGAAGATTCTGTACCCGAAGAAATGTATTTTTCTGAGTTGGACAAAGCTCAAATATTAAGACAGGGGTCAGACGTTACCATTGTAGCCAATTCATTAATGACAATTGAGACAATGAAAGCGGCAGCGGTTCTTTCGGAAATTGGTGTAAATGTTGAAGTTGTTGATTTAAGATCGATCAAACCCATTGATCTGGATACAATTTTGAAATCGGTTTCCAAAACAAAAAAAATGATTGTAGTTGATTCTGCATGGAAAACTGGAGGTATTTCTGGAGAAGTTGTATCCTTAGTTGTTGAACATGGTCTTGATTTATTGGAGTGCGCTCCGTTAAGGGTGACTTCACCGGATCATCCTGTGCCAACATCACATTATTTGGCAGATGAATATTACAAGGACGCTAGACAAATCTCTTTGAGCGTATTAGATTTTCTTAACATGCAAGATAAGGCAAAATCAATTAGTAATAAATTCACATCAACTGATCCAATAGATGTCCCTAATAGGGATTTTCATGGACCTTTTTAAAATTCTGGAGTGTAAGTATGGAAGTAAGAAAATACAGTAGTCTTAAATTTTTAGGGTTTCCGCAAAGCCTTAAAGCTATGAAAGAAAAAAAAGTAATAGCTCCAGTTCATGTTAGGATAAAGCCGACAAACATCTGTAATCATGATTGCTGGTATTGTGCTTATCATGTTAGTGCTTTACAATTAGGCGGTGGTATGGAGTATCGCGACACAATGCCAAGAGAAAAAATGGAAGAAATAGCCGATGATTTAATTGAAATGAACGTTAAAGCTGTCACATTTTCTGGTGGTGGTGAACCTCTTTTATATAAGCCATTGCCCGGAATAATTAAAAAACTATCCAAAGGTGGTATTAAAGTTGCATCACTTACCAATGGATCAAATTTAAAAGGGAAAATGGCTGATGCTTTTGCAAAATATGGTTCATGGGTAAGGATTTCTCTAGATGGATATGATGATGAGAGTTATAGTAAGGCTAGAGGTGTAAAAGTTGGAGAGTTTACAAGGCTTATTAACAATATGAAAGATTTTTCCGCTCGTAATTCCGACTGTGTTTTAGGTGCTGTGTATATTATTGATAAAGATAATTATAAGCATATTTTCGATTTGTGTTTAAAATTGAAGGGTATAGGGGTTGACCATGTTAAATTATCTGGAGTTATTGTGGGAAATACTGAAAAGGCTGGGAACGAATACCATCTAGGTATTAAGAGTGAAATACAAAAGCAAATTACAAAAGCAAAAACTCTTTCTGATAAAGATTTCTCCATTGTAGATGCGTATCATGATTTAGATTTAAGAATGTGGGATAAGCCTTATACTAATTGTCCTAATATTCTTCATTGTCCAGTAATTGGTGCTGATTCAAATGTATATACATGTCATGATAAAGCATATACAGATGATGGACTTATGGGGTCTATTAAGAATACATCTTTTAAATCTTTTTGGTTTTCTAAAGAAAATGAAAAATTTGTATATACCTTTGATCCATCAAAAAACTGTAAACATCACTGTGTCTGCCATTCTAAAAATTTAATTGTAGATGAGTATTTGTCTACTGACGAAGATCACTTGCCTTTTTTATAATTTTTAAACCTAGATTATGACGAATGGAATGGAGATTGATTTACTTTTAAATTATCCAATAACAAAAAGAGATGTATCAGACAGGCTTAAAACTAAAACTAAAAAAGATAGACTTATAGCGCAAAAATTTGGAAAAGAGTTTTTTGATGGATCAAGAAGTCATGGTTATGGTGGCTTTTCTTATAATCCCCGTTTTTGGCAGTCAGTAATTCCTACATTTCAAAAGCATTGGGATCTTAAGGATGGAGACTCATTGTTAGATATTGGATGTGCCAAGGGGTTCATGTTATATGATCTAAAACAGCAAATACCAGGAATTAAGGTTCATGGCATTGATATTTCTAAATATGCAATTAAAAATGCAAAAGAAGATATAAGAAAATATTGTCAGGTGGGGAATGCAATAAACTTGCCTTTTAATGATAAGAGTATTGATGTTTCTATTTCTGTAACTACATTGCATAATCTGAATGAAGGCGATCTTGCGGACGCTTTATTAGAAATTGAGCGTGTAACAAAAAGAGGTAGTTTTATAACACTAGATGCCTATAGCAATAACAAGGAAAAAGAAAGAATGGAGGCATGGAATTTAACTGCAAAGACAGTGATGCATGTTGACAGATGGAAAGAGTTCTTCTTAGATGTTGGGTATACAGGAGATTATTATTGGTTTATACCATAATTAAGTAGCAATGCGAGTATTAATTTTAGGTGGAGACAGTGCAATAGGTTCTGCATTAGCAGAATATTGGAGTCATGATAAGCATGTTCAATGCTATTCCAGTACACGACACAAAAGCCGAGTGTCAAATAGTAGGATATATATCAACCTTGAGGAGCCAGAATCTTTTCAATTGGATATGCACTATGATGTAGCAATTTTATGTGCTGCGGAATCCAATATTGCTAAATGTGAGTCTAATCCAGAAAAAACTAGAGTAATTAATGTTGTCAATACATATACTCTTTCGAAAGAGTTGAGTTGGTCCAATACACATGTAGTTTTTTTATCATCAAATCAAGTATTTGATGGGACCACACCATTTAGTAAGGTTAATGATAAAACAAACCCAACTAGTGAATATGGAAGGCAAAAAGTAGATACTGAAAAGTTAATCAGTAATTTAAAAAATTACAGCATTTTAAGATTAACTAAAGTCATACATCCTAATCTCTCATTGTTTACAAAATGGGATGATAATTTCGCGCGGGGGGGGCAGGTAAATGCTTTTAAAGATATGACTCTTTCACCAGTTGATATTAAGAAGGTTATTTTGAAGATTGACTCTTTAGCAAGATATAGGAAAGTTGGTGTATTCCATTGCTCAGGTGATGTAGATATATCATATTATGACTTTGCTATTTTATATGCGAGAAAGCATGGTTATTCTGAAGATTTAGTTAAAGGAGGCTCTTGTAAAAGAATAGGAATGGCGCCGCCACTATTTACTAGTCTTACCCTTTATTAGCGCATAATCCTATTATTGAATGGCAAGACACTAATTTTAATTATTATGTAGTGAGTGTAGCTTGATGCCTTCCTTTAAGGATAAATTAAATTTACGATTATTAGTCAACTTATTGCGTACTTATAATTCGATTGGTAGGATTTCACCAAGAAAGCTACTTGAAGCTATTTAAACAACGGAGATTCTATTTTTAGCAAGCGTTATAAATGAGAGGATTGCATTATGATAAATTTCAGAAATAGGGTGTATCTTTTTTTTTGGCCAGAAAAATTATTAAGAGATTATAAGATTAATTCTATATATCTCTCTCTTAAGGGTCAATCTAGAAAAAATGGATTATTCTGTAGAGCTAATTTTTATTTATTATTAAAAATTAGCTCTACTATGGTTTTTAGCATAGTTCTATTTCCGATAAATCTCTTCCTGTATGTGACAAATTATAGATTTATTTATGGAACGCGTTTTCAACAGATTGGAGAGATTTTTTTATTAGATATTGCAATAAAAGAAAATAAACTAAACAAAAATAGTAAGTTAATTTTATTTTATTACCCTCCATTTCATGATAATAGTTATTTGTTATCTTTGTACAAAAAACATGTGATTTTTATTGATAAAACTTGGCTTTTTCCTTTGTTGCTACCATTGTCACACTCTTTTTTAACTAGAATGGATGTTGTTAATTTAGACACGAATTGTACTAATTGTAAAGCAGCAGATATATTTCAAAAATATCAACTTCAATACCAAAAACCTTTAATAAAGATGCAATTGAAAGATGTTAGTGAATGTGAGAATAAGATTAGTAGGCGTATCCAAGGGTGTAAATTTGTATGTGTACACGCACGTGAGGCTGGTTTTAATAATGGTTATTATGCAGACTCAGAAAGAACTACTAGAAATGCTGACATAAATACCTATGATTTATTAATTGATAAATTAATTGAATTGGGTTATGTTGTTGTTAGGTTAGGGGATCCTTGGATGCAGTCAGTTCTATATTTGCAAGAGAAATATAAAGAAAATTTTGTTGATTATGCACATTCTGATTTCCGATCTGAAAAAATGGATGTTTATTTATTGTCTAATTGTGAATTTTTAGTAGCTTGTAGCTCCGGTCCTTCCGATGTTTCCAATATGTTCAATATAAATACACTTCTCTTAAATGGCTACCCTGCAGTAAATAGTTTAAGATTTTTAGAGGGTGATATTTCAATTTTTAAGAAAGTGGTTAATATTAGAACTAGGAAAAATATAAAATTTAAAAAGTTATTTTCCAAGCCTTTTGATTTATCTCTTCAGCATAAGGATTTGAAAGAAATTGGTTATCATTTGGTTGATAATTCTAGTAATGAAATGCTAAATGCATTGGGTGACTTTATATCGATAAGAAAAAATACTTTGGAAGTTAATGAAAAAAAATCAAATATGTCAAAGTATTTTAAGAAGCATCATTATGGCTATAATGGCTCGGGTAAATTTTCAAAATCGTTTATAGAAAGTTATATCGATAATTCAGAATAAGGTAATTTTATATGTTTAGTAAAATTTTAAGAAAGGCATTCATATATCAAAAGGCTTATTTACTCAAGAGTGGAATGCAGAGAGAGTGTTATTCTCAGTTTGGGGAGGATATAGCAATTAATAGGTTTTTTTCCAACCAAGAAGTGGGTTTTTTTGTGGATGTAGGATGTTTTCATCCACTATTCTATAGCAACACCTGGAAATTGTACAAAAAAGGTTGGAGAGGGGTAAATATTGATATCGATGCTGTTAAAATTGAGGTTTTTGATGTAAGGCGTCCAGAAGATATAAATATTTCGTGTGCAGTGTCTAATCAAAGTGGTGTAATTGATTACTACCAAGATGGAGATTATTCGTTAACCACAACAATTGATAAGAGTTTTTCTGAGGCAAGAGGTGGGTATGAAAAAAAGTCAGTAATTTCAAGAACCCTTACAAGCATCTTAGATGATACTGAGTATAAATCATGTTGCATTGATTTCCTATCAATTGATGCAGAAGGAAATGATTTAAATGTTCTTAAGTCACTGGATTTTGATAGATATATGCCAAGACTAATAGCTATCGAAACTGAAGAATCAATACTATCTAATGTTCAAAAGTCAGATGTTTATTTATTTTTATTGGACAAGGATTATATGATGATAGCATGGAATGGCCTATCTTTAATAATGTCTAAAGAGTTACCTCATTACACTAGGTAGTTTACTTTCTTGTTGAAATTGCTATTATTATGAATCATCTAATTAATGTTTATTCTCTACTCTCCATAAAGGAAAAAAAGAAGTTGGTTGTTGTTTTTTTTCTTATGTTGTGTGTAATGTTGTTTGAAATGGCAAGCATAGCCTATCTAATTCCATTGGTTGATTTATTCTCATCCACTCAAGATAATAATTATATAGCTAACTATTTACACAAATTTTTAACTATTGACAATCCAATAGAGGTTATTACTTATGCATTGATTATTTATGCATTTATTTTTTTATTTAAGAATTTAATGTCATTACTTTTATTTTGGGTTCAAGCTAGATTTTCAAATCTACTAAAAGCAAGAATGTCAAAAGATTTGATGATTTATTATATTAGAAAGCCTTACGAGTTTCATATAAATAATAACTCTTCAGAGTTAATTAGAAATGCATTTTCTGAAGTAGGGACAGTTGTTGGTGCAGGTATTCAACCTATTTTACAAATTATGACAGAGTCATTGGTGATTATCGGGCTTCTAGTAATTTTGATTAGTGTAGAGCCTACTGGCACCCTGATAGCTATGATAATAGCCGCTTCTGGAATGTACCTGATTTTTCATTTTCTAAAAACGTATCTTTATCGCTGGGGGAGGGATCGTGAATATCATGACGGTAAGCGTATCAAGCATATACAACAAAGTATATCTAGTGTGAAGGATATAAAAATATTTGGTGGAGAGTCGGAGTTTATAAGTCAGTATCACTATCACAATTTACAAGCTGTTTTTTCCACAATTAAACAGTCATCAATACAGCAATTACCTCGATTAATTATTGAGTCATTAATGGTTCTTCTCATTGTTATATATATTACTAAAATGGTTTACTCTGGATCCTCTGTTAAAGATATGTCTTCAGTTATTGCTGTTTTTGCAGTTTCAGCCCTTAGACTAATGCCTTCCGCAAATAGAATTATAACTGCACTTCAGTCGATCAGATATGGAATGCCAGTTCTTGAGACAATCTATAGTGATTTAAATGATTATAAGAATAATTATTTATTAGAAGAAGTGGGTAATGGTAATGAGACTAAATCTTTAAAATTTAATAAAGAAATCTCAATTAGAAATTTGAGCTATTCATATTTATCTGATGAGCGTCAAGTAGTTTTATCTAATGTTACTTTAACTATAAATAAAGGAGACCGCATCGCCATTATTGGTAAAAGCGGCTCTGGTAAAAGTACTTTGATTAATATTATCCTTGGCTTGTTGGATCAATCATCAGGCTCAATTAAGGTTGATGGTGTTGATATTCGTCCAGTTATATCGCTATGGAGGAAGAAGCTATCTTATGTACCACAGGATATTTTTTTGTTAGATGACACTATTGCCAGAAATATTGCATTTGGTATAGATGTAGATGATATTGATTATGATCGAATTAGAACTGTAATTAAACAGTCTCAGTTACAAGATGTTATTGAACAATTACCTAAGAAAATAGATACAATGGTTGGCGAAAGGGGCATCCGATTTAGTGGTGGACAAAAACAAAGAATTGGTTTGGCGCGCGCTTTATATCATAATCCTGAGATTTTAATCCTTGATGAGGCAACAAGTTCACTTGATATAGGAACTGAAAAAAATATTATGAGTTCTATTTATGATTTAGATCAGAATTTAACAATTATCATTGTTACCCATAGAGAAAGCACTATTTATGGTTGTAATAAAGTTATTTCTTTGGAGAATGGCATGGTTAGAACTTCAAAATGAGTATTAAGTATTCAATTTGCATGTGTAATTACAATATGTCTGACACAATTGAAAGGTCATTAAAAAGTATTTTGAATCAAATAGACTCTAGTTTTGAAGTGGTTCTAGTAGATGATGGATCGTCTGATAATAGTGTTAAAATTGTGCAAAATTTGCAATTGAAATATAATAATTTACGATTGGTAGAGTTGAAAAGAGATCATCAAAGAAAGTTAGGATTTACTCGTAACATCGCTATTAAAAATGCAAGAGGCAAGTATGTCATGCTGCACCTTGATTGTGATGATATATTTGGCCCACACTTGAAAGATTTTGTATGTTTGTTTGAAAAGCTTGAAAAAGCTGCTGGTCAAAATATATTATTATCTGGGCAACATATTAATATGGCTGATCGTGAGTTTTTATTATCTCATGGTCCGTATAAGAATATCTATAGAGGCGAGGATAGGGATCTTTGGTCGCGCCTAGCCACTACGGGTCAGTATATTCCTTTCGATCATGTAGATTTTGTAATTCGACTACCCAAGCCGTATAAAAGAAAGGTGTTAAAATCAATCTATGATACTTTTGACCATATGGTAAATGACTTTAGATTTGGGACTTCATTATTTAAATATTTAGAATTAGAAGTTAAAAAGCGGCATTTATTTTCATTTAAGATTTTATTTATGAGAATGTTATTAATTTTCCCGTCCTGGGTTGTTTCTTTATTTAAAGATAAAATTTCTAATGAAGGTAGTATGGGTGGGTTTGAAGAGTTTTCTGACTACAGAGCCAGAGCCAGAGGGTCATATAAAAGGCTTATGTCTAGGTATGGTGCGTCGGTAGACATGTCATTTATGTCACACGCATCAAAAAAAATATTTGACATATGAAACCTATAAATTTTTTAGTCCCTAAGTTTTCACGGTATTTTAAAAATTTTAAAAATTTTAATAATCTTAGTACTTTTCGAACATTAACAAATGAATATTTAAAGGTGTTGAAGTTAAATGGCAGGGTCTTGGATTATGGTGGCGGTGAGGTTGTTAACTATAAAGATCAAATAAATAACTGGAAGGATATTTATGAAATAGAATTTGAGTCGTTAAATATTGATCCTAAAAAGAATCCAACACACCTAGTAAGTGTTAATGATTCATCAGCAAGGCCAAAAGATCTCGACATGGTGGTATCCTTTAATACATTTGAGCATATTTATGATTTGTTTGAAGTATTTAATGAAATAAATAAAATGTTGAAGCGTGAAGGGAAATTTATTTTTATAGTTCCGTTTATTATAAGAGTTCATGGTCATCCAGATGACTTTTTAAGGGGGACGCCAAGTTATTGGCATAAATTACTTAAAGATAATGGGTTTAAGGGTATAAATATTGAGGCTATCACATGGGGCCCATTTAGTTCCGCTCAATCTATTTCTGGAATTCCAGGCCCATTTAAAAAAATTAGAAAAAATATAGCCTTATTGTTAGATATTCTTTATTTTAAATTTAAACTAAACGGAAAGAAAACTATACAATGTCAACAGGATGATCCGATATGTTCAGCGCCACTGGGGTACTGCATCTCATCATTTAAACGATAATTTTTAGTAAAATAATTATGCTTAAAGCGCTAGTAAAAAAAAATCATTCCATATAAAGTGTACTTTCCAATTACATCTAAATATAGGGAAATATTATCAAAAAAATATGCCGGAGATAAGTTTTTTTGTCCAATTTGTAAAGCGGGATTTTCTAATTTCTTAGAGTTTGGTTTTGATAACAATGTAATTAGAAAATATAATATTATTGGTGCTGGGTTGAGTCCAAATGGAACATGTCCTAGATGTTTATCAAATGATAGAGAAAGGCATGTGTTCTTATATCTAAAACAGCATCATAAATATTTATTTAAGGATGTAATTAACTTGTTACATATAGCTCCAGAAAAGAATTTGTGGGAGATGTTTAGAAAGCAGAAAAATATTAACTATATGCCGGCCGGACTTGATATGCAGTTAGCGTCAGTAAGAATGGATATTACTAAAATACAGGAGAATGACAATCGCTTTGACATGGTGATTTGTAATCATGTATTAGAGCATATTGTTGATGACAGGTTAGCTATGTCCGAGTTATTTAGGGTGCTAAAAAAAGGCGGATATGCTATTCTTCAAGTCCCCATATCTTTTCAAAATGACGATACAGTTGAAGACAAATCAATTGTTGATCCGGATAAGAGAAGGGCGGTGTTCGGTCAGTCTGACCATGTAAGGATTTATGGGCGTGATTATATTTCACGTCTTAAATCAGTTGGATTTTCTGTAAAGGCTGTTGATTTCATTAGTGAGCTTACAGATGAGCAGGTGCAGAAGTATAGTTTAATTCCAGAAGAAAGGGTTTTTGTATGCAGAAAGTAGGTGTACTCAGATTTCTACATATTACAAAATCAGCCTTAAATCCCCGAAAACTTATTGTGATGCTGGGTAAGGTGTACCGCCGTTTATTTGATAAATCTGCATTATTAACGCAAAATGAATATAGTGAATGGCTAGATTCACATGGGGTTAAATTCGAACAGTGGGCTGGTGAATTATCTAATGATTTGTATCAAGAATCTCTAAAGTTTTCTGATAAATTGTATTCAAGGGCTAAAATAGAGCTCGCCAACAACCCTCATGATATGGGAGGTGGCGGCTTAGTGCACGTACTTTATTTTTTAACTCGTTACTATAGTCCAAAAACTATAGTAGAGACTGGTGTTGCATCTGGATATTCTTCAGAGGCTTTTTTGCAAGCTATTAAGGTGAACGGTAACAATGCGCATTTATTTAGTAGTGATTTCCCTTATTTCCGTTTTTCAAATCCAGAGAGCTACATTGGACAATTGGTTAGTGATGAACTCAAGGGCGACTGGAATTTGTTCGTAGATGGGGATGATACAAATTTAAAGAATATTGTCAATTTAATTTCTACGATTGATTTTTTCCACTATGATTCAGACAAGAGCTATACAGGCAGGGAAAAGGCATTTAATACTGTACGTCAATATTTATCATCAAAGGCTATTGTAATGTTTGACGATATTAACAACAACCCCCATTTCTATGATTTTATTCAGAAAAACTCTATTAAAAATTTTGTAGTGATTCGTCATAAGGGTGCTTGCGTTGCGGGTATTGCCTATTGGGAGTAATTTGTAATGTCGAAACGACCTTTAATAACATTAGGAATCTCTTGCTTTAATGCTGAAAAGACAATTGCTAGAGCTATAGAGTCAGCATTAAATCAAAGCTGGAAAAATAAAGAAATTATTGTAGTTGATGATGTCTCGGAGGATAGCTCTGTTACTATCATTAAAGAATTTATTAAACAGCATGAGATTATTAAATTGCATGTTAATGAAGATAATTTAGGCGTTGCTACAGTTCGTAACAAAATCATAGAGCACTCTAAGGGTGAATTTATTGCTTTTTTTGATGATGATGATAGTAGTGAATATGATAGAGTTGAACGTCAATATAATCGTATTGTTGAATACAGTAAAAAGTGGCATTGTGATAAGCCAATAATTTGCCATACTGCTAGAAGAGTAGTGTATGGCGATGGGATATCATTAACTGAGAGGACAATTGGTTGTAATGTTGATAGTATGGCTCCACATGGCGTTAATGTGGCATCTAGAATTTTATTAGGGTCGCGTCTAGTGGATGGGTATGGGTCGATGGCAACTTGCAGCCAAATGGGCAGTGCTAAAGTCTATGCCGAAGTTGGTGGATTTGATGAAAACTTAAGGAGATCTGAGGATACTGAGTTAAATATACGTCTAGCATTATCAGGTTGTCATTTTATTGGAATTGGAAGTCCGTTAGTGACACAGTACATAACTAAGTCTGAAGATAAAAATTTTGAGGTTGAGTATGAATCAACCTTGTATTATATTAACAAATATAAGAATTTTATAATGCGTAATTCATCTTACAGTTTTGTTAAATCATGGGTGAACTTAAAGTTCATTTTTTATAAGAAGGATTATTTTATATTTTTAATTAAATTTATTGTACTATTTTTTCAATACCCTGTGCTTTCAACTAGAAGGATATTTTTATCTATTCCAAATTTTCAAATTAATCGAAGGTTTGGCAATAATCGCCAATAATTTTATGAATAATAGTCGTCCACTTATTACAATAGGAATACCTTGCTATAATGCTAAAGATACCATTATTCGCGCTCTGAAAAGTGCACGCGCTCAGCAATGGGAAAATTTTGAAATTGTGCTTGTAGATGACTGCTCTGGTGATGGAAGTATGGATGTGGTTAAGCAATATCTTAGAAAGACCAAAGATTTAAGTGTTAAGTTTGTAACCAACTCTACAAATAAGGGGCCGGGATATTCCAGGCAAAGGATTATTGATTTGGCATCTGGAGAGTTTGTTGTTTTCTTTGATGATGATGATGAGTCTCACCCTGATCGGATTAGGGAGCAATACTATGCTATTCTTAAGGCTGAAGAGGCCTGTGATTCAAATGTTTTTGCCTGTTATGCTTCTGGTGTTCGATTGTATCAATCTGGGTATGTGAAGCATCTATCAGCAATTGGATCAAAAGGTATGACATTATGTGGGAATCTAGTTGCCAACTATTTACTCTACCATGAAATAAAGCCTAATTATTTCTATGGATCAGGTACGCCAACATGTGCACTTATGGCAAGAAAATCAACATTTAAATTAGCTGGTGGATTTGATGCCAAGCTAAGAAGGGTTGAAGATGTTGATTTTGCAATAAGGCTTTCGCTGATGGGGGGGTGCTTTATTGGGACAAAAGAAGAGTTATTTAAGCAATATTCTACTGATGCGATTGATAAATCTGCCAAAAATAATTTAATTGCAGAACAAATGGTAGTAAAAAAGTTTAAAAAATATTTAGATAGTAAGGGTTTATATGAATATGCTTACAGATGGCCAAAGCTAAGATATTTTCATTTCTGTCGTCAATATTTTCTACTTTTTAAAGAGTTGATCGGATTGTTGATTTTGTATCCGTATAGGGCTTCACATCATTTTGTTGGAACAGGGGTTCGTAGGTTAATCCATGAGTTTTTGATTATTAGAGGCGATAAATAAATGAAAATTTTATTTGCCGCACGTTCTTTTGATGATATGGCCGGCGGCGTTGAAAGAATGTCAATCTCAATAATGAATGAAATGGTTGAGCGTGGTCATGAGGTATCTCTATTTACTTGGGATGTTGAGGGTGCCAAAACTTTTTACGCCATGAGTAATAAAGTAAATTGGTTAAAAATAAATCTAGGTGATCCGCGTGGAAAGGCGGGATGGTGGATTCGTATACAACGTGCGTATAGAATTAGAAAGATGGTGCGTAAGATGTCTCCAGATTTGGTATTGGCATTCCAACACGGTATTTTTTTTGCATTAAGAATATATACAGTTGGTATGGGTATACCTTTTATTGCTGCAGAAAGAAATGCCCCATCTAGGTTTGAATTTATTTCGGCAGGAAAGTATAAAAATCTGATATTCCAGTCTTTTAGATTAGCAAATAAAATAACAGTTCAACTTCCTGGGTATGTAAAAGATTACCCTAAATACTTACAAAGTAATATTTGTGTTATTCCTAATCGAGTTGAACAGGTTGGTTTGGATATATTATCCACACCTAGGGTTAATTCTAACAATACTTTGTTAGCAGTTGGAAGGCTTAGTTTTCAGAAAAATTTTAAACTTTTAATTAAGTGTTTTTCCAGTATTGCAGATGAATTTCCCGAATGGAATTTGTTAATTGCTGGCAATGGTGAAGAATATAATTTGCTTAATGATTTAATCTCTAGTTCCAAGTTAGAAGGAAGAGTTGTATTATTGGGGGTGGTTATTGATGTAGAGAGTTTATATCTTGATGCGGATCTTTTTTGTTTGCCATCATTATGGGAAGGGTTTCCTAATTCTTTAGCTGAAGCTTTATCTTATGGCGTTCCTTCGATAGGGTTTGAAGAGTCAGCAGGTGTGGCGGATTTAATTATTGATAAGTCTAATGGGTTATTGGCCAAAGGAAATCAAAACAAAGATTCTTTGAGTTGCGCCCTTAGAGAATTAATGGGCAATCCGGCTCTACGCAAACAAATGTCTAACAATGCAGTTGAATCTGTTAAAAAGTATGAGCCTAACTTGATTTTTGATCAGTGGGAAAATCTGTTCCAAGAGGTTGCCAGATAATGAGATTTTTATTTGGAATAAAATCACTAACTGTTTGTCGTGGTGGGGCTGAAAGAGTGTTAACAAACCTTTGTTCAGAATTGGCAGACAGGGGTCATGAAGTGTTTGTTGTGACTTTTGATAAGCCAAAGCGTAAAATTTTGTATCCAATGAATCATAAAATAACTGTAATTAAAACTGATGCTGGAGATACTAGAAAAGAAACAAGTGTATTTGACTTTATTTGGCGCATTTTTACCTTGAGAAAAGTCACTCGTAAGGTAAATCCTGACGTTGTCATAGGATTTATGTCTAGTATTTTTATTTTATTTGCCTTCTCGCTAATAGGAACTAAGTACCTATTGGTAGCTAGCGAGCATATTGTGCCACAATATTATAAAAAAAGAAGATTAGAGTTTTGTTTATTAATTTTTGCAGGAATGCTTTCTAAAAAAATTACTGTAGTGTCCAATAGTGTAAAACAACTTTATCCTAGAATTATTCGCCATAAAATAGTAGTAATAAATAACCCTGTAATAATAAAAGGCTGCAACCCTAATGTTGGAAGTGATAAAACAACAATATTAAATATAGGAAGATTAAATTATCAAAAGGATCATGAAACATTGATTAGAGCATTTGCATTGCTGCATAATAAATATCCAGAGTGGAGCTTAAGGATAGTTGGTGATGGCGATCTCAGAAGTTTTTTGCAAGAGTTATCAAGAAAATTATTAGTTGATAGTAAGGTTATTTTTGTCGGTTCAGTTGAAAATATAGAGGAAGAATACAAAAGTGCCTCTTTTTTTGCAATGTCGTCATTATTTGAGAGTTTTGGATTGGTAACCGTGGAAGCTATGGCTTGCCAGCTTCCTGTTGTAGGGTTTCAAAATTGCCCTGGTACAAATGAACTGGTTGTTGACAAGGTTAACGGTATTTTAGTTTCAGGAAGTGATAGGGTTAATAATTTTTCTGCAGGAATGGAGTTATTAATGACAGACAAGAAACTATATGAGTCATTAAAGAAAAATACCAAGAAAACTGTAGAAAGATTTTCTATTAAAGTTGTAACTTCAAAATGGGAAAAACTTCTTAGAAAGGTGGCAAATTAAATTATGTGCGGTTTTGTCGGATTCTTAAATTATAGTTTTAAATATAGTGCGAATGAGTGCATTAACATAACCAAGTTAATGGCAAAACAGATTATTCATCGTGGACCTGATGATAATGGATTTTGGTCTTCCACAGATGGAAAAATAAACCTTGCTCATCAAAGGTTATCTATTCAAGACTTATCTCAAGCAGGGCATCAGCCTATGCATTCTAGCGGAAAAAGATTTACACTTGTGTTTAATGGTGAGATATATAATCACTTAGAGTTAAGAAGATTGTTCGATATGACGCACTCATGGCGTGGTAATTCCGATACTGAAACGTTGATTGCTTTATTTGAAAAATATGGTGTAAACAAAGCGATACAGCTAGTTGACGGGATGTTTTCAATTGCTCTGTGGGATCATTCAAATGAGATGTTGTACTTAATAAGGGATAGATTCGGAGAGAAGCCATTATATTATGCAAATATAGGGGGATGTTTTATATTTGCATCGGAACTCAAGTCTTTACAAAAACACCCTTCTTGGAATAACAAAATTAATATTGATTCGTTAACTGAATACTTTCAATTTTCTTTCATATCTGGAGCTAACTCTATATATGAAAACACAGCCAAAGTTAAGCCCGCTGAAATTATTCAAATACAGATAAAAAACCAAAAATTAATTCAAAATAAATCTAATTTTTGGTCTATTGAAAATCAAATAAGTTTGGCGAAAGGAACTCCATTTGTTGGCACATTGCAAGACGCCGCTGTTGAGGTTGAAAGTGTATTGACAAGGATAATTGGACAGCAATTGGTTGCTGATGTTCCTATCGGAGTTTTCTTATCTGGCGGTGTGGATTCAAGATTAATTACTTCACTAGCTCAACAAGAAACGTCACATAATTTAAAAACATTTAATGTTGGATTTAATTCAGAAGAATATGATGAGTCCAAGACTGCACAGTTAGTTTCTAACAAGCTTAAAACTACACATAGCAGTATTAATTTTTCTGCAAATGATGCATTGACAATAGTTCAGGAATTGCCGTTAATCTATGACGAGCCTTTTGCGGATGCAACACAAATGCCCGCAATTATGTTGTCTAAGTTGGCCAAAAAATCAGTATCTGTTTCGTTAAGTGGAGAGGGTGGAGATGAATTGTTTGGTGGTTATAATAGATATACATCAGGTGTTAGAATTTATCAAATAGTAAAAAAATTACCAAAAATAATAAGAGTGATATTGGTAAAATTAATCAGAGTTCTCCCGCCTTCACAGTTAGATCATTTATCGAACTATGTTGAAAGGGCACTAAAAGGACGTGTCAATCTTAACCAATTAAGTCGAAAGCTTTACAAGTTGTCTAATTTGATTGAATCTAGTTCAGAAGTGGAATTTTATAATAATATGAGATTATTTTGGAGCGCCGGCCCACCAATTAATTCTCGTTCCAATAGCGTGGTAAAAAGTAATATGGTTAATTTGCCAAGTTTGACTTTTTCTGAAAAAATGATGGCAACTGATACTAAGGTTTATCTGCCAGATGATTTGTGCGTTAAAGTTGACCGTGCTGCCATGTCAACCAGCCTTGAGACTAGGCTGCCTTTTTTGGATCGAGAATTATTTAATCTAGCATGGAGTCTGCCTGAGAAATATAAAATAAATGAGGGCGTTGGTAAAGTAATTTTGAGAAATATTTTAGATAAGAGAATGCCAAATTTTCATACACCAAAAAATAAGCAAGGATTTTCACTACCTCTGGGGTCGTGGTTAAGGGGTGATTTGAAAGAGTGGGCAGAAGATTTATTGTCTTATGATGCTTTGAATAGCTACAGCGTTTTAAATAAAGATCATATTCGCAATATATGGAAGCAACATTTGTCCGAAAATAATAATCATGAATATGATATTTGGAGTGTTTTAATGTTTATTGAGTGGGCTAAAAAGAATAAGGTAACAGTGTGAATATTTTATTCTTGGTTTCGGCAAATAAAACTATCACTTTCAAAAAAGTTGCTAAAAAATTAGAAAATGATGGGCATTGTTCGTATTGGGTTACGCCAAGTCAGTATTGGTATGAATGGCTATTAGATCAAGGAATTGCTCAAGATAAAATATTAAACTTACCAGACAAGGTTAGCGCTTTAAATAAAAGTACGCTGAGCGATAATGAGATTGAAAGAATTTCTTATATAGAGAATGTTGCCAATGTCTCATTTAATGATTTGTATTTTATGGATAGAGTATTGCGTGAAAAGAGTTATCACTATGCCTTCCGCTATATGCTGACATGTTTTGATGAAATATCTAACTTTCTGAAAGAACAGAAAATAGACAATGTTTTTTCTGAGAAAACATGGAATTTTGAAATAATAACTTCAATTGCATGTGGTGTTATTGGGGTTAATTCATATTATATTGATGGGGTTAAGGTGCCTGATGGTGAAGGTGTGGGTCGTTTTACTTTTTTTAGTGGTTATTTACTTAACAAACTCCCAAAAGATTCGGTGCCTGATAAAAATGATCTTGAATTTGCTTCAAAATTTCTTGAAGAATATCGTAAAAATAAGCAAGGAACCTCGTATCTAAAATCTTTTTTTTATAAGCCCTCTATACGACTTAACTGGATTAATAAATTTACTAAGCATCTTAATTATTTATTGTTTGACAAATTCGATCTTACCAGAAGGCCGCTACTATCACTTGTTAACTATAGATTAAGGCAAGTGTTTAATCATTTTGTGCTTTCTATAGTGAAACCATTTAATGGAGCAGATAATATTGAATCAAAACACTATGTTTTGATTGCTCTTCATAAACAGCCGGATTCGGCCGTTGATGTCGCTGCTTCGGCATTTTTGAATCAGTTTGAAGCAATCAACACATTGGCTAGAAAAATTCCATTGAGTTATGACATTGTTATCAAAGATCATTCGCACGCCCTAGGGCTTAACTCATTGTCTAAATACAAATTTTTATTAAAAAATCCTCGTGTAATTTTGGCCCATCCGAGAGCGGATACATTTAAATTGATAGAAAATGCACAATTAGTGTATTCACTTGGTAGCACAGTTTCGCTTGAGGCTGCCATTATGGGTAAGAGATCATTAACAGCAGTAGAGAAGTTTTTTTCTGATGTAACTATGAGAAAGTTTGTAAATCCATACCAGGTATCAACCACTGAATTAACAGAAATCTTAAATGAGAAGCCACCAACAGATGCAAAATTGATTAAATATCTAGCAACAGTTCGTGCAAATTCTTATGTAGGTATGGTGTTAGACCCGACTTCCAATTCAATGTATGGGTCTGATGAGAATATAAATAACATATATCTAGGGTTTAAGAGTTTCCTGCTTAGGGATTCTGATGGGTAATTCAAGGGAGAGAATGGCCTATATAGCCAGCTCTTATGCTGCCCAGCATGATGGAATATCTGTATATTTAGAAAATGTACTGTATGAACTATCTCTTTTGGAATGTATTGCTATTGATGTATACATAAAAAAATCAGTTAAAGAAAAATTAATTTCTAGAATTGGTCAGAATAGTAATTTAAAAGATATAAATTTTATCAGCTTGCCTGACAGACTTATATTGCATATTATTTTATTAAACTACTATATAAATATTAAACGATATGTATTGGTATTTTCACCAAGTTTGACTCTGGTTTTGTCAATAAGAAACCGTTCAATGAAAGTGATTCATGATGTAACTTATAAGGTTTTCTCAAAGTCATTGAGTTTTTTAAAAAGATCTTACAAGTCATTATTATTTTGGTTATTAAATTTTGATGATTATTATGGCTATATCTCTAAGCCTACACTTGAGCAAATTAATGCCTTAACTACATTACATCGACATAATAAGCCTTTCATTTTACTGTCAAATGGTATACCCCTGCAAACCAAGCTCTTTTTTGAGAGTTTAAATTCTGATTCAATGCAGCATGAAAAAAATAAAAATATTGAGCTTTTATTTGTAGGATCTTTGAATTATCATAAAGGCCTTGATAAGGCATTGGAGTTTGCTTCTTTAATGAATGCCAGGGCGTCTAAGCCTGTTATATTGAGACTAGTAGGGAAGGAGACATTAGATACTAAAGAAATAATGCAAAAATATCTAGATAATTGTGATTTTGAATTAGATGTTAAAGGTTATGTGAGTGATTCAGAGTTGTATGGGTTATATGCACAATCTAAATATATTTTATTTTTCTCACACTCTGAAGGGTTTGGACTACCTGTTGTTGAGGCTGGATATTTCAATACTTTTCCAATTTTGTCAGATTTGCCAGTGTTTAAGCAGTTAACCAGCAATGCGTTGTTTTATTACTCTTATGAGAGGGATAATCTTGATGAGATGGTTGATAGTATAATTAATCTTGAGGAGGGCGATAAAAATCAATATTTTTCAGTGATTGAATCAATGTGCGATAAGTATAAAAAGGAATACAGTAATAGCGCAAAGAGGATTTGTGAATTGCTCAAATTTTAGTTTATTATGTTTAGAGATATTAGAAAAAAAATAGAAAAATTATTTAATGTAAACTTGTTAATTGCATTGGCTTTAGTTACTAGCACCTTTACTCAGTTGAGATTTCCAGGGGTGCCTGTTGGTTTTTCTGACATACTTTTTTTGTTGTATATTGGCTATTCATTTCTAGCAATTTTATATACTTATAATAGCGGATATTCATACAGCATATTACAACCTACTCGCGCAACTCTATTGCCAGTAATTATATTTCTTTTAATATTTGTTTTTCTAATGACTACAGGTACTTTATTTTCAGAAATTACTGAAATTGATACAGGATTATCACCACACCATAATTTATTTGCATTTTTTTATCTTGCCATTTTGTTTCTTTTTATCTTTATTCGAGGTGATATAGATGTTGGACTAACTGCACGTTACACAACTCTTATTTTGGCGTTAGTTGTTTCTATTGCGGTGGTTATATCACTCTTCACCAAAGATTTTATTGGGGTCGACTTTTATTATTTGTGGACAGATAGGCTAATGCTATTGACAAGAAGCCCCAACCATTTGGCAGATTTTATATCTCCTTTACCCTTCTTACTCCTATATTTTTTATTTAATAGTAAATCTAAAACCTTTCAAGGGCTAATGATTATATTGGTACTATTAGTTCTTTTAGCTGGTGTAATGTCTCAAAGTAAGGCTACGTTGTTGGCGTGGGCTATTGCAATGTCATTTTTATTATTTAAGCTGATTTATTCAAGCCCCTATACTCGCTACATAATAGGGTTTTTTACTATACTGCTATTACTAATGTTTTTAATTTTTCAAAATGAATTTAATGGTTTATTTTTTCATGGCACAAAAAATATTCTAGATTCCGGTAATAACTTACACCTGAATCAAGGTATTTTGTATGATATTTATATCAGGACAGGGCTTATATACAATGCGATAGAATTAGCAAACTTATCTCCTATTTTCGGTTATGGAGCTGGCGCATCAACAGGCATTACTGAGCCTTTTCTTGGAAGAGAAGCACATAATCATATTGCAGATATTTTGATTATTTCAGGTTATTTTGGTTTATTAATGTATTTGTTACTGATGTTTTTTATTGCTATTCAGATTGTAAATTCAAAAAAAGACCTACTCTTAGCAGCTTTTATTGTTATAACTATTGTTTCTTTGTTCCACTTTCAACTGAGACAACCTTTATTTTGGTTTTATTTAATATTTATTTTGCATGGGTCGTCAATATTTACTGCTAAAAATAAGTTAACCTGAGCCTGTAGATAATGAGTCGATTTGTAAATTTATTGTTGGTGGTTATTGTCTTGATATTATTCTTTATACCTATAATTATTATTGCAATTATCATTCGTTTAACGTCGCGAGGTTCACTAATATATTGGTCAGACCGAGTTGGAAAGGATGGTGTTATTTTTAAAATGCCAAAATTTAGATCAATGTTAATAAGTACTCCTATTGTAGCAACCCACCTGCTGGATAATCCAGATGCCTATTTATCTCCTATTGGTAGTTTTTTACGCTCAACTAGTTTAGATGAACTACCACAATTACTTTCAGTATTAAAGGGTGATATGAGTTTTGTAGGGCCGCGTCCTGCACTTTATAACCAAGATGACTTGATTACTTTACGTGCTGAGAAAGGTGTGGATAGGCTACTACCTGGAATTACAGGCTGGGCACAAGTAAATGGCAGGGATGAATTGTCAATTCCCGATAAAGTGGATTTAGATACTGAGTATTTAAATCGCCAATCGTTTTGGTTTGATATAAAAATATTGTGGATGACCTTCTTAAAGGTTGTGAAGCGCGATGGCGTGAGTCACTAATAAGGGTAATATATTAAATTGGGCCGTTAACTTTTCTGTAGTCAATTAATAATCAACCAGTTGCTATCATTCCAACTTTGAAGATATCTCATTGCACTAGTTTCTGAT
>ENA-OREN01001287-OREN01001287.1-marine-metagenome-genome-assembly--contig:-NODE-1287-length-30063-cov-7.760221_pt1 | contig 30063 bp, 29 predicted proteins | sample MGYA00248624_ERZ508555 | MGnify/ENA primary metagenome ERZ508555 (study PRJEB26222, sample SAMN06267773) | marine metagenome | isolation source: Saanich Inlet, British Columbia, Canada | place...
AACAAACAAGTATTAATTACCCGAAAGGGGACATTTCTACTTAATTTAAAAGGGGACGTTTCTACTTAACGTTAACAGTAGATTCTAACCATTTTATAAGATATAGTGATATTAAATGACTAACTCAAAGAAGCTAATATTTAGACAGTTTTCACAAGTAATGTTAATGGGACTTGGCCTGGTAGTAGCTCTATACGCCTTTTGGACATATCGATCTTATCTTGGATTTGCTGCTGCAGATGATGTGAATGCTAATGATATCGCTGTCGGAGCTATTAGATTTGATGCCTGGTTTTCACCTCCAAACTACGATAATGAATCACGGCTAGATTCACCAAAATGGCATAGCAGATTACCCTTCTATGCAAAAACACTTGAAGACGACACTGTAGAGGTCAGAGGAGATAGTCAGGAGATAGTTGATAGAGAGATCCAATATGCTAGTGAGAGTGGTCTTGATTACTGGGCCTTTGATTATTATGGAATATATGGCAAAAAACCTAGGAAAGAAAACTCTGCCTTTAGTGGACTTCATTATGGCTTGCGCCATTACTTATCTAGTGATTATAAAAATGAATTAAACTTTGCCCTCAATGTTACTGGTGAATGGATTTTTAATGGTAATGATGATAAAAACCTTAGTAAGTGGAATAAACAATTTGTCCCAACTGTAATCCAGCTCATGAGAGAGCCTGGATATCAAACTGTGCTAGATGATCGACCATTAATATTTATCTATAAAATGGACAAAGCAGCTGAAAAAATGGGTGGGGAAGAACAGTTAAGGATAGGTATCGCTAACTTAAGAAAAGCAGCTCTGAGAAATGGGTTAGAGGACCCATACATTGTGGGATTGCTCTGGGGCTATACTCATCCCGCAGAAAGAGTAACTAAGTATGGGGTAGATGCAGTCAGTGCCTATACTGCACATCGAGGTAACCCTTATGATGACGGCAAGTTACACCCTTATTCTGAATTAATGAAAAGTAACACTGAGTTTTGGGATAGATTATCTGCTGAAACTACGGACGTAGTCCCAATCTTAAATGTGGGCTGGGATTACCGACCTAATCTTGGTGTTGGTGATCAATCAACAATTGACACTTATGAGGGCAGCCCTATCTATAAACATGCAAAACCAGAAGAGATAAAAAATCATCTAATTAATGCAATTAAGTGGATTAGGAATCATCCTGACAAAACGAAAGCTAAGGCTATCCTAATTTATTCTTGGTCAGAGTATCCAGAAGGAGGAGTATTGGCGCCTACCCTTGACGAGGGGAATGCTCGATTAAGAGCAATCTCAACAGTTTTAAATAAAGCTAGTAAAAACAACTCATACAAACCAGTTGAGCCCCTATATGTTGGAATCAAGAAACTAGATACGTCTTTACAGATATATTGGAGCGATGAATTAGCAGAATCAAAAAACTTTAAAACTTTTTGGGTGGCTGTTAGAAAAAAGAGTAGTAATGAGCAAGTCGCTGGTGGATCTACTAAAGCCAAGGGTAGTTATGACATCCCTCATTCAAAATTAAGTGATGGAGAGTATGTTGTCAGAGTTCAAGCTCTATATGAAGATGATGCAGACAGAATCATGCAAGCAATAAATATAAAAGTAGATGGTGATAAAATTTGGGTAGTCGACTAAACTTTACTTAAAGTAAGGCACACCCCACCAGCCTGATGGTTCAATGAAGCGTTGATTCTTATTAATCTTGTTTATTACATCCATTTCTTCAGCAGATAGCTCAAAGTCAAACACTTGAATGTTTTCTAACACATGAGCTGGGTTAACACTCTTGGGAATAGCTATTAAGCCTCTTTGTAAAGACCATCTAAGTAAAATTTGAGCGGGTGTTTTACTATGAGCAGCTGCAATCTTCAATACCACTGGATCCTTAATTGGCTTAGCTGGCAAATCAACAAAAGAACCTAGTGGAGAATAGGCAGTAACTTGTAAATTCACTTTGTGACAGAACTCAACTAGCTCCGACTGACTATGATAAGGATGAATCTCGACTTGATTCATCACTGGCTTAACCTGGGCGTAAGTTAAGAGGTCAACGATCATCGGGGTTGTAAAATTAGCTACACCAAGGGAGAGAATTCTTCATAAGCCAATCATACAATAAGCCTTAGCTATCTTTAAGTAAGAGCTCTATTTCAAAATCTAATTCTTGGTGACGGTTTTTAATTAGTTCTTTGGTTTCTTTAATCCCACGATTGAATAGATTGGCGCCAGCAATTTCTAGAAACATATCTAGTAAATCTCCAGCGGCAATAATGCCAATGACTTCGTCTCTTTCATTAGCAAAGTAATCAATGATTTTATCAATAGCAAATTTTCTTTGGTCTGGGGTAAGAAGGGATGGGGTGGTTTTTCTGTCTGTTTTCATGGAGCGGGTAACGGGAATCGAACCCGTATCTTCTCCTTGGAAGGGAGATATACTAGCCATTGTACTATACCCGCATGCTAGTTTTAAACTTCTGTGTCGGGGAGACAGGGCTCGAACCTGCGACCTCACGCTCCCAAAGCGCGCGCGCTACCAACTGCGCCACTCCCCGTTTATTTTGTTTTATTCTACTACTAATTGTGGCCCGGGTGGGACTCGAACCCACATGCTTATTCAGCGCAACATTTTAAGTGTTGTGCGTCTACCAATTCCGCCACCGGGCCTACTTTTTAATCTTAACTCCATTTCTGGAGATTTACATTATACAATACCATTTATGCGGAAACTTTACGAAATTGTTGGTCTAGGTGGCACCTTTGATAGGTTCCATGCTGGTCATGAACATTTTATTAAATTTGCCAGTCAATTCGGTCAACACCTTCACATTGGGATCACTCACCCCAAACTAGCACAAGGAAAATATTTATCTCATCTCATCGAGCCGTATGAAACCAGAAAAAGAGCTGTTATAAAATATTGCAAATCTCAACAAATCTCTGGATCAGTGATAGAGCTGACAGATCCTTATGGACCTACTCTAGAGAAAAAATCTAAGATCAGAGCCCTGGTGGTCACTGAAGATACAGTCAGTGGTGCAAACAAAATTAACCAGACTAGAACAGCAATGGATTTGAGACAGCTGCCAGTCCAAGTCTGCCCTTTACTACGGGATGAAGACGGTCAAATCATTAGCTCAGAGCGAATCAGAGCTGGAGAGATCAATCGTGCTGGCCAATCTTACCAACAAATCTTCAAACAAAACCTAATTTTAACCACCAAACAACGTAATTTCTTTAGCCAGCCACAAGGAGAAATTGTTAGCCAACCTCAAACAAAAAAATCGTCTTTAGTATGTGTGGTAGGTGACCATAGCTTAGAAAAATTCATTCAACAAAAATGGCCTTATGATCTGGCAGTTTATGATCTCAAAGAGCAACGAAGCTCTGTAGAATCACCCATTCTGGCTAGCTTAAATCCTGAGATCACTATTGAGAATCCTGCTGGATCTATTAGCTTAGAACTAAATCAAGCTATACAAATACATAAATTGATCTTTGTTGATGGAGAAGAGGACCTAGCTGCAGTTTCTCTGATGTTATCTTTACCACTGGGCTCAAAAATATATTATGGCCAGCCCAACCAAGGACTTATAGAAATGACCGTCACTGAAGAAAAAAAAGAACAGTTCTTTGAGATCCTAAACTCCTAACCCAAAGCTTTCACGAAGACTAAAAACCTGCTAAAGTAAGAATATGCAGCCTTTAGCCGTGACCCTTCGCCCCCAAACATTAGCTGAATTTTCTGGCCAAGAACACTTAGTTGGTAAAGATAAACCACTCCGTAAGATTATTGAAGAAAGCAAAATATTTTCGATGATTTTCTGGGGACCGCCGGGAGTAGGGAAGACCACTCTTGCCCGCCTGATTGCTAAAACACAAGATCGTGAATTTATTGAGATGTCGGCCGTCTCTGCAGGAAAAAACGATGTCCGGCAAGTCATCGAGAGTACTAGACAACAGCATCAACTTACCCAAAGCTATAAGACTCCAATTTTATTTTTAGATGAAATCCACCGCTTCAATAAACTTCAACAAGATTTTTTACTACCCTATGTCGAAGATGGCACCATCATTCTGATTGGTGCTACCACTGAAAACCCCAGCTTCGAAATTATTTCACCATTACTCTCACGCACCCGGGTCTTTGTCTTAAAACAATTTACCGAAAAAGAACTGCTAGAGATTATTAAAAAGGTAGAGAAGCATTTTAAAAAGAAATTTAAGAAGGCTGCCAAAGAATGGTTGGTGTCGTATTCAAACGGTGACGCTCGGAAACTACTCACTATTGTCGATAACACTTTTGAGCTCTATGAGAGCCTAGAAATAGACTCACTCAAGCAAGCCTTGCAGTCACAACATTTACGCTATGATAAGCAGGGAGAAGAGCACTATGACACCATCAGCGCTTTCATAAAATCAATGCGAGCCAGTAATACTGATGCTGCTCTTTATTACTTAGCTAGGATGGTCAATGCCGGTGAAAAGCCAGAGTTTATTGCCCGGAGAATGGTGGTTTTCGCCAGTGAAGATATTGGCTTAGCCCAGCCGACTGCATTAGTAGTGGCCAATACGGTTTTTGATGCAGTTCATAAAATTGGCTATCCGGAAGCACAGATTAATTTAGCTCATGGAGTGGCTTATTTGTGCAAAGCCAAAAAGGATCGCAGTGCTTATAACGCTTATTTTAAAGCGCTGGATGATGTCAAAAAACATGGTAACTTACCAATTCCTTTAGAGCTGCGTAATGCTCCCACCAAACTAATGAAAAAACTAGATTACGGCAAAGGTTATAAAATGTATACTAATAAGAACTTATTGCCAGAAAAGTTAAAAAATAAAAAATATCATCAGGAATAAACATGACGCTCAAAATCTTACAATGGAATATTTGGTACAAAGAAGATATCGATAAGATTGTGGAGGAGATAAAACGCTCCCAAGCAGATGTGATTACTGCTCAAGAGTTTATTCAACACTCAGCGACAGACCTAGATACAGCCAAATATATTGCTGATAAACTAGGCTTTAATTATTTCTATCATACGGCTGATACTTGGAGTGGTAGAGAAGAAAAAGAAGCACAGGGCAACGCTATCTTTAGTCGTTTTCCAATAGTAAGCACTCAACACACATACATTAACCCTCCCAAACACAACCCGGTCAATGCTCTAGAAGAGGGTCGAATTTATGTAGAAACCACTCTTGATGTCAAGGGAGAACCACTAGTTGCTGGCACCACCCATCTCTCTTTTACACCTGGTTTTGAAATCACTGAACAAAGGAAAAAAGAAGCTGATAATTTAATTAATATAATTAAGAACAAAAAAACTAACTATATTTTCGGAGCTGATCTAAACGCAGGTCCTGATTCCTACGTTATCAAAGAGTTTGAGAAGCAGCTGAGCAACGTTGGCCCCGATTACCGTGAAAAAACTTTTGCCAACCAACCTTTTGATTACTATGGCATGTATCAAGTGGAGGACTTAGAATGGCGACTAGATTATCTTTTCGCTAGTGATGATATTAAAGTCACAAACGCTCAAATTATGGAAACTGAATACTCAGATCATTTACCAATCTTAGCTGAAATAGAAATTTAGCCTATTCCAAATTTATTTCTTTTTTGATTTTTCTGGTTTGACTTGAGCCCTAAACCACATCCCTAGAGCACCAAAGCCCATCAGGAATGCTACGAGCTTAATTAACCAGCCAACTAAGGGTAGTAAACCAGCTAAACTCAACAATACTAAACCAAGTATAAACTGCAGGTAGCGATTCTTAAGAAAAGTAACCTTACTCTCTTTATAAACGACTTCGCCAATCGCTTTTCCGGCTATCCAGCTGGCAGTCATCATTCCGACTGAATAACCCATTAGCATTAAAAATGCTAAGGGCAAACCAACTACTGTCACCATTAATAAAACAGCGCTCAAGGGGACTATCATCAACTTCGCAAATCCCCAGCCTAAACTAGAAAGAGGATTTTTTAAGAGTTGATCAGTGACTGCATCAGTTACCTTAGGGAAGAAATACATTAAAATAAGGCCACTGACTAAACCTAAAATCAAAGCCATCCCAGATTTAGCTTGACCCATTCCCTTACCAAAGTTTGCCATTTGATCTCTAGCTTTTTCTGTCTGAGCAACGCGATACCTCTGCTCTAAATTCTGCTCACCAACTATCTGTGCCTGATCTGAAACATCAATTTTATCTTCATACTTAGCATTTAGATCTCCGCTAATAACTGCATTTGGTAAAACTTGCATCTCACTAGTTTCCAAATTTACATTCTGACCAAAGTTACCTGCTAATTGGGCTGCTCCTGCACCTGCCCAAACATCACCCATTACTTTTCCGTTAAAAACAACCATCCCACTCCCAGCAATAACTGATCCAGCAACTTCACTACTTGGTCCAAAAGTAACTGTCCCAGCTCCGACAGTCACATCTTGGCCGACTTGGCCATTGAAAACGACTTCTCCAGCACCAATTCGGACATCTTCAGTCACTTCACCATTTAACGTTACTGTTCCACCACCCACTAGTAAATCTCCGTCTATCTTGCCGTCAATCATGACCGTTCCACCACTGACGTAAACATCACCTACTAAATCTTCAGTCATCACCACCATCTCACCAGACCTGAAGTGAGGTCCATGAACTCGCTCTGCCAGAGCAGCAGCGCTTACACTTTGCGGCACCAATAATGCTGTGAACAATATTGTAAAAAACAAAATAAAATTTTTCATAGAGATTCCTCTAATAAATACTTGTCTTCAATGATACTCAAATCTAGACTAATTTACAAATTGCTACACTTCATGAAGGCATCGACTTCGAAACTTAGCCTATGACTCCTCAACAGACTCTTCAAAAATACTTTGGTTTTGATAATTTTAGAGTCGGCCAACTAGATATTATTAACTCAATTATTAGTAAGAAGGATGTTCTCGCTATCCTACCTACTGGCGGTGGCAAATCAATCTGCTTCCAAATTCCAGGCTTAGTTATGCCGGGCACCACATTAGTCATCTCACCCTTAATTTCATTAATGAAAGATCAAGTGGATGCACTACTCAAAAAAAATATTGCCGCAACTTACATCAATAGCTCATTAAAAAAAGAAGAAAAGAAAAACCGCTTGAAACAACTTTCTCAACAAAAATATAAGTTTGTCTATGTTGCCCCAGAACGACTTCAAGCAACTCAGCTAAAAAAAATCTGCCAGCAAATCAAAATTTCTTTAGTTGCAGTAGATGAAGCTCACTGTATTTCCATGTGGGGTCATGATTTTAGGCCAGAATATACCCAAATAAATCAATTTATAAACTCATTGCCAACACAGCCAACAGTGGCTGCTTTTACTGCCACCGCAACCCAAGAAGTTAGGACCGATATCATTTCCAGCTTAGAACTTAATCAAGCTCAGGTTTTTCTAAATAGTTTTAAGAGAGATAATCTTTCATTTCACGCAACCACTTGTCATGATAATTTTTCTCAAGAACTAGCCCTATTTATCATCCTTAAAAAACACCTTGGACAAGCGGGAATTATCTATACCACTACTCAAAAAAAAGCTGAGTATGTGGCGAAGCTTATCAAACACTATTGGGGAGATGATTTTCCCATCAGCGCTTATCACGCTGGCTTAGAAACAAAAATTCGTGCCCACATCCAAGACCAGTTTTTAAATAACCAACTTCGAATAATTACTGCCACCAACGCCTTTGGGATGGGAGTCGATAAATCTAATGTGAGGTGGATCATCCACTATCAAGTTTCTGGGAGTTTAGAAAATTACTATCAGGAGGCAGGACGAGCAGGACGTGATCAACAACCAGCTAACTGCTATCTGCTATTTAATCCAGCTGATCTAGAAATTCAAAAAGGATTTGTTAATAAAGCTCACCCCAATGAAGATGATCAGCTGCGAATACATCAGCTAGCTCAACTTCAACAAGTAATAAATTACACTAGAAATAATAGCTGCCGACAGCAATTTATCCTCAATTATTTTGATGAAGATGGAGAAGCCTGTGGTCAATGCGATCTTTGTCAATATATTCAGCTTAAGCCAAGCGCAGCCGACCAAGACTACTACCAATTTCTCTCTCAAGTAAATTTAGACTTAAAAAACATAGTTTTTACTAAAAAATTAATGCAGCTCTTAAGTATTCATCGCCCCCTAACTAAAGATGAATTCTTGAAAATTCCAGGGGTTGGTAAAGGATGGGTGGAAAGATGGTATAATTTAGTGTCTAAAATACTCGAGGAAAGAAGTAACCATGTCCATGACACTCAAACAACTTACAGCTGAATATAAAAAAATTGGTGATTTCATCAATACTCGCTGGCCACTTAAAAACAAAGAGCAGCGTATTTTCGCTCGAACTATGAAAGTGGTTGAGGAGCTAGGAGAACTATCAGACGAAATTCTGACTAGCATGAATCTCCAACGAGAATCAAAAATTGCTAAATTTAGCCAAGAAAATGTTGAAGATGAGTTAGCTGATGTAATGGCTTCAGTGGTGTTACTCGCTACTGAGCTTGAAATTGATCTCGATCAAGTTATGGAAAAGAAAATTAGATTCACTCGAGAAAGATTTGAGATTAACTCAGATTCATAAATTGATATAGTTTTCCGTCTGTAAAACCTTTTTTTCGATAATACTCTTTAGTTCCAATGCCTGAGATAACAGCCAATTTTTGATAACCTGCTTTTCTAGAAATTTCTTGAGCTCTTTGAATTAACTTCGTGCCAAAACCCAAATGCTGAGGTCTTTTCTGACCTTTATTGCCAATCTTAACTGCTTGACCATAGACATGAATTTCTCTAATCATGGCGCTCTTTTCTAGCTCTTCAATAAATGGTTTTTGCCCCAGGGCACCTTCTCTGGCTTTGCCATTCACCTTGTCTGAAGGTAAGCTTAGCCGCAAAAAAGCTACAATTTTTGCAGGACTATCTACTTGTGGCACCACAAACTGGAGGAATTTTTCCTCACCAATACTAGTTTGATAAGTCACTTCAGTCAATTTAACCTCATTCTCAGTAAACTCTTGATTGCGAATTTCACGAGCCCTAATATCTGACACCTGACTGCCGATCTTATCCAAATGTTGCTGTGCAATTTGTCTGAAATTGGTCTTCTTATTACCCTCCACAATATCCGTTGAAGGAATATCCCTCACCACCCTAGTCAAACGACAATATTGGGGAGTATTAATCATGGTGTAGCTTAAAACTTCTAATAATTCTTCATAAGAATATGGCTGCCAACGACCATCTTGGTAGTACTGCATTAGCTCAGCACTAGATAATAGGGAGCAGGGATAAATCTTAAGTTCATCTGGTTTAAAATCTTGATCATTAAATAACTTGTCGTAATCTTTCTTATCTTCCTCAACATTAGATCCATAAAGATTAGCCATCCAATGAGCATGAATTTTGAAACCAGCTAAACGCAATAATTTGACTGCTCTTCTAGTTGCAGCCACATCATGACCACGCTTATTTTTTACTAATACTTGATCATTAAGACTCTGGAATCCCAGCTGAGTTTTAGTAGCCCCTAAACGACGGATTCTAATCACCTCAGCTTCTGAAATATTATCTGGTCTTGTCTCCACCACTAGTCCCACACATCGTTGAGCTGCGGTTTCATTAATCTTTTGCAACTCTTCCAGTTCATTCCAGCCAGCGGCTTGATATTTATCAAAACCACCCAATCTCTCTGGGGCAGTGTAAACTTCTGAGACAGCTTGATTGTAAGTTTTTTCTAGATTCTGACCATCAATATTTTTTGACTCCAATTTTTGTTTGTTTTCTACTGGGTCACTACTTAAAACATGAGCCTTCATTTTCTCTAAATCTAAATTCATCTGCGCATAACCAGCTAGTACTTCATCCCTGCCATCAAGTTTTCCAAATTCATTTAAAGCCCTGAAGCATTCTTTGATAAACCAAATCTGATACGACTCTGGATAATATGACCAAGTCCCACCTAAAACAATTAGTTCAGCTTTATCAATATTGTGGCCAATCTCTTTGAGAGCTTGAAGTCGATTGTAAGTCTGTAGGTAGGGATCAAAGTAGTTTCTCTCAGCTCGCTGAGCACCCGGCTCATCAGCTAAATAGCTTTTGGGCATTCTGATGTCACTTGGACAAAAAATACATTTTCCTGGACAGGGAAAAGGCTTGGTTAGAACTGTGACTGGAGTCACGCCGGAACTAGTTCTAATAGGCTTTTTCCTAAGTAAAGCAATAATCTCTGACTGTTCTTTTTTAAGTTCATTAGTTCCAGCCAGTTTCCGATAAGCAGCGATCAACTCATATTTAGTAAACAATTTTCCCGGAGATTTAGGATACCTTTTAACAACTTGAGCCAGCTTTTTTTTATTTAAAACAGGCATACCTTCTAGTTCTTTGAATAAAGAGACTAATTTATCTTGCTGCTCTTGGCTTGGTAAATGATATGATGTCATGAGACGTATATTATACGCTTTCTCATGAATAAAACTTTTATCAGACAGCTTAATCGCCTCAACAATCAATTTTACCGACAGGTTTCAGCTTCATTTAGTGAGTCTCGCAGCTACTATTGGCAAGGCTGGAATAAGCTAGTCCCATACATTCAAGAGTTAGCCAATCATCATGATGGACAAGTAACTGTTTTGGATATCGGCTGTGGCAATGGCAGATTTGGTTCTTTTCTGGCTGAGCAATTACCAGCTATAAAAATAAAATATATTGGACTAGATAATAGTAGTGAGCTTTTGAAAATCGCCCAAGCACAATCGTTGTCTGAAAATATTACATCAAAATTTGTCAAAATAGACATTATTGAATCTTTATTAGATGAATCGTTGGCAGGAAAACTTCAAGCCCTTAAGCCACACTTTGTAACTGCCTTAGGAGTACTTCATCATGTTCCTAGTTACAAACTCCGCCAAGACTTCATCTCTCAACTAGCCAATAGTTTATCTAGCCCTGGCTATTTAGCTTTTACAACTTGGAATTTCTTAGATACAAAAAGGTTTCAAAAGAAAATCATCGATCCAGAACAAGTTAAATTAGATCCAGAAAAGCTAGAAAATCATGATGTAATTTTAGATTGGAAAAAAGGTGAAACAGCTTACCGCTACTGTCACTATACCGATGAAGAGGAATTAGAAGTACTGACTCAAAAATCTCAACTGGAGCAGTCTTCTCAGTTCAAAGCTGACAGTAAGAGTGGTAAACTGAATACTTATACGGTATTAAAAAAATAATTATGAAAAAAACCATCGTCTCTTTATTATTTGTAATTTTGCCTTTTCTAGGACTATTTGATGCTGGCTACGTCACTTATGAAATTTTTGCTGATAGAGTTCCAGTTTGCATGCCGCCTTTTCAATGTGCAGCTTTCTTAGAAAATAGTTGGGCTTATATCGCTGGCCTACCGCTTTCTGCTTATGGTTTTGTTTTTTATACGATTGTCTTAGTTTTGGCGATTATGAACTTCCTGGAAATTAAGAATGTTAAGAAAGCACTCCGCGGCCTAGCTACTTTTGGCTTCCTATTTGCTCTTTATGTCGTGTTCTTGATGGCATTCGTGGTTAAGTATTGGTGCTTATGGTGTCTGGTGTCTGTGATCACCCTAACCATTCTTTTCATCAATAGTAGATTTTTGACTATTGAAGTAGAATCTCCCGCTGAAGAAGAGAAGTAGTCACTTGATACATTTCTTGGTAGAATAGTGCTTTGCAATGCCCCGTCGTCTAATGGCAGGACAGCGGCCTTTGAAGCCGTCAATCTTGGTTCGATCCCAAGCGGGGCATCAGTTTATGTTTCTGACCATCATCCAGCTCATCTTCATTATTCTCTTCACCCGTCAGATCATTGTTGTCTTAATTGCGTGGTGGACCGGCACTCAATCTGACGTCCCTTTTCAATCTACAAAAAAATCTGTCCTTAAAAAATTAGTTAAGTATTTAGATATAAATTCTAATCAAAAAATCTATGACCTGGGCAGCGGTAGTGGCCAAGTGACATTCTTTTTAGCTAAGAATAGTCCTGCTGAGATAATCGGAGTAGAGAAGAATCAACCCCTTTATCTAATCTCAAAATTTAAAAAGATGTTTCATTCACAACTCAAACTTAAGCTCATTAACCAAGATTTGTTTAACATTAACCTCTCAAACGCAGATATTATCTACACTTATTTTTCACCCCGTGCTTATAAAAAAGCTCTGCTCAAATTTGAACAAGAGCTTAAAAAAAATACTATTTTCATCGCTTGGAGATATCCCTTTAATAGCTCTAAATTTAAATTAGTCCATCAAATAAAAGACCGTCATATTATGTACATCTATCAAAAACAGCGCTAAACTGATGGACATATGTCTAATGCACAAACCTTTCTCACCCTTTTTAACAAGATTGAGCAATTCCTAGATAAGCTCAATAATTCTACTGATCACCATGGATTCCGCCGGCTAGTAGACAACCTCAGTAAACACAATGATCTAGTGGCTAACTACAAACTAGAACTAGTTGATTACTTAGAGTTGCGTAATGCTATTGTCCATAAATCCACTGGCAAGCCAATCGCTGAGCCAAATATTGAGGTAATTGCAAAAATGCAACGCATTTATGATGCTCTCTCAAATCCACCGCGAGCCATGGATATTGCCACCAAACCTGTCTATTCCTGTACGACCAAGACTCCAATTGTGGAAATAATTAAAGAGATGAACAGTAACTTTTATACTTCTATTCCTGTCTATCATCAGGATCAATTCATTGGAGTTTTTTCGGATAACTCACTCACTAGGTGGCTAGCTCATATTAATAAGCCTTTAGACTTAAAAGATATTTTAGTCAGCCAAGCCCAAGACTATATTGAACAAGCAGATAATAAATTTAATAGCTATAAGTTTATGGATATTAAGACGGATGTCTTTACAGTCAGACAGGCTTTTGTAGCATTTACTAAAGAAAAAATGCGCCTTGGAGCCATCTTTCTTACCCAAACTGGAAATAAAAACGAAAAGATACAGGGTATAATCACCCCTTGGGATTTACCAAAAATAAAGAGGTAAAAAAATAAAGCTTCTACTTAAACAAATGAGCGGAAGACGGGACTCGAACCCGCGACCTTCTCCTTGGCAAGGAGATGCTCTAGCCAACTGAGCTACTTCCGCATTTCAAGAACTCTATTGTACCAAAGTGTTAAAATTTGTGAACACTGATAAAAACAGCTATACTTACTCCCATATGTCATATCTAAAAACGAAGAACGATGCCAATAAATTAATCTCCAACTGGGGAGCCTGGGCTGTAATTGGCTTTTTCAATTTCTTAAAAAGCTTGATAAAAATGGCTTTTGGTAAAAAATAAACTTCCAACGCACAAATTAATGTGCCAAGCTGAGGAGTCGAACCTCAATATCATGTTTTTCAGACACGCGCCTTGACCACCTTGGCTAGCTTGGCTTGAACCTATCTATTCTATGTTGTTTTTAACGTGGACTCAAGAGGACTCGAACCTCTGACCTCTTCGATGTAAACGAAGCGCTCTAACCAACTGAGCTATGAGTCCGCCTTCATTGTGCCCAGGAGAGGACTTGAACCTCCATGGATTGCTCCATACGCCCCTCAAGCGTACGCGTCTACCAATTTCGCCACCTGGGCTCGGTGTAGAGGATACATTTTACCAGACTAATTAGAAATATTATAAACGAAAATAAATAAAATCATCCTAGGAATGTGCGGAAGACGATTCTTATTTTGAACCGCTTTCCCAAGAATACTTGGTGCATTTTACCAAGCTTATGACTCAATATAAAGGTGCAAGAAAAGAGGATAATGCCTAGCAACTCTCATGATAAGTACTGAGTTATTATACGATAAATTACCAAAATAAGTTATACTACCTGTGATGAGTGATAATATTTTGGCAGACATCAACTGGGATAAGCTATTTTGGGCTTTGCAGTCCGAATCAGTACAAACTGCACTGCAAAACGTGCCCAAGACCACATTAGAATACCTTCTCAATGAGGATAATAGAGAAAAAGTAATAGCCTCAGTCCAAAAATCACTAGCAAAAACCAAGGGAGAGCAAGTTAGTTGGGTAGAGGCAGAGATCTTAGTCAAAAAAATGCAGGCAGTGGCAAAAATGGTAGCTGAGGAGAAGGTTTAGAATGGGAGAATATCAGAGGATTTGAGACCAAGTGCCTTGACAATATTTCGAATCTTTTCAAGGGATGGATTAACCTCACCACGCTCAATACAGGCATAGTAATTGACGCTAATTTTGGCTTGCTTGGCAACTTCGGACTGGGTAAGACCTATATTCTTTCTTGCCTTACGTAGCTTTTTGCCAAACACCTTGTCACCCTGAAAACTATTCATATATGTATATTAGCATGAGATAATAAAATCCACTACTCATACCTCAAGGCGTTAAGCGCAGATATCTTGGTAGCTCGCTTGGCTGGGAAGTAGCCTGTGGCAATACCAACCAGCAGGGAAAGAAATATTACAGCAACAACAAACATGGGTGGAACATAAGAGATATCAACAAATCCTACTCCCTTGACAATCGAGAGAGCAGATAAGATAAAGCTGAGTACCTTCCCTATCAAAAGCCCCAAAACCAGTCCCAAGATCCCACCGTACAGCCCCATGATCATGGATTCTGTGAGAAACAATGACTTAACTTCATCAGACTTCATGCCCATCGCTTTCATTAAGCCCACTTCCCGAGTCCGCTCCAAGAGGGATACTGTTAGGGTGTTAAACATCCCCAGAGCCGCCACCGAGAGAGCTACCATTCCTAAAATTGATAAGAGGAGTCTAAAGTTAGCAAATAAACTATCGATTTGAGCCACAGTATCAGCCACCGAAACAGTGCCATAGCCCGCTGACTCAATTGTACTTCTAACCTTGGTCAAGTTACTTTTATCATCCACAATCACTTTGGTTTGAGAAAACTTGTTAACCCCCATTGATCTAACATCAATAAATGGCACATAGATAATTGGAGTACCCTCATCTGCTATCACTCCCACAATAGTGTATGTCAGAGGTGCTGACTCAACTCGCTTACTTGGATCATCTAGTAGTTCCCCTACCACCACCATGGCTAGGTCTAACTCACGACCAATTGCCTCATTTTCCGAGATATTAAGTAGTTGCAAGACTGACCTGTTGACTACTATTTGTTTTTTTGCCTCACTATTAATCTCTACTTTTTCGACGTTTTGTTCATTTATACTAGCCGACTCACTAGCGATTTCTACAACTGGCAAGCTACCCTCTGCCTCATCAGTGTTTACTCCCAACACTTGATTAATGGTTTCTTCAGGAGTAACAGTCATCGATATCTCTGCCACATAGCCTTTTTGTTGAATTTGAGCATTATCACTGTCTCTGGCAACCAGATAACCACCCTCCTCACAATCGCCGTCAGTTTGCCCATCACAATCTTCTTTGTCCCAGAGTAGGTAACTTGATTTAACCCACTTGCCCAGTGGCACACCGCCCGCAGTTTCACCAGCTTGACCTGCCTCACTATTTGACTCAAAACTCTCACCCCAGACTTCAACTCCTTCAGTACTCCCTTCAATCCGTTTGGTGTAACCAATAATTGGGGAGGAGGTATCTGGCAACTCTCTCACCTTGAGAAACACTCCTTGTGCAATCGAGATCTCGACATCTCCAATCTCTTCACCTACTTCACGAGCAACCGAGGAAACACCCATTACCATTGGCATATTGGTAGTGTCATACGCGGTAGTATTGCTTTCAAATAAGTTGCCTTTAACTGGTTGCAAGGCAGAGTACTTAAGGTAGTCGGCAGTAGCGCCGTAGACGGCAATATCCGAGACCGAGTTTTGATAAGACACTCTTCCCACTACCGCAATTAGAGGCAAGACATCAGTTACATTGGTAATTTGCTTAAATTTAGCCAGAGTTGCATCGGTTAAACTCAGATCAGTAGATAAACCAGGAACAACCTCGGCTTGTTTGAGCTCATCTAGTCTGGCTACACGCGAGATAACTAACTGCTGTAGCCCGTATCCCACCGAGACCAAGAATACGATAAATGATATCCCGATTGCCATCCCGCCAATAGTTACAATCGTGCGAGTTTTTTTGGCGGCCATGTTCTTAAATGAGATCTCAATTAGGTACAAGCTAGAGACTCCACTTTTATCAGCCTTATCAAGCGACTTTACCCAGTTGCTAAACTTAACAGAAATAGACCTCAACAAGCGAGTTTTTTGACCAAGTTTATTGAGTAGTAAGGTAAAAGAATACAGAATAGTCAGAACAATAAAGCTAATACCCTCATAGGTAGGGCGCCAGAGTGTTTTTAGAATTGGTTTTTTGTTTCTTTTAAATATTTTCATGATTTTTCCGTCATCTCACTAATTGGATTTATCGAAGCCATTAATTCTTTAAATCCACCTATTTTACCTGCTAGTTCATGGCTTGTTGCTTGCTTGACGATCTTGCCATCAAACATGATTAATGAGCGAGAGGCAAAGCTCATGTACTCCAAATCATGGGTGACCATAATCACAGTCCTGCCCTCATGATTTAGTTTCTGAAGTAGCTCCATTAACTCTTGGCCTGATTTAAAATCTAAGTTGCCGGTTGGCTCATCAGCAATGATGATCTTGGGGCTGGTGACTACTGCGCGAGCCAAGGCTATTTTCTGTTGTTGGCCACTTGAGAGTTCGGTGGGGATATAATCTTTCCAGTTATCCATACCTACCATTTTTAGCACTTCAGTTGCTTTCTTTCTGGCCTCAATGTCTGACTCGCCATTGATTCTAAGGGCAAACATGATGTTTTCAAGCACTGTCAGGGCCTTAATCCAGTTTGGTTGCTGATAAACCATTCCGACATCATTTTTACGTATCTCAGTTCGCTCGTCCTCATTCATTCCTTGGTAAAGCTGTTGTCCCAAAAACTCCACAGTTCCAGTAGTTGGAGGCTCTAATCCTAAGAGAATGTGAAGAAGCGTTGACTTGCCACAACCCGATGGGCCAGTGATAATGATAAATTCACCGCTTTTAACTTGCAGATTAATCTCTTTTAAAACCGGCACCTTGGCAGATCTAACCTCAAATGTTTGACTAAGGTCTTTAACTTTGATGATGGTTTTATCTGAGTTTACTTGATTCATAGTTATCTTGGGATTACTCCTTGGACAAAGCCAAAGGCTTCGGACAAATTCTTTATAACTAGGTCGAGTGCTGAACGTGTGGCTTTAGGAGCGATCGTTACTAGATCAGTACTACTAGTGGTGTTACCTGTTCCATCCTGAGAAATAGCCCGTAAGTGATAGACCTGGCTTGGCACCAGTCCTGACAAGATCACGGTGTGATTATTAGCCAAATTACCATCAAACTGAGACTTTTGTGAATAGGTGTTGCCAGATCCCTGACCAAACTCGATCTGGCTACTGGCTGGCTCATCCGTATCCCAAGTGACAATTAGTTGTGCCTTAACATCACCCGCCGCAAAACCAACTGGTGGGATCGTCCCCCCAATTACCTTGAGGTTAGTAATTTGAGGAGGTCTGGTGTCAGTGGCAGTCGTAAAGCGTTGAATATCACTTATTGCCTCGTTGCCTAGTTTGTCTCTACCCTTGACCACTAAGAAGTACTTGGTTTGAGCCGCGAGGTTACGAATTATCATTGAGTGAGCACCTTTCTCAAGGAGTACCTTGACTTCATCCCGTGCCTCTCCAGTACTGCCTTCTGGATAATAGGTCACGATTGAGGAAACCTCTGTATTAGTGCTCCAAGTTACCCGGACTGTGGTTTGGGCGGCATTAGCCACGGTTTCTAAACGCACTCCTGAGATCTTTGGGCGAGGTAAGGTGGTAAAGTCGTTAATTTGATTGTCATATTCATAATTATCACTATCAAAGGTATTAATCTTGTAATAGTACTTAGTCCCATCATCCAAATCTGCTAATTGAGTGGTATAGGTGGTCTCACTAGTTGAGGTAGAGACTTCTTTGACTGCCCCAAAGCTAGTGGTAGCACCATAATAAATCTTGACTTTCGAGGCTCCTTTGATTGTGTATTGGATGATGCCAGAAGTAAGTCCTACATTTTCAGCCGAGACATCAAACACAGTTGGGGCTGCCTCAGTTACAAAGCTTTTCTCCTCACTTTCACCTGTATTACCATCTTCATCCGTCCACTTGGCTTTGTAGTAGTAAGTAGTGCCAGCAGTGAGGCCAGTCAGGTTGATCTCATGGTCGGTGACTTGGCTAGAGCTACTTGGCTCCTCGGTGTTGTATGAGCCAGAACTGGTGCCATAGGCGACTTTGGAATCGGCACTCCTGCTGGTACTCCAGCTAATCTTGGCTTTTTTGGTGGTAATGCCTGAAACTGATGGCCCAGAAGAGAGAGTCGGAGCAGTGGTGTAGCGCCCGGTAGGTGTGAGGGTGACGGCATTGGTGCCACTGCTAGTCGCGTTAGCTCCGTCCTTGGTATAGATCTTGTAATAATACTGGGTAGAGGAAGGAGCATTGTCTACATATGACAAGCCACTTGTTGTCCCTACTTGAGAGAAGGTCGTTCCATCAGCTGAGCGATGTACTAAGTAAGTCAAGTTACCTGCTCCTTGGTAGGTTGGCGCTGTCCAGGTCAGAGTGGCATACCACTTGGACTCAGACTTGATTGATGAGTCAGAGGCTACTAAGTTACTAACATTATCTGGATCAGTTGAGTTGAGGGTAAAAGTACCCGAGATATAGTTACTCGGGCTATAGTTATCCGCATCATCGACAGCCACCACATAGACTGTGTTACTCCCCTTATTAACTCCGGGTAGAGCTGTGGCATCCACGGTGATTGCCGTTCCATTATCTATGTAAGTAGCCGCATTACCAGTTATCGTTGAGAGAGTCGAGGGGGGAGCGACATTGACCATGTAGTAATAGTTGGTGACTGATTGACCACTAGTTGCAGTTGCCTCAGGCCAACTTAGAGCAAAAGAGTTGGCAGTTGAGGAACTAGGAGCAACAGTAATAGTATCACTCCCGCCAAAGGTTGGTGCAGCCCCGCCATATTCCAAACTACAGGTGCGAATATTAGCGTCCGAGCTCACGTTCCCCGCCTGATCTACCGAGCGCAAATAAACGATATTACTCCCCGTTGAGATACTCCCGCCATCTTGTCCATCAGTCAGAGTACGGGAGGTCTCGGAAGTTGGGATATAGTTACTTACTCCCAAGAGAGATTCGGTAGTAGTCCCGAGCCAAGTGCCGCCTGTGGTATTGATCTGATACTGCCAGCCCAAAACTCCAGCATTGTTATCAACTGTGGCGGTTGCGCCACTGGTAGGCCAGGAAAAGTTCATATCCGCCACGTTGGCAAAGCTCCCGCCAGGACAGGATACATAAGAAACGTTGGTAGGCGCGGTATTATCAAATCGGAACTGAAAAGCAGCCGATGATCCAGTAAAGACATTCTCGGCATTATCGATCGCCTTGATGTTTAGGTAATACGGATCACTGCCGGTAGCTAACCAACTGCTACCTCGATAGCTACTAGTCGCAAAATCAATACTAGTGCCAGCTACAATAAACTGGCAGGTTGAGCCTGAGGTAGACACCGGTGAAGTGCCCAAGAGTCCTTTACTAGTGGCAGGGTCTCCATTCTGATCAGTTCCTAAGTACAAGCAATACCCCTTGAGTCCTACCCCACCAGCATTATCAGCGCCAGCAGTCCAGGAGAAGTAAGGGGCAATATTATTTGTCCAGTCATTGCTACTCATACTCGTGCCACCACTAGCTCGAGTCATCGCAATTGCCGAGGCATTGGTGTCTGGAGCAGAGCTATCAGTAGTGAGCCCAATACTCAGATTAGTTATTGCAGGAGTATCAGCTCCACCAAAACTCATAATGGCTTTAATGGCAATCTTTTGGGAAGTAACTGACAAAGCTTGCATAACAGATTGAGTCAGCTCGGCGGCTGTGTTGACATGGGTAGTAGTGTTACTAGCTGTTGCCCATGCTCCGCCATCCCAATACTTCCAGGATCCCCCTGACTCACAAGTCGAGCCGTCGTCAAGACAAAGCTGGTAGACCACACTGGCATTCCCGCTAGCCGTTACTCCGTCATCACTACAAGTACCACCCGTGATGGTGCCCTCACATAGACTGTCCCAGGAAGAGACCGAAGTATTAGAATAAGCAAGCGTAGTATAGACACTATAGGTGCCGTTTTTGGCTAAAGTTAGATCATCTAAAATGACAGTTTTTCCAGACTTTACCAATACACCATAATTACGAGATTCAGCAGCTCCCGTAACTTGACCCGCAAGTTTCCACCAGCCAGATCCCATATCAGTGTAGGTGGTAGTGACAGTTGAGCCATTGTAATAGAGCTGAGCCACAGATGAGGAAACTGTTCCACCCTCGTTCCCGCTAGTATTGTCGTAAATATAGGCAGATAGATCGTAAGTGGAGGTGTCACCCACGTTCACAGCTTGAGTAACCTTAGCGTCACTGATAGACCCCACCAAAATTTGGTCGCCGCCGGTCGCTTCGCGACCAAGAGAAGAGGAGAAAGAGGAAGAGAGGTCTACGGGATCACTGGCGCAGCGAAAGCCAATATAGTTGTACTGACCGCTTGGCGCAACATCCAGAAACAAAGCAAACGCCCCGGCGCTGGACGTAACACCAATCACCGCCGCGGAGAAAGGCATTGTTCAATGCCCCACCATAAACTTGACCCATGCCGTGAGCTGATAGATAACCACTAGCTGGCCCATATAGGTCAATAGCGCCCGCTGCCACATTGGCATGGTTCCAGTCCACCCAGCCACCAGTAGTGTCGATAGCACTTGATTGCACATCACTGTTCCAGTCCCAGACGTTACCAGACATATCCCAGATCTCAGTGCCGTTACTAAGGGTTAGTTTGGCTTTGGTATCTCTGCCTGTACCATATTCTGGATCAGCGCCGTTATATCCAACACTGTCCACGTTACCTACATTACCTCGATACATCCCGCCACCTGAGACCACAGTGGAGCCAACTGTGCCATCTGCCCAGTTAGTGGCTTGGCTCTCAGCATTTCTAGCAATGGTCATCCACTCAGCGTTACTAATCAAGTGATAGCCTGATGGGCAGGACGTGAGTGCTTGAGTTTGGGTAATATGGACAATTGGCGCACCGTTTGCTGAGGAGACCACCTTGGCAGTGTCAAAGCTAGCAATATCACGATAGTCTAGTCCAGAGCCAGAGTCAGCTGGAGCGCTACAAGTTGCTGCTGTATCTCCATCCCCATCAGCCGTACAGTCATACTTGGCTTCGTACGCCATGGCTAAGAAGGCTTTGTCATCTCCACCTGTCATAAAGGTGCTGTTCCCTGGGACTGGGATGTATCCAGCAGGGGTAGTAGAACCGGCAATAGGAGTAATCGACCAAGAGGAGTTATTAGAGGAAAAGTCAGAATTGGTGAATTTGTTAACCCCTGAGACTGGATGAGCTCCAGAACCATCTACTGCTACTAGATTGCTGTCATAAGTGTAGTTGGCGGCTTCGCCGGTGCTAAATGTCCAGTTTTTACTGGTGTCATTGAGGGCAAATGCATTGGGAAAGACTTCAAATAGTGCTAAATAGATCCCAGTTACAAGACCAACAGAAGAAATAAATACGGTAAAAAGATTTAACTGAAATCTAGACAAATGCCAACGTGGAGAGAAGAAGTAGAGTTTGAGTTTGTGTAGCAAATTCTTCATGTTAGTTGTTTCTTTTTTGAGGGTGGCAAGTAATTAGCCTTAGTTGACACTTTCTTGCCACTTTTCTTTTCAAGCTCTTTTTTGGCGTTCCCAGCAATCTTACCACCTTCTTTGGCAGCCTGTTTGTTCTGGCTAAATCCTTGTGCATTTTTGTTTTTAGCGATCTCGGTAGTCGAGGCCTCGCCCAGCATCGAGAAAATTAGCTCTAGATCATTCATGTGATCTCGTAAGTTCTCACGCTTGAGTCCTTTAAATTTTTTGTACTGACTAGGAGTCATGCCAAAAGTGGCTTTGGAGATTTCTGCTGTTAGGATTGCGTACTCACGGTCTTGACCAACATTTCTTTTTTTCCACTCGTCAGTGAGAGTCTCTCTGATCTCAATCCCGCGCATGCGCTTTTCTATCCAAGAGTCAGGATACCCTTTGGCTTGGTATATGGCTCTAGTGCGTTTGGTGGCTAGTTCTGGATCTTCTATTTCTTGTACTCGCTCGTAGCCGACTTTGGCTAGCCAGCGTTTGAATGGTTCGGCTTTGGGAGAAGGGATAGACTGGATGATACGGAAAATACCTTCGGTATTGGCACAATCCGTTTCGCGCAATTTTCCGTCCGCAGCGGTTAATTTCAACCGGTGACAATTTGTCACCACTTCACTACCTTCATCTCTTAATCGTTGAGCTAATTTATTCCAATACTTACGAGCCGTCGTATCATCGTCTTGATCGGTTAATGCTTGCACTACATCGATCAACGAAAACCACCACTCATTATTATGAATGGTTTTGCGGACTTTTTTGCCCTTAAATATGGCTAGTTTAGTTGTAGTCTTATTTAGTTCGTTCATATTTGATCACTCGTCTTATCAATGACAAAATTAGCCACTAATTTGCCTAATATTAATACTAGATTAGTGGTGAGTGTTTTACAAGATGAGAGAAGACAATCGTTACTCAAATAAGCTCTTCATTAGTCCATGTGAATCAGCGTGAGTCAAGTGACCAATAATTGCGGCTTTACTTGCCTCAATTTCTTGAGTAGAGATAGTTTCATTTTTTAGTTGTTTCTGTTTCTTTCGCCAATTTCTCTCCATCCTAAGCAGAGTATTTCCACGAATCAAAGTATGATCATAAAAGACTCGGTAGCCCACAAAGGGTACGCCATTTTTGACAACTTTAATATTAAGCTTCTTAGGGTGAAGGGATAAGGCCAAATTGTCTTTGAGATAGATGTCAATCGTAGTGATCAAATCCTTGAGGTACTCCTTATCAGGATGGATCACATAAAAATCATCCATATATCTGCCATACCACTTGAGCTTTAGCCTATCTTTCATAAAATGATCAAGTTCATTAAGATAGATATTAGCAAATAACTGGCTGGTTAGATTACCAATTGGTAATCCCACTCGTTTTTGGGTATTTATACCTGGTGGTTGGTAAATACTGTTGTTTTTAAAAAGAGCAAGTTGTTCTTTTAAATCTGAAAAGTTGTGATGATTGCGAGTATGTGTAGTAATAATTTTTTCGATCAATGATCTTGTCTCTTCACATTTGATAGTACGATTGATAATTGCAAGTAATTTATCCCAAGAAATACTCTGGAAAAACTTACTAATATCACACTGGAGAGCATAAATAGGCGTATCTTTGCCATTAACACATCTAGCTGCCATCAAAAATTTCTTAAGTCGTTTTGCTCCCAAGTGTGTACCTTTATTGATTCGACACGCGTAAGCGTCATAAATAAATTGTTTTTCAAATAGTGGCTGGATCTGAGCAACTAAAGAATGCTGTATTACTCGATCTCGAAATGCAGGGGCAGCGATATTTCTTGTCTTTGGCTCATGTACCACGAAGTACGTATAGGCCTGGGGAGTATATTGGTGGCGTGATAGCTCCCAACTGAGTCTGTTGATGTTTTCTTCCAAAAAGAAGGAGAAAGCACACACTTTTCTTTTGTAGTGATTATCTAGTTGAACTTTTTTAAAAGCTTTATGTAGGTTTTTTAACTTATATATTTCAGTAAACATGCTAATAAACGACAAACCCTGCTTTCGCAGGGCTTGTCTCTCGTACCCTTTGTTTTTTAGTACCTATTTACTTTACCATTCGCGCTTTGAGAATGGTAAAAATACGGGCATTATGTTTGTCCAGCACAATGTGTCGGACTGGAAAAAATCACTGTGATCCTAAAAACCCTGGATATGTGTTCGTAAACACATACCACTCGTTCTGGCTACCACTTTGGGTACTTAAGTGGTAATAGCAGTAATCGCTGGCGCAGCGAAAGCCAATATTGTTGTTCTGATTGCTTGGCGCATTATTCAGATTCAAAGCAAACGCCCCGGCGTTGGACGTATTATTCCAATTACCGCCGCGGAGAAAGGCATGCTGCGTTATGTTAATTTTCCCCACGTTTAATCATACATTCATTTACCTTTTCTCATCCAGCAATTCAGCATTCTACCAATCTCATTTAGCTTTTCTGAACCCAATAAGTATTGTTTAACACTCATCAGGCGCAAGTCTTTGGTAAGGCGCAATAAAATTCTTAGCAGATCCAACTCGTTTGAACTTAGTTTCTGAAAAGAATCTCTCTCAATCCCCCTAGCGTTATTGGCGTTTATCAAACTTACCAGTAGTGACAAACCCTCTTCTTCTAGTTTTTTACCCAAAATTTGTCGATGATTTTTGGGTAGGCGATTAATAATTGGGTAAAGCCACAATACAAAGTCATATGTTTTTTGGTGCAAGATAAACTTTTCCATTCGTTCATTATGACAAATAAAGCCTGTTTCGTCAGTTAGTTTGGGGAAGGAAATCACTCGTCCGCTTCGACCATTTCCCAGTTACCCGCGAAAGCTTGCTCTTGAGTTGCTAGATAGATTTCTGTTTCATCTAGTGAGGTTTCATTATAAATTCGCTCAAGGTGTTTTTTGAGATAGATCAAGCTAGCAAACCCAGGACAAATAAATAGAATGGTTGGGAAAGGATGTCCTGTTGTCTCCTCAAAATTGCCATCCTCCAGATAATCGTTGTACTGCTCGATTCTTCGTCTTAGGGCAAAACGTGGGGACGAGTCATCAATCAGTTCGACAAAATAGCGCTTGGTCTCGCCCTCTGTATTAACTCTGGCAAAATAGACATCCGGCAGAGGGTGAAGTAAATAAGGATGAGCTAAAAGATCAGTTTTGGTAAAAAAGTGGAGAGTGTGAGCTGATTTTTGGGAGTCAGCTCTTAGGTGAAGATAATACTCAGCGATAAATGAAGATCTGGCGACAAATTGTTGGGAGCGCATTTTCTCCCTATAAACTCGCTTGAGAGCTCGCTTGTCTATACCGTCTCTACCTTCCAATATCTTAATACTACCTGAGGCTAGGTAATATATGGCTGGTTGATTGGCTTGTCCAAGTGAGCGGGCATAGTGTTTGCCGATGTAGTTGTGAGTGGTGAGAATCTGTAGGTGATAGTTAGTAAGGCGGATGTTTTTGTGATTGAGGAGTTTGGAGATTTGACGACTAGTTAAGAAACGAAAACGATAGAGATAGTGAAGTATTGTAAGTTGAGAAGCTGGTAATTGTTGACTGGCCATAGTGTGTGGTGGGCAATGTGGAATGATTGTATCATTCCTCTCCCTTATTTATAAGGAATAAGAGGTAAAAGTAAAAAATAAAAAGGTTAATAGATCGGTCTAATCTCAAAAATACCATTACCTACCGGTAGGTAATGGAAACTACCTCCAAAAACACTTGACAATTAGATTTCTTTTGGGGTAAACTATCTATATATCGATAGTTGCAGGAAATGAGATAAGTATGCAGACTGCCCAAAGATTTGAGCTAGAATTACAGCCACACAGTGTTTCTTCTGTTTCTACCACTCAGACTCTTGATCAAATGTTCCCAGAACAAAAACGCGAGGAGAAACAGATCAAGAGGGCCAAAGAAGCTCTCGGGATGCTCGCCCATGAGATATCAGCAGAGGAATTAAGGCAAACTGTGGCCGAAGTCGAGTATCTCACCGAGGTCTGGTTAGATGAGCTAGAGAGATCAATCTTTGACGGACTAACCCTGAGAGAATTACTACACGAAAAAGGAGGACTATGAAGGTCGTACATGCTGATGGTCAAAAAGCGATACTCTATCTGCGCGTCTCTACCGAGGAGCAAGTTGACAACTTCTCACTAGACACCCAAGAAGAGCTCTGTCGAAAAGAAGCAGAAAAAAGAGGCTACCAAGTCACCCAGGTATTTCGTGAAGAAGGTAGATCAGCCAAGAATATCTCTGGCAGGCCAATCCTAATCTCACTACTTGAGTACTGTAGAAAGCACAAAAGAGAAGTACAGGCATTATTCGTATACCGACTAGACAGAGTCTCTAGAATCACCGCTGACTACTTGGCAATCAGGAAAAAGCTAGGCGAGCAAGACGTAACGATCGTCTCAGCAACCGAGCCTACCGGAGATAGTCCTACCGAGAAACTAGTCGAGACGATTCTGGCTGGATTTGCCCAGCTTGATAATGATATCAGGAGCGAGCGAGCCAAGAATGGTCTACGAGCCAGGTTTTTGTCCGGCAAGATCGTCACGGGTCAAGCACCCTTAGGTTACATCGTCCAAGATGGCTATGCAGTCAAAGATCCCAGAAGCTGGGAGTTAATGATCAAGTCCTGGAACCTGATGGCTACTGGCACCAAGAGTTTGCATGAGATGGCAGAGCTGATGAATCAGTGGGGACTGTATGTAACGCGAGGCAAGCGCAAGTATCAACTCAGAGCACAACGGGTAGGAGTAATATTTCGCAACAAGTTCTACATGGGAATATTGTCATCCAAAACCTACAACCAAGATGTGTGTGGCCAACATGTTCCCATGATCACAGAAGATGTTTACTACCGCATCCAGGCTATCTTAGACGGTCGTAATCCCAATATCGTGGCACTTGCCAAAAGGAATCACAAAAACCCTGACTTCCCTCTACGTCGAATCGTGAGGTGTGATAAATGTGGGAAAGGCTTAACTGGTGGCTGGAGTAGAGGTAGGAGTGCTAAGTATGGCTACTATCGATGCGGGGGAGACTGTAAAGGCGTAACCGCCAAAGCCGAATTACTAGAAAGCTCAGTAATCGCCGAGCTCAAAAACATTACCCCCAAGAAAGAATCTCTCAATCTCTTTATCACCTTTATGTACAAAACCTATCAGAAGAGGATAGCTCGACTGCGTCAGGTCAACAGCAAGGCAGAAGGGGAGATAACTAGGCTCAAGGAGCTCAGAAAAGTGCTAGTGGAGAAGAATCTCTCAGGTATATATTCTGATGAGGTCTACAAAGAACAAAGTGGAGTGATTGAGAGCAAGATGACCAGAGCCCAAATCGTCAAAGATGACGCCACAATCGACCAATACAATATCGATGAGGTAACTAGCTTTATCAGAAAAATCCTGGCTGACCTGGGTGAAACTTACAAAAGATCTAGCATCTCCCAAATCAAAGTATTACTTGGTTCAATCTTCCCTTACGGAATCACTTGGAGTGAAAACAATACATTGAACCATCAAATTAGCCCGTTATATCAGTCAATTAGCACCTTTGATAACGGTGATATCTCTTCTTGTGCCGAAGAGAGGACTTGAACCTCCATGAGCTTGCGCTCACATGTACCTGAAACATGCGCGTCTACCAATTCCGCCACTTCGGCTTATAGAACACACATTGTATCAGAAGTTATTTTAAGAGCGCCAGATATCTATCCATACGTTTAAACTTGTGACAAAAGGCCTTGATAATAACATCCCGAGAATCTTCAATGTCAAAAGCGGTGGTATTTATAGTCAAATCGTAGGAATTACTTTTAGTCATATTTTTATTAAAATACTGCTTCACAAACTCACGTCGTTCTTTCTCCACCTCAGCAATTCTTTTTTTAGCTTGCTGCTTTGTATAGCCCTCATAATCGATTGATCGTTGGACCCTAACTTGATAGGGGGCAGTAATCCTGACGTGAAGACCATGAGCAAAAGGAGTAACAAAATTGGCTCCTCGACCCAAAAGAACACAGTGCCCTTGGTGAGCATAAACCAATAACACTCTCACCAACTCAGAGACATATTTTAAATCATCTACATAGTCTTCATTCAATAAAGATTGAACCATGTCATCAATGGCACTACGCTTCTTTTCATCAATAGCTCTGATTACCTCTTTTCGTTTCTTGGTAGATTTAGCAATTTCTCTAACAATTTGCTCATCAACAAGATTAAAACCTAGTTTTTCAGCCACTAATCTTGCAATTGGCGCCCCACCACTGCCTGGCTCTCTCGAGACGGTAATGTAGGGTTTAACGAATGATTCTTCAATGGAAAGCTCAGCAGGTAAAAAGGATTTATCTTTAAGGTTAAGACCTTTGACAATTTTGTTGATAAGAGGGTAGTAGTGAATTCCCATTCTAAAAATTAATTATAGCACTTTTTTAGCATTAATATCTATTCTTCGAAATAGAAATTGATTTCGAAGTAAAAAAATGCTAAATTAGACTTCAATGAAGAAATGCTCTAAATGCAAGAGAATGTTGGATGAATATGATTTTAATTGGAAAGTAAAAAATAAGAAGAGAGCGACTCATTGTCGTGATTGTTCTAGAGCTTATATTAAAGATCATTATCAAAAAAATAAAAAATATTACTTAAAAAAAGCAATAAAAAGGAATAAGGATCAAAAAGAAAAATCTCTAGATTTCATAAGCAAATATCTACAGTCGCATAGTTGCGTAGATTGTGGTGAAAAAGATATTCTAGTGCTAGAATTTGACCACATAAATAGAAGCGAGAAAAAAGATGGTATAGGTAGTATAATTCGTAAGAGACTTTCTCTTGATGTTCTAAAAGAAGAAGTCTTAAAGTGTGAAGTTAGATGTGCAAATTGCCATAGAAGGAAAACTGAAAAAGAGAATGGTAGTTGGAGACTAAAATATAGCGCCAGTAGCTCAGTGGATTAGAGCACTTGTCTTCGGAACAAGGGGTCGGGAGTTCAAATCTCTCCTGGCGCACATTAATTCTAAAGTCGCTATTTCATAAACGGGTCGGTAGCTCAGTTGGTTAGAGCGTCTGCCTCTTAAGCAGAATGTCGTGGGTTCGAATCCCACCCGACTCACAAGACAAAAAGATTCACCTCCATCTGTTATACTCCCCCTAGATGAAAAAGCTTTTTTTTGCCTACTCTTGGATCCTACTAACAGTCGGTATTATGCTGACTAGTATCGCTGGCTATTACTTTTATCTAATGCCTAAAGAAGTTGTAGCTGAAGGACCTACAGAAGAAGTCATTTTAGGCACCAACCAATTAAATCCAAACTATGCAGCTGACTCAAAAGGAGTCACTAGTATTGTTGAAACCAAAGATGCTCGCGCCACTTTAGTAGCGACCTTCCTAGAAAGACACAATTCACCCTTACAACCCTATTCATACTACGGGCAAGTATTTGTAAACTTAGCCGACAAACACGAATTTGATTTCAGACTTTTACCAGCCATCGCCATGCAGGAAAGCAACCTCTGCAAACGCATCCCCCCAGGTTCATACAACTGCCTCGGATTTGGCATCCATGAGCGAGGTACTCTTGGCTTTGAAAGTTTTGATGCCAATTTTGCTAGAGCAGCTCGAGAGTTAAAAATGTACTACATCGATGAAGGCCTAACCACACCTCAAGAAATCATGACTAAATACACCCCTAGCAGCAATGGTAGTTGGGCAGATAGTGTTAACCAATGGATGACAGAAATGCGTTATAACGATCGAGATCTGGGTAGACAAATAGACCAAGATAACAGTGTTTTAGAATTTGCTCAAGAAAAAGAGTAGAGAAATCACCCTAGTTTAGTCAATTGAATTGATATAGTTTGATAGCTATTGACAGCATTATAATAAATGCTATAATGAATTTATCTCAGTAGGTATCCCTCACCGGGGATGACGTGCTGAGCCTAAAGAGCCCCGCTTTCGAAGTATGCGGGGTTTTTTATTGGGGGTCTTGAATTTTTGCTATGACAAGCTCCATAGCATTAAAAAAAATATCTTCCATAGGCATTGGTTCACCATCAGCATTCACAACTTTTTCTTCCATATTAACAGTAAGATCTATAGTTCCGCTTGCAAAAAGTCCCATTATCCAAATATCTTCATCCTTAATTTCTACATACCCCTCTAAAAAAACTGCTAAATGGCAGCGTTCAAAAACGGGCGCGTTTTTCAGTAAGTTTTCATTGATTAGTTCGGATAAATTGGTATTTTGACTAGGT
>ENA-OREN01001288-OREN01001288.1-marine-metagenome-genome-assembly--contig:-NODE-1288-length-30032-cov-11.086430_pt1 | contig 30032 bp, 29 predicted proteins | sample MGYA00248624_ERZ508555 | MGnify/ENA primary metagenome ERZ508555 (study PRJEB26222, sample SAMN06267773) | marine metagenome | isolation source: Saanich Inlet, British Columbia, Canada | place...
ATTTCAATTGGGTATTCAAAAGTAGCCGGGGAATCATTTTTTGAACGAATTCAAATGTTAGATTTTCTTGGCATTATTACTGCCAATGCCGGTGCCGGCGGTTGGGGCCATTTCTGGTCAGGAACTGGACAGAATTTGGCCTATAAAAAATCAGACTTTAAAGCGATTGGTGGATTTGAACCTGTGAAAGATAAAATCTCCGGCGATGATATGTATCTCGTTCAATCCATTTCAAAATTAAAGAGTGGGACGATCAATATTGATGCGAATTCATTCGTAACAACTGCTGCAATGCCAACCTTTCCAGGATTCATAAATCAGCGGGTACGATGGTCTTCAAATTCAAAGGATAATGCTATGCAAAATCATCTATTTTTTGCTTTTCTAAGTTCTGCGTTCTTATGCAATGCCACTCTACTTCTATCTCTTCTGTTTGGCTATTCATGGTTTTTTGCATTTTCATTAAAATTCATTTTGGAAGGTAGTGCGGTCTTTTTAGGCGGGAAACTTTTCAACACCAAGGTGAATCCCATTGTTTATGCTGCCTGGGCATTGGCGCAACCCGTCTATATTCCCGTTGTGGGACTTATGGGCCTTCAAAATCGATATACCTGGAAAACATGAGAAATATCATAATTCTTTTTATGACAATCTGTTTTGCTTCTGGGCAGTCCTATTCCGTTTCAGTTTTTGGCATTCCCGCGGCAGATGTGGAACAAACCATTCATGATTCAGGAAAGATTGAATTCACATCACAGAATAGAGGAATCTTCGATCTCTTTTGGCCAGCAAAGAATGTTTATGATGCTATTTATGATTCAAATTCTTTTGCCCTGAAGAGCTGGAGTAAAACTGTAAAACAGGGTGAATTCAACCAAAAGGTTTCAGGCAAAGTTGACTTTTTGGGATATCTTGTTTACAATGACAAAACCATGATTGAAATTCCACAGAATATTTATACAATATTCACTCTTTTGGCCATGGTGCAATCAAGGCCTTATGATAAATTAGATACAAAATGGTTTGATTATGAGCAAGAAGGCCAGCTGGGGCAAGCCAGGTTTGTCTGGGCAGATACATCCAATACGTGGAACGGTAAAGATTCGGTTATGTGTGATCATTATCGATTGGATATAAACATAGAAGAAGAAAGAAATAAATTAGATAAACGCTCTGATTATTTTATGGAAGAGATTCTTGCAGATGGCGTGGTAAAAGAATTATGGGTATCTAGAAAAAAACCAAAAAGGATTATGCGCGCAACTCTAAAAACAAAATGGTTCCCAGTATCGGCCACCATCAATGAATAGCAAACATTTCATCATTTACAATTATATTTAGACATAAATCAATGGTACATCCTATGAAAAAGACGATTGCTTACACCAACATTTTCTTATTATTGCTTTTGTTCGGCATCTTAAATGCCCAAAATGATAAAAGTAAAATTGTTGGTATATGGGAATTCCAAACAATTACTTCCATATATTATAGCGACCCGCAAGAAACATCATCCACTAGGCGTGATAATAATCAACAGGAAACATTAATTTTTCATGAAGATGGAACCTTTAACTACCATGGCGTTGATGAAGGTTCAAAATATGCATCTATTGGTTCCTGGAATATAGAAAATACAACATTATCAATGGATGCCGGTGGAGTTAAAACAATTTGTGATTATGAAGTGACTGGTGATATTATGACACTAACGGTTAGAGAAGAGGAATCCGAAGAATTTTATAAAACATTTTCTGTATTAAAGTATAAAAACAAAATAATTAGCCGTTAATTCATTGTTTTTTGTATCATCTACATCATCCAATATTTCAACTTTTTTAGATATCGCCAGCCCTTAGTATTAAATGAAAATAAAACCATCTTTCTTTAAAATCTATCGTAAACAGATCTTTGGGTGGATTCTGACCATGGCTGCTATTTGTGCTGCACTATATTATGGTATTGATAAAAAGGTCATTTTATTTGCCACGTTTGTCATCAGTATTTTCACTCAAATTTTTGTTGGCCTGGGTGCACTTATAGGGATGATCCCATTTGTTGGGCCATTGATTATAAATGTCATATCTATCCCTGTATTCTGGTTCTTGAATGCCATGGGGTATGTGGTGTCCGGCGTTGCCATTAAAAAAGGGTATGCCACGGAATTGGCTAAAAGCAGAGTTGTTACCCTCGGTCTTCTGATCGGAATTATCATTGGATATATTATAGGTCATGTAGTGCCCATCAGATGAATATTTTAATTTTACAAGGTCCAAACCTTAATCTGCTGGGGTTAAAGTCTTCCGAAAATGGGAAACACATTACACTGGATAAACTCAATAAAGCCATTCGGAAACATGTTCATGGTAAAGATGTGACACTCAAATTCTTACAAACCCATAAACAATTCCAGGCCATCAATTTTTTACAAAGAAACAGAAAATGGGCTGATGGATTATTGTGTATTCCCACATCCTGGGCAAAGTATGATTGGTCCATCGCTGAAACGTTAAACATAATCAATATCCCAATTGCTATGGTTTATTTTGATGATCCTTTTTCATTGGGATCCAATGAAACGGAGTCTATTATGACAGGAAAAAAGATTCATTCATTTTCAGGACAACCAGTTGATGCATGTATTTTGGGGATAGACCATATCCTGTCTTAATTTCAATGAAATTCATTATTTTTTATTATTTTTTCGGGTCGATACTATTTGCCCAATCTATCGATGACCCTGAAAACTCTATCCTGTCTGTTATATCAAACCTTAACACAAAAGACACCCCTGAAATAATACCTGAAACATTTGATCTATCGTGGGTTGATTCACTCAAATTGCAGTTACCCTGTGATAATGTTCCACCTCCCAAACGAACCATGCGTCTTCCCAATGCGCCCCGGGATTACAGGAGCGGAACACATCGTGGAATCGATTTTTTTGCAAATTGGGGAACACCGGTCAAAGCTGTCTCCGACGGGATTGTTATTCGCGCAGATCATGGTCATGAGGAAGTGCCTGCAGATTTCAGAGTCAATCTGCTCAGCGCCAGCGCTAAGGTTGGCAACACGCCTTCTGATATTTTTAATAATATTTTACTGGGGAGAGCAATCTTTTTAGATCATGGATTTGATCTTATTCCCGGATTTCGGGTTATTACTATTTATGCTCATTTATCTCATATTGATAAAAACATAAAACCGGGAGCAGTCATTAAAGCGGGGGATGTAATGGGACAGTCGGGTAATTCCGGCACGCGTGAAAGTACGGTGGGATTAAAAGCAGGTGCCCATTTACATTGGGAAATGATCTTGCAAAAAGGGAAACAGGAAATTTATTTAGGAAAGGACGTCCCTAATCCGCAACTCTACGCTATGTTGAGGCGTATTTTCTATAAAGAAAATCCTTAATCTTTGTTATAAAAAGGGTGAACTATCGTTTTTTCCGGGCCCACTGAAATTCTATCATTGGTACCCAAGTTTCGTACATAGGAATGTAGGGAAGTAAACGCATATCTGAGCCGTAAGGATACTCGCCCATAACAAATTTGTAGCCAGTAAGAATTCTGAAGTTTTCTGATTTATGCCAGCTAAGAAGCAATTTATGCTCCAATGAATAATTCCCATTAAGGCCCGGCAATAATCTTAAATCAGCATCTACCAAAACACCAATTTTCTCCGAAATGTTTTTTTGGACATCTAAACCGGTATGAAACCCCCAATTATTATAATACACCCCAAGACGATGATAGACCAATGGAAGATCAATCGTGGACCGTGTATCCAAGTCCCCGAAAGCAAATCCCAAGTCAAGACCACCTTTTAGTGTTAAATCCACTCCGGACATATTTTTTGACATGAGCCAGGATGCGGAAAGACCCAGCATGGGCGGCATCTGAAAATCCGGGGCAATAATGCCCATGATTCCTTCTTTTGCAATCATATTTAAAAATGGCGTTGGATAAACTATTTTATATTGACTGGCAGATGTAAATCCAGCAAAATCACTTTGCGATTTTTTTAGACTGAAATTTGGCATGACAAAAAACCAGAGTGGATGAACACTGTATTCTATAGTTTCAGAATAGCCATATCTAAAAGGCTGAAACAATCCCATCTCCCATCTTTTTTGCGGCAATAAATAGGCAGAATGAGCATCCCATTTTTTTGTTTCTCCAAAAACAAGACTAGCGATGATGAAACAGAAAATTATTTTTTTCATTATTCACCTCCAACATTGAGAACAGCGCTCACTGGCAAATGGTCACTTAACTCCCAGGCAGCCTGATGGGTCTTACTTAATGTGTTCTCCCAAATACCATTTGTAAACAAATAATCTAGTTTTCGGTCATATTTAATATCGTTCATCTCGTAACTGGTGCTGGGTCCATGGGTTAAGTGAATTGGAAGATTGGCATCATCAGAATCAATAGCTGAGTCATAGACTTCATATAAAGGATCCAAAATATCAGGCTCTCCATCAAAATTCTCAAAATAGCTTCCTTCTTTATGGTACTCTTCCGCCTGGTCTGTATGGTAATCATCTCCATCACACATATCACTCAAACAAAAATCAGTGACTGAGCCTGGGGGAACAGAATTCAAATCACCGCCTGTCACAAAATAATCACCGGAAGATTGAATCTCAGCTAGGGTTTCCACGTATTTATCAATGTGCTGCTGTTTAGTATCATCCGTGGCAAAAGCTGTGGCATGAACATCCACTGCATAAAAATCTTTAGACCCTTGAGTCAGTGTGGGTATTTTTGCTTTTAGAATATTTCGCCTCAGGTAAAAGTATTGTGTTAATCCATCCTGATCTGTACGGAGGCGAAGTTGAATTCTTTCTGCATCGGTTAATTCATATTTTGAAAGAATGGCGTTTCCTGCATCGATCCTTCCAATGCCATCACTGGGAATAAAATCTGCTTTCCACATGGATGCATAGCAACCATAATTCAGATTAGTATTGTCCAGCAAATATTGAACTTGATCAATATAGCCGGTTCGCTTGGAAGACACATCCACTTCCTGAAGAAGTACAATGTCTGCATCAATAGCATTAAGAGAATCAGCAATAGCTGCCATGTTTTTCTCAATGGTGTCATCATCAAGGATTACATCATCCCCACAGGAATCACCAAAAAATGGGAAACGTGCAATACCAAAGCGAATGTTCCACGTTACAACCTTGACGTTGCCGCTATCATAGGTTTCATTGGATTTACTATCTGCCTCATACATAAGGGCATTTGATAAATCTTCAAACTCCGTTACAAAAGGGTCACACCCCAATAATAATACACCTAGAATGCTTAATAATTTTTTCAATTGATTCTCCTTTTAATCAATTAAAGTTAAAACATTTTCCGGAGGGCGACCAATGACTGCTTTTGCTCCTTTTACTGCAATAGGGCGCTCCATGATTTTCGGAAATTTTTCAATGGCTACCGCCATCGCTTCATCATCATCTAGGATTTCTCCAAAATTGTTTTCTTTATAACTGGCTTCATTTTTTCGCACAATTCCACTTGGGGCCATACCAAGTTTATTTGATAAGGACAATATTTCATTCCTGTTTAAAGGATTTTTCAAATATTCTACTTTGGTGAATTCAACACCGCTTTCTTCCAGGAGCGACACGGCTCCACGACTTTTCCCTCAGCGGGGGTTATGGTATAAAATGATTTTTGTCATAATTCTTCCTTTATTTTTATACTGGACTGTACACCTCAATTTACTTTCAATTCAATAACGAATATTATTATATTTTCTACAATACCGTTAAAAATAATTGTAAAAATTTGCTTACAGGCATTTTGGCAAAATAAATAAAAGAAATCTTGCCCTTTTTAAAAAAATATTTCAGCTATAATTTCAGGGAAGATTAAAATAGGAACAGATGATATGTTTGATAAACGTGATATTCAAATTCTGGAAATACTCCAGGAAAATGGTCGATCAACAGCAAGCGATATTGCCAAAAAAGTGGAATTGTCCATTCCGGCTGTAGGAGAACGGATAAAAAAATTAACAGAAAAGGGTCTCATTAAACGATTTGCTGCCATAATAGATCATAAAGTTGCCGGACTTGATGTGACGGCATTTGTTTCCATTATCAGTGAACATTCGGACCACTATGAAGGCTTTATAAAAAGAGCAACAGAATCCAAGTCCATTCTAGAATGCCATTCTATCACCGGTGGTGGATCTCATCTTTTGAAAGTACGGGTGAAAAACTCCCAGGCTCTGGAAGATTTGCTGTATGAGATCCAAAATTGGCCTGGGGTGTCAAGAACGCAAACCAACGTAATTCTCTCAACATATAAAGAAACTGAGAAGAATGATTTAAAAATATTAAAGGAATTACATAAAATAGCTTAATATATTATATTTTCCTGTTGAATTTTTATTTCTAAATCTTTAATATTTCAGGGGGTCAAATTGCCAAGTGTAAGCGGACTCCCCGGGCGGTAAGGCACTGTTGGCATAAAATATTAGCGGCATAAGCCCTATAGCCGCTTTGTAAAAATCAATCCCTGAATTCTATGTTTGGGTTTTACTCCAAGCTAATTAATTATTCACAAATGGATCATTCGAAAAACATCTATCCTCTTTTTGACTCATCTGACTTTCATGATGCTTGCGGGACCGGGTTTATTGTCACCTTGTCAGGGAAACCGGAAAAAAGAGTTTTACCCCTCGCCCTAAAAGGATTACAAAGGCTAGATCATCGAGGAGCTATATCTGCTGATAAAGAAACCGGCGACGGTTCTGGCGTTTTAACCGATATTCCACATCCATTTTTCCGTGAAATTCTCAAGGAGGAACTGGGAATCATAATGCCTTTCAAAAAGAAATTTGCGGTGGGAATGGTTTTTACAACCTCCCGTGAAATCAAATGGCTGAAAGAAATTATAAAATCTACTGCGACTATCAATGGGTTTAATGTTGTGGCCGTGCGGGAAGTGAAAGTGAACCCCAATGCCTTAGGTAAATTTGCACGAAACACAAAACCATTGATTGTACAGTTCTTTTTGGTTGAATCCCAAAAGGGCAAACGCCCACTGGAAACTCGATTATATCTACTCCGGAAAACAGTGGAAAAAGAAATTCTAACCCAAAAGAAAAAATCTTATATCTGTTCTTTTTCTTCTGAAACGATTGTTTATAAAGGGCTCATGACATCCACCCAGCTGGATCATTTCTATCCGGACCTTACCCATCCAAAATATGTTGTAAAGCTTGCCCTTTTCCATGAACGATTTTCCACAAATACTCAGTCCACCTGGTCCATGGCACAACCATTTCGTATGCTGGCCCATAACGGCGAAATTAATACCATCAAGGCCAACCGCCTGTGGATGACAGCACGGGAGAGAGAAATAAAATCTCGGTTCTGGAATGATGACCTTGAAAACCTGAAACCTATTGTAAATCATTACGGAAGCGATTCAGAAAGTCTAGACCATATATTAGAATTTTTAACTCAAAGTGGGCGAGATCTTTTTAGCAGCTCCATGATGCTGATCCCAGATCCTTATGAATACGATAAGTCTATGCCCCGGGCTTTAAAAGATTTTTATATTTATCATGAAAACTTTATTGAGCCCTGGGATGGCCCGGCGGCAATTGTTTTTACAGATGGTAGCCATGTTGTAGCTAAAATGGATCGAAATGGGTTGCGACCTCTAAGATATTCTATTACAAAAGACGGGTTGGTTATTATGGCATCGGAAGCAGGTATTATTGATATTGCCGATAATAACTTAGTTGTGCACCATCATATGAAATCTGGAGAAATTTTTGCTGTTTCGCTGAAAGGAAAGGGAATTATTCGGAATAAAGATGTTAAAAAAATAGCGGCTGGAAAGAAAGATTACTCCACCACACTAAAAAAATATCTTACTACATTAAAAAGAAAATCTCACCGCACAGAATTTGGAATCTTTGGATTCCCCGAGAAGGGATTCGATCCTCGATTGCGGGTGGCCTTTGGTTGGTCAAAAGAGGATTTAACCCGATATTTGGTTTCCATGGCAACCAGTGGACGAGAACCGATTGGCTCCATGGGAGATGACACGCCTGCCGCTGTCATGTCCTTACAAGATCGACGATTTTATGATCATTTTAAACAATCTTTTGCACAAGTGACCAATCCGCCCATCGATTCAATTCGTGAACGGGGCGTCATGGCATTGTTCAAATATTTAGGATCAGAAAATAACCTTCTAGATGAAAATCCAACTTTCGGCGGTGTCATTCGAATCGAAAGTCCTGTTTTGTCTCCCCGGGAAGTATTAGAACTTCATGATCGCCAAAGCCAGGCCCCCTATAAACGCATCTATTGTCATTGTGCACTTAACCAGGATTTAAATAGCCGCCTATCCCGTATTAAGTCTCAATCCCGGGAAGCAGTAAAAAACGGGGCAAAAATAATTTTTCTCACGAATGAAAATCTGAAACAAGGCTATTTACCCATCCCCATGCCCCTGGTTGTTTCTGCAGTTCATCATGCGCTGGTGAAAAACAAATTAAGAAGCGCCGTTTCCCTCATTTGTTTATCCGGGGATGTGGTGGAAGATCATCACGTAGCTGTTCTTATTGGACTTGGCGCCAGTGCTGTATATCCATTTATGGCTTACGAATTGATTCGGGAACATTTTCATGATGATAAAGATTGGCCTAACAAGATGGCTAACTATCGGTACGGTCTTGAGAAAGGTATCCTAAAAATTATGTCTAAAATGGGCATTTCCACGATTAGTAGTTATCATGGAGGTATGCTCTTCCATACACTGGGTTTGGATAAAGATTTGATTCGAAAATATTTTCCATCCTTTCGAAGTGAGCTGGGAGGTATCGGATTAAATCATATAAAACAAAATTTGATGCAGCAGCATTCTGCAGCATTTTTGGAATCATCGCCTAGCTTTAGTGAAAAAGGATATTTCAGATTTCGAAAAAATGGTGAAAGTCATGGGTATTCACCTCTAGAATTCAAAAAGATACAAGCTGCGGCGCACCAAAAGGAGCGGAAAAATATTAAAGCAGAAGTGCCTGTTTATTTACGCGATCTCTTTCAAGTTAAGGGGAAGTTAGAACCCATTGATGTTAAGCAAACCGAATCTTTGAAAAAAATTCTTAAGCGGTTTGGTTCCGGAGCCATATCCTTTGGCGCTATTTCTGAAAACGTTCATCGCGAACTGGCTCGGGGAATGGCTTTAGTAGGAGCACGGAGCAATACAGGTGAAGGCGGGGAAATGGATGACCGCTACAGTAGAAGCAACCCAGATAAAGATGTGAATTCCTACATAAAACAGGTGGCCAGTGGCAGATTTGGTGTTTCCGTTGATTATCTTGCCGCATCGAGGGAAATCCAGATCAAAATGGCTCAAGGGGCAAAACCTGGCGAAGGTGGACAATTGCCGGGACATAAGGTGACAGCGCAGATTGCCCATGCACGATCCTCCACCTTGGGGGTTCCTCTTATATCACCGCCTCCTCATCATGATATTTATAGCATTGAGGATATTAAACAATTGATTCACGATTTAAAGGAGGTGAATCCCCGGGCATTGATTTCTGTCAAGCTGGTAGCACAACCCGGTGTTGGCACCGTGGCTTGCGGTGTGGTAAAGGCGGGTGCTGATATCATCCTTATCTCAGGCGGAGACGGCGGTACGGGCGCCAGTCCTTTGGGTTCACTAAAACATACAGGCTTTCCCTGGGAGTTAGGATTGGCCGAAACACACCAGGCTCTAGTTGCTAATCAATTGCGTGACCGGGTTACCCTTAGAGTTGATGGCGGACTCAAAAAAGCTCGGGATATTATTATCGCAGCAACTTTGGGTGCTGAGGAATATGATTTTGGTACAGCAGCTCTGATTGCCTTAGGATGTATCATGGCCCGACAATGTCACTTAAATACCTGCCCCGCTGGTATCGCCACCCAGGATGTAAAATACATGAAAAAGTTCAAAGGGAATGCGGGTAACATTAAACTTTATTTTGAAAATATTGCCGAAGATGTGAGATATGAATTAGCCAAGTTGGGATTTAATACCATTCAATCTCTTGTGGGCAGGAGTGATCTTTTGTCCATTCATAAAGATTTTAAATCCTATGTTAAAAAAAGAGGTTTAGATTTTTCAGTAATTTTTAATCCAGACTCGAAAAAAGGACTACCTATTCCTTCCACAAATAAGGTTCGATTTCAGGGGCGGCTACAAGATCAAAGTTTGGATGAAGAGATTATCACTGAGGTGCGAAATGCAATTATGGCTCATGGACATGCTGTTGTTTCAAAACTTGTGAATAATACACAACGATCCATTGGGACACGTCTTTCCGGTGAAATTGCTTTTTTGTATGGAAAGGGAAATTTCCAAGGGAGTATACAAGTTCAGATGTCTGGTACCGCAGGTCAAAGCTTTGGGGCCTATCTTTCAGAAGGTGTGGAACTGCGACTCATGGGAACAGCCAATGACTATGTTGGAAAAGGACAATCTGGCGGATTAATCACTATTCGCATGCCTCGGTTGATTCGCCGCAAGAAAAAAGAACACACGATGATTGGAAATGTTGCCTTGTATGGCGCTACCGGCGGAACACTGTTTGTTGCAGGGCGTGGCGGGGAACGGTTCGCTGTCCGGAATAGCGGTGCATCTGCCGTAATTGAAGGAATCGGGAATCACGGTTGTGAATATATGACTCGGGGGACTGTGGTTGTTCTTGGAGAAATCGGGCATAATTTCGGGGCCGGAATGACCGGTGGATCGGCATTTATTTACACAAAAAAACTATCCATTAAATCTCGATTAAATACTGAATTTGTGAAAGAATCAAATTTAACATCCAGCGATGAAAATCTATTAAAGCGGCTATTAAATACACATATTTTTCACACGGGTTCTACCATTGCATCTCAAATCATTTCCAATTGGAAAAAAGAAAAATATCATTTCAAATGTATTGTTTCTCTGGCGCAGGATATTGTGGATTTTAAAAATATTTATGATTTACACGTTGCGGATAGACTAGGTGTTGTATTGAATGAGTGAGTGAGTGAGTGGGTTTATATTTTAAATCTGTTAATATATTATGTTATATATAAATATATCTTTAACATTTTACATATAATTAATAATTTGCTTTATATATTTACTTGACATTAAATATGTGAATTCTTAATATTGTGCGCGATATTCATTATAATACATAAATTATATTGTATTTTCACTAATAATATTAAAATAATAAGGATAACTAACATGTTTAACAAAATAATAATGTACGTTCTCGTTGTAATAACAGGAATCACATCTCTTTTTTCGCAAGAGCAGGAAGATGGATCAACATGGGGTGTCTCATGTGATATCTATAACAGGTATGTCTGGAGAGGCACAGATTTTGGCACCAGCCCATCCATCCAACCGGGATTAACCTATACAGCGGGTGATCTGACCTTAGGGGCCTGGAGCGCTTGGCAGGTTAGTGGACAAGGCAGTGAGAATGATTTGTACGCAAGTTATTCTATTAGTGATTATTCCATCACAATAACTGACTATTATTTCCCCGGTGCTTCACCGGGTGGCAACTTTAACAAAACTGCTTCTGATACAGGCGCACATAACATTGAACTATCTTTAGGTGGGTCTTTTAATGGCATTGGCCTAACAGCTGCAACGTTCGTTGTTGAGCCTGGGTTTTATGGCGCATTCGAAATTGATAAGGCACCAATGTCAAAATATATCAATATTTCTTATGGTCCCTTTATGCTGGGATTTGGAGATGGCGGGTATACAAGTGACGGTAATTTTGCGCCGATTGAAGTTGGAGTTTCAGCGAGTAATGAAAAGTATAGCTGTTCTTGGATTTTAAATCCTGACAGTGGGCTGGCATTTCTAGTTGTTGGTAAAAGTTTCTAGGTAAAATTTAAAGGAGATAAAAAATGATCAGAACAAAAATACTACTGGGTATATTGTTTTTCATGCGGGGCTCAACCCTGCTGGCAAATGGTGAACCAACAGCGGCTGATGCCATGTTTACTGTAAATAATACATGGATGCTGGTTTCAACATTTTTAGTATTTATAATGCATTTAGGATTTGCGAGTTTGGAGGCGGGTCTTACTCAATCAAAAAATACAGTAAACATTCTTTTTAAAAATGTTTCTATCATTGCGATTGGTATTTTGACTTACGCTATTTGTGGGTTTAACCTAATGTATCCAGGAGAATTCAATGGTTACTTTGGTTTTGCTGGTTTTGGTATAACTAGTCCTATTGGTTCAGCAGGACTGATTGGTTATGCCGATGGAGCTTATACTTATTTTACAGATTTTATTTTTCAAGCGATGTTTGCAGCAACAGCTGCGACTATTGTATCTGGAGCAGTAGCAGAAAGGATAAAACTATCGTCATTCCTGATATTTTCAACTGTATATGTAGCAATAATATATCCAGTTGCGGGTTCTTGGAAGTGGGGTGCGGGCTGGCTGGATCAACTGGGCTTTTATGATTTTGCTGGATCCACTTTGGTACACAGTGTTGGAGGTTGGGCTGCGCTTGTAGGTGCAATTTTAGTAGGATCTAGAATTGGGAAATATGGGCAAAACGGGCGCATTAAACCAATCCTAGGCCACAATATGCCGCTTGCAACTATTGGTGTTTTTCTTTTATGGTTTGGCTGGTACGGATTTAATGGCGGGTCAGTTCTTTCTGCCGACCCCGGTGTTGTATCCTTGGTATTTGTTACGACTACATTGGCAGCCGCAGCCGGTGTAATTGGAGCTATGATCACATCTTGGTATGTAAGTAAAAAACCAGATTTATCCATGATATTAAATGGTTCATTGGCAGGGCTGGTTGGTATAACCGCTGGTGCAGATGTTATCAGTCCAATGAATTCTGTATTAGTTGGTTTTATTGCAGGAATCATTGTGGTTTTGTCTGTAATTCAATTAGATAAATTAAAAATTGATGATCCAGTTGGTGCTATATCTGTCCATCTCATATGCGGTATCTGGGGGACGCTTGCTGTAGGTGTTTTTAGTGCTGAACATAGTCTATCTGTTCAAGCTTTGGGTGTTGTGGCATATGGACTTTTTTGTCTGATTGGTTCAATCCTGATCTTTACGGTATTGAAATATTCCATTGGCTTAAGGGTGTCAGAAGACGAAGAAATCATAGGGCTCGATATCGGTGAACATGATATGGAGTCATATGCCGGCTTTCAAATTTTCACTGTTGAATAGGAGAATTGATCAATGAAACTAATTATTGCAATAATTCAGCCGGAAGAACTGCCGGCAGTTAAAGAAGAACTTCTTAAAAGAAATATTTACAAGTTTACCATTACCAATGCAAGGGGACAAGGTAAGGAAATACCGGTACAAGAGGTCTATCGAGGTATATCTCATGAAATCACTTTGTTAAAAAAAGTCAGACTAGAAATTGCAGTAAACGACGAATTTGTGGATGCTGTAGTTGAAGCTGTTACTGTTGTAGCAAAAAAAGAGGGTGATAAAGGTCGGGGTAAAATATTTATTTTACCCATCGATGATTGTATTCGCTTAAGAACTGGAGAAAAAGGTTCCGAAGCGATTGGGTAGCTTAGTATATTATGCTTTGAATTTCTTTGAATAAATTGAGAATTTCTTAATAATAAAAAGAAACTTAGGCCCACTTCATTAAATATTAACAACTTAAGCGGGGAAGAAATGAGCAAAATCAGAGCAGAATACATATGGATGGACGGGCACCAGCCCACCCAAAAACTTCGATCAAAAACAAAAGTTTTTGATGGACCCCTAACCAGCCTTGATGATATCCCAGACTGGGGATTTGATGGATCCAGCACCATGCAGGCTATTGGCGCTGACAGCGACTGCATGTTAAAACCTGTTTGTTTTATTCCGGACCCAATTCGGGGAGGGGATAATATTTTGGTCATGTGTGAGGTGATGAATGCAGATGGGTCTGTTCACCCATCAAATACGCGTGCACATTTAAGAGAATTAGAAGAAAGACACACCGATCAGGAAGCCTGGTTTGGCATTGAACAGGAATACACGCTTTTCCAGGGTCGCTCTCCTTTAGGCTGGCCGGAAGGTGGGTATCCTGCACCTCAGGGTCCTTTTTATTGTGGTGTTGGTGCCGATGAGGTTTTTGGTCGAGATATCGTAGAAGAACATTTGGACCTTTGTATTGATGCGGGGTTGGAAATTTCTGGAATAAATGCAGAAGTGATGCCGGGACAGTGGGAATACCAAATTGGCCCGCTGGGACCTTTGGCATCCGGCGATCATATGTGGCTATCTCGATGGCTTCTGTATCGTATCTCTGAAGATTACGGCGTGAGTGCAACGTTGCACCCAAAACCAGTTAAGGGCGATTGGAATGGCGCCGGGGCGCATACAAACTTTAGTACGAAAGCTATGCGAGAACCAGGCGGAATAACCATCATTGAAGATGCCTGTGAAAAACTAAGTCAAAAACACCCCGAGCATATTGCCGTTTATGGTGCCCACAATGAGGAACGCCTCACTGGCCTTCATGAAACATGCAGTATTAATGACTTTCGTTATGGCGTAAGTGATAGGGGCGCATCGATCCGAATCCCTATGCAAACATCAAAAGACGGATATGGATATCTTGAAGATCGCCGACCATCTGCAAATATGGATCCCTATTTAGTTTGCGCAATTCTACTTGAAACGACTTGCGATTAGATTTTATATATACCTAACCCAAGACAAAAATGCCTCGATCACTCGAGGCATTTTTTTACACCCATCTTCTCTGGGTAACACCATGGATCAAAAATGACCTTAACGTTTAAATCAAAATAAAGTCGTCTGGTCTCCCCCAACATCAATATCTATGTTTTCGCCATCCCGCTGGGCTACCACGGCCAAGTGGGCCTGACGGATGGGTTCTGGCCGCCGATAATGAGTTACGCATTCCAGTGTAAACTCCATGGCGGTGAGCAAATCAGCTTTATGTCCTACTGAAACAAAAACAGGATTAACACCATCTTTCGTTCTTAAGGCGAGTCCCACCTCTTTATCATTATGGACCAGGGGCGCGTGGTGCCCCTTTTCGAGGTCCATATCATCGTGAAGCCCCACCAAAATACGATCCGAAATACCAATCGAAGGGACATCAAATAAAACACCGAGATGGCTGGCTAAGCCAAACCGCCGTGGATGAGCCAAACCGTGAGAATGGAATAAAACAACATCGGGACTATGCTGAACGCGCTTCATCAGTTTCATAATAGGCGGCGCCTCCCTGAAGGCCAAAATTCCCCGAACATAGGGGAATGTTATTTCTTCTGATAAACCATGACGCTCAACCAATTCCATATCGGGAAAACGCAAGACAACGAACGCAGCATGGATTGTATTGGTGTTTGGATCATGTGAAACATTGGTCCCAGCCACTAGATGGATTTCATCTGGTAAAGGTTGAATAGTAATCTTATCCCGCAGATTCATTTGGATGGCAGATGCTTCACCGGGGGATACATTCCAAGAATGGATACGTACAGGCTTCATTTTATTAAATCTAACGCTGCTACATGAAAAAATGAAATATCGGATTGCAAATTTTAAAATCCATTTTTTCATTTAATCCATCATGAGGAATCACCTAAATTTTTCTATGATGAAATTGATACATCAATCCATTCCGCTGCTTTTTATGGCAGGTGTGCTTTTTGCAAGCATCGAAAAGAATCTTCAAACTCAATTCATTCTGGCCGAACCTGGAGATACAATCACCATTCCGGAAGGCCTGCACCTCATTCGCGGAACATTATCCATAGAAGGGAAAAGTGACCTTGTTATTCGCGGAAAAAGTATAGATCAATCTATTCTTTCCTTTTCAAATCAGGACGAGGGTGCCCAAGGTATTAGTATTACCAATTCAATAAATATCACGTTGGAAGGATTCACTGTTCAAGACACCAAGGGCGATGCCATTAAAATTCAATATACCGATGGTATTATTTTCAGGCATGTTAAAGCAGAATGGACGGGAGGCCCTAAGAAGACCAACGGCGCCTACGGGCTCTATCCGGTGCAATGCCAAAATGTATTGATTGAAAACTCTGTTTCCATTGGCGCATCGGATGCAGGAATTTATGTAGGACAATCCAACAATATTGTGGTGCGCTATAATACTGCTTATGATAATGTAGCAGGAATCGAGATTGAAAATTCCAATAATGCCGAAGTGTATGAAAATCATTCTTACCACAACACAGGCGGAATTCTTATTTTTGATTTACCAGATCTTGTACAAAAAAAAGGTGGAAATATTCGAGTCTTTAACAATCTGGTTGAGTCAAATAATTTGTTCAATTTTGCACCGCCTGGCAATATTGTGGGAAAAGTTATTCCGGGAACAGGTGTTCTCATTTTGGCCTGCAGCAATGTGCACGTGTACCAAAATACTATTCTGAATAATAAAAGTGTCGGGACGGGAGTGGTTAGCTATTTTATGACCGAAGAAACCATTAAGGATAGTCTCTATAATCCATATACTGCGGACGTCCATATTTATAATAATACTTTTGACCGTTCGCCGGGCTTGCCTGAGTTGGGTTATGATATTGGTAAATTATTAGCAGTGAAGTATGGCCGCAATACACCAGACATAATTTATGACGGTATGCAAGATCCGGAAAATTCAGCGGGGTTGTGTATCCAGAATAATGATGACGCCCGCTTCACCGATTTGGATATTGAACATAATTTTGAAGAATGGTATTCACCTTTTATTTCAAATTTTTCCGAGGATATGTCACCACATAATTGCGGCCGTGAACATCCTTTAACTTCCTCGGTCAAATAATGTCAAGATTGTTGGGTAAAGCCAACTACTTGGCTTTACTCCCGCTCCTTATTGCTCTCCTCTTTGGCGGCAGTCCTATCAAATATGCCAAACCTAAATTATCTGATTATGGCTTTTTTGAAGGGCATATGGCCAATCACAACCCCGTCCCTGGTGTGATACCCTATGACGTTTCTGCGAAACTATTTTCTGATTATGCACTGAAATCACGATTTATTGCGCTTCCGAAAGACCAGCAATTAGCGTATCAAAAAGATGGTACATTTAATTTTCCGCAAGAGTCTGTATTGATCAAAACATTTTACTACCCCAAAAATTTTCGCAATTCTGACCAAGGTTCCCGACTCATTGAAACACGGCTTTTGATAAATAGCCCAGAAGGCTGGGTGGGATTCCCTTATGTTTGGAATTTTGAACAAACAGAAGCGTATTTGGAAATTGCCGGTAAAAGACTGGATGTCTCATTTATTGACCAAGCTGGGCAATCAATCTATTTTGAGTACAGTGTCCCTAATTTTAATCAGTGTAAAGGATGTCATGTAAACCAGAATCGCATGATCCCAATCGGGCCAAAAGTAAGGTTGCTAAACCATGATTTTGATTATGATGATGGCAAAATGAATCAGTTAGAAAAGTGGAATGTGTTAGATATGATCAGCGGGCTCCCAAGTGTGTCGTCCCTACCTCATACACCAGATTATAACGATCTTGAAAGCGGTTCTATTGAAGAACGGGCCAGGGCCTTGATTGATATTAATTGTGCTCATTGTCATCGATTGGGCGCCCCGGGAGAAACATCTGGATTATTTCTTAATATTGAAGAAACAGATCCAACTCGCATAGGAATTCATAAACCACCAGTGGCCGCAGGACGTGGTTCGGGGAATTTGGATTATACAATTGTGCCACAATACCCTGATCAATCAATTATGATCTATAGGATGGAATCCACCGACCCTGGCATTATGATGCCTGAGCTGGGACGAAAACTGGTTCACAAAGAGGGCGTGGAATTGGTAAAAAAATGGATTCAAGAAATGGGGAAATAATAAGTATTCATCTGTTCATATGAATGCTCAGTGCCTACAACAAATCTTCAAACACACCTGTTTTTTTATTTTTCTCAACCTTATCCCAATCAAAATATCTGCCATTCATGGCAATGTATACACCGTGGGGCAAGGCTTGCGCAAAAGCCAAGGCGCCTCCAAAATTAAATAGTCCATCACTACTACCAAATTTATAGGGAATCATGGCACCGGTCAGTATAATTGTTTTTTCAAGTTTTGCATTCGCAATGACCTTTCCCGTATCTGTCATGGTATCTGTACCGTGGGTAATCACAATTTGATTTTCTGATACTCTTCGGCAGTTATCTAAAATAACATCACGATCATGATCTGTCATTTCCAAACTATCCAGGAGCATAAGTGTGCGAATCTTGACTTCCAGTTTGGATCGCCCTAAATCCAGAATTTCTTGCATATGTGTATCTTTGAAATAAAGTTTCCCTGTGATTTCGTCATATTCCTTATCAAAGGTACCGCCTGTAATTAGAATTCTAACGGGCATTGTTTTTCCTTATTTTTCGAATACTAAAAATTTCAATGTATTCTTTGACCAATTATCTTCGAGATGCTGATGGTATGATTAATGATCAAATTATTGTAGCAACTTCTTGAAAAGACTTCTTTTTCAAATCTGGGACTTTGGCATTCTCTGCGGGATACCCAACTGGAATCAATAAAACAGCCTTTTCATTTTCCGGCCGTTTCAAAATCTTTTCCAAAAAGCCCATGGGGCTTGGTGTGTGGGTCAGGGTTGCCAAACCCGCATTATGCAAAGCTGTCAATAAAAATCCCGATGCAATTCCCACTGATTCATTTACATAATAATTTTTACGTTTCCCCCTTTTACCCAAATCATAACTCTGTTTAAATACTACTATCAAGTAAGGCGCTATTTCTAAAAATGGTTTATGCCAATCTGTGCCAAACTGATTCAGGTCTTGCAGCCAATAATCCGGTGCGCGGTGTTCATAAAATTCTTTTTCTTCTTTTTCAGCAGCAATCCGAATATCTTTTTTTACAACAGGGTCTTTCACAATCACAAAATGCCATGGCTGTTTATTCGCTCCAGATGGGGCAGAAGACGCCGTCTGGATGGTGTTTTGAATAATCTCGATTGGAATAGGTCTATCTGAGAAATCGCGAATGGTCCGTCTTTGGATCATTAGGTCAAAAAAGGTTGTCGATCGTTCAATCATTTCTGATTCTTGATATGGATTATGGTCTAACTTTTGAAATGACATGGCTTATTTTCCATTGTATTTTTCGCCCCAATTTACAATAAGGATTTCATATGAATACTCAACCAATTTTTCATTTTCTATCAATAATTTAGCTCACATTCAATGCGCCCTTTAGAAATACTCACATTAATTCTCATTGCAGGAACACTAACTGCTCTCTTTACTCACAAAGAGCGTAAAATATTTCTTTACCTTTTATTTGCAGCAATCGGTGCCATGTCTCTTCAATATTTTTTAGAAGGACAGAGGTGGCAATTTGCCTTTGCCGTGTATTTATTACCTGCATTATATATTTGTCACCTATTTCAAAAAACAAAAATCAATTTTATCACAAAGGGGTTTCTTTCCGTTTGGTTTTCATTTTCAGTTTTGCTCCCTTGGATTATACCTGTTTTTACCCTCCCAAATCCAAGTGGCCCCCACGAGGTAGGGACAGAATTATTTCATTGGGTTGACTCAACACGCTTGGAATGGTTCACGGATGAAGACCCAAATGATATCCGCGAGATTATTGTTCAGATTTGGTATCCTGCGTTTAAAAATGCCAAAATGAACCCGGAACCCTATTTAGATTTTATTGATCTTCGTGCAAAAACGTTGGCTGGCGCAGGTGCGATTCCTGAATTTATCCCGGGGCATTTGAATCATATTTATACAAACAGCTATAAAGAAATTCCCATTATTAATTCGGATCAATTAATGCCTGTCGTCATTTTTTCACATGGTATTACAGGCACCCGACACCTCCATCAAGCCATGTACGAATTTTTGGTTAGCCGAGGATTTATCGTCGTAGCACTTGATCATAGCTTTGATGCCAACCTTACTATTTTCCCCGATGGACACCTAGCAGATTATCGCTCAAACATTACTGGTCATCCCGATAGTTTGAATGTCCGCACAATGCAAATGAACACGCGAGTGGCAGATATTAGTTTTATTTTAGATCAGTTAGACAAAATACAGTCTGGAAAAATTGAGTCACAAATTAATGCTAAAATTGATTTGGAGAGGGTCGCTGTTGGAGGGCATTCATATGGCGGTTCAACCGCAACAGTCGTATCTCAACGGGATAACCGAATCAAGGCATGTTTTTCTTTAGATAGCTGGATTAGCCCCATTCCTCAAGAGACCATTGATGATGGCATTCATATTCCATTTCTTTTCATGGGGCGCCCCACTTGGGATGGGTCAGATTATCCTGGGAATTACCCAAGGTTAGATAGTCTCATGGCACATTCTTCCAATCCAAAATACAGATTAATCATCAAGGGAACCAAACATCTGGATTACTCAGATATTCCATTGTTTTCTCCTATTATAGGATATGTGCTGGATGTGGGCTCAAACCCAGCAGCATTAACCGTGTCCCTAATAAATGAATTGGTGCATGGTTTTCTTGTAAAACACTTGTTGGGAGAATCAAACGATATTTTTGATAATGCGATTGACAATGATCTGGTATATCAGATTCAGTGATAAAACAAACTGCTAGAATTACATTCGGGATTATTTTGGTTATTATTGGTTTAATCGGCGGATTAATTCCAATTTTCCAAGGGTGGATATTTGGTATTCCTGGACTTATTATTTTGGCCGATTATTTTCCTCCTGTTAACAGATTATTAGTATGGGCTAAAAAGAAAGCTGGAATTTCAGATAAAAAAGGGAAATTGTAAATTTTATAAGAAATCCATTTTTATCATATTATTAGAACACGTAAAGTCAGCTACAGGATTTACTTAAATTAAGTGACTTTTCAATCCAACATACAAAATTATCCTTTGGCAATTAGTGCCTTCCAATACATCTAAAATAACAGTCATTGTCGGCGCCCAATGGGGGGATGAAGGCAAAGGAAAGATTACCGATTTCTTTGCTGGTGAATCAGATTATGTGGTTCGATTTCATGGCGGCAACAACGCCGGTCACACTATCATCGTGGATGGCACTACATTCAAACTTCATCTTATCCCTTCCGGAATTGTCTACGGTGAACCCATGTCCATTATTGGGAATGGAGTTGTGGTAGACCCAAAAGCGTTACTCGATGAAATTGCTTATGTAAAGGAAAGGGGGATCAATCCCAAACTCATGGTGAGCGATCGTGCTCATGTGATAATGCCTTACCATATTACAATGGATGGTGCGCTTTCCGGACATCAAGGTGACTTGGCAGCAGGAAGTACGCGTAGAGGCATTGCACCGGTGTATGCAGATAAAATGTTTCGCAATGGCATCCGCATGATCGATCTTTTAGAGCCAATTGTGTTCAAAGAAAAGTTAGAAAAGGGGTATGCTTTTGCAAAGGGGATTATTGAAAAATCACTCAACCAAACTTTAGATATTTCCATTGATGAAATTTTTGATACCTATGTGGACTACGGAAAACGACTGGCGCCTTACATTAATGACACATCGGTCGTTTTATACAAAGCTCACAAGTCTGGCAAGTCTATTTTATTTGAAGGAGCTCAGGGTATCAGCTTGGATGTGGATCACGGTGTGTATCCCTTTACCACATCTTCCAATACCGCTGCCGGACACATATCCACGGGAACCGGCGTCAGCTTCAGGGATATTAATCGAATCATTGGCGTTACAAAAGCATATTTAAGCCGGGTGGGTGAAAGCCCGCTCCCATCAGAAATTCATGGTGATGATGCAAAAAACCTTCGGGATAAAGGTGGAGAATACGGCACAACCACTGGTCGGCCACGCCGTGTAGGTTGGCTAGATTTGGTTCAGGTCCGGCAAGCTGTCCGCGTGAACGGGCTCACAGAAATCGCACTTACAAAATTAGATATATTAAATGGCTTTGATACACTTCCAATTTGTGTCGCTTATGATGTGAGCGGAAAACGCATCACTGAAATGCCGGCGAGTTTAACTGAATACCGTAACGCAAAACCCATCTATGAAACACTGCCGGGCTGGGGCGATCTTCCTGAAAATGTTTGGGACATAGGGTATGATGCCATGCCCCAGACACTAAAAGATTATATTGCATTTATTGAGCGAGAAGTGGACTGCCCGGTTAAGATTGTGTCTGTGGGGCCCCAACGCCATGAAACAATTATAAGATAAAATCCTACAATGGACACAGGGCTTTTAATTAATCAAATTTTTCTCTGTGTATCTATAAGAACTCTATGTTAATAAAAGCTCTATAACGTGGCGTTTACCAAAGAAATTGTCGACTTCGCCGGGCTATCTGATTCTGAAATCAAATCTAAGCTTACTGAATTAAATATTCCACTTACCCCAGAAGAAGCACTGAAAATTCAAAATGATATGCTGGAGCGTGCGCCATCTCTGGCTGAACTTATTTTGTTTTCAATTCAAGGCTCTGAACACTGCAGTTATAAAAGTAGTCGAAATCATTTAAAACAATTTACCACCGAAGGTCCTGATGTGGTGTTGGGAGCCAAAGAAGACGCAGGGGTTGTGGCGGTCACAACCGATAATGATGGCCATCGCTGGTGCGTGGTCATGAGCCATGAGTCACACAACCATCCATCCCAGATCGTCCCTTATGAAGGAGCCGCCACAGGCGTGGGTGGTAATGTACGGGACGTTTTGTGTATGGGGGCAGAAGTGATTGCTGTTACTGATTCATTTCGTTTTGGAAATATTGAAAAAAATAAAACAAAATGGATTCATGATGGTGTTGTTGCAGGAATCGCCGGCTACGGAAATCCCTTAGGTATTCCCAATATTGGCGGCGATTTATATTATCACGAAGGGTATAACGAAAATTGCTTGGTTACATTGGTGACGCTGGGTATCGTTCGAGAAGATGATATTATTCATTCTTATGCGCCTAAAAATGCAGATGGCTTTGATTTAATTTTATTGGGAAAGCCCACAGACAATAGCGGCTTTGGCGGTGCAAGTTTTGCTTCGCTAGAGCTTGAAGAAGAAAAGAAAGAGCAAAACAAAGGAGCCGTTCAGGAGCCCAATGCGTTTTTGGAACGGCACCTGCTCAAATCATCATATGCACTATTTGAAATCCTGAAAGAAAAAGTGCTTATCAATAATATTGGTTTCAAAGATTTGGGTGCCGGTGGCGTGGCTTGCGCCAGTGTAGAATTGGCAGAAACGTCCGGCTACGGCGCGGAAGTGTGGATGGACAAAATTCATATCGGTATGGATGGATTGCACCCGTCTGTTTACCTTTGCAGTGAAACACAAGAGCGATTTATGTGGGTGTGCTCACCCGATATTACTCCTATGATTTTAGACCATTATAATAAGGTTTTCGACCTCCCTGGTGTGAGCGAAGGTGCACAGGCATCTGTCGTAGGTAAAATTAGAAACGATGGCCAATATATCGTCCACAATGCTGATGAAGAGATTGTAAATGCAAAAGCAAAAGAAGTAACGGAAGGCTTTTTGTATGATCGTCCATTTGAAGCACGGAATTCAAATTATGTTGAACCAAGCTTTAGTGAGCCAACAGACTACAATCAGGTTTTGGTTGACATTTTATCCCACGAAAATATGGCCAGTCGCGAACCCATTTTTGAACAATACGACAAGCAAGTTCAAGGGCGGGTTCATACCGAAACGGGATTGGCTGATTCCGGTGTCATGGCACCATTTAATTCTGAAAATTATCCGGAAGAAATACGAAACGTAGGCATTGCTCTTTCCACAGATCACAATCCAAGATACGGACTTATCGACCCCTATTGGGGTGGTGTAAATGCAGTGGTAGAATCTATGCGTAATGTAGCTGCTGTTGGCGCCACACCCCACGCACTCTCTGATTGTCTTTGTTTTGGGAATCCTGAAAAGCCACATCAGATGTGGGAATTTGTAGAAGGTGTCCGCGGTGTTGCTGATGCGTGTCATGCTATTACGTTGAAAGACAACCCAAATGACCCCACGCCCATCATTGCTGGAAATGTAAGTTTTTACAATGAGTCCAAAAATGGCCCCATTCCACCAAGCCCGATTGTAAGCTGTTTAGGTCGGTTCAAAAATGTGAACAAAGCAGTGCCGGCGCATTTCCAGAATAATGATTCTGTAATACTTTTGATTGGCGAGCGTAAAAATGAATTAGGCGGATCTGTTTATTATAGTTTGAAAAATGAACTAGGAGCCAATGTACCAAAACCAAATTTTGAAGAAGTGAGAAACCAAATCTTTGCCCTGACTGATTGTATTGATAGTGGTTTAGTTTTGTCCTGCCATGATATTGCAGACGGCGGGATAGCATCAGCTTTGGCAGAAATGACATTTAGAAACAGCATTGGGTGCAATGTGAATATTGAGAGTGATCTGTCGCCTGATAAAATTTTATTTTCTGAAACAGGTGGTTTCATTTTAGAAGTATTGCCGAAAAATGTTGATACCATAAAGTCCGTATTTTCAAATTATGAATTGGGCGTTTTTGAGATCGGATCAACAGGCGGAGAGTCAATTCAAATAAATGGTATTACGGATATTTTTGTTAGTGAAACAAAAAAAGCATGGACAAATGGCCTACGAGAAAAATTATAATGGGTAAAATTGATTACAAATCAGCTGGGGTGAATATCGATGCGGGGAATGAGGCCGTCAATCGTATTAAAGATGGTGTCAAATCCACCTTTACATCTAATGTGCTCACTGGGTTGGGTAGTTTCGGCTCACTCTATGATTTAAAACCCATTTTAGATAATTACGATAATCCGGTTATGGTTCAGAGCATCGATGGCGTAGGAACGAAAACCATCATTGCTCGGAAATTGGGGAAATTTGATACAATCGGCATTGACCTATTGAGCGCTGCCGCCAACGATATTTTGGTTATGGGCGCCCGACCGCTCACCTTTCTCGATTATATTGCTAATGATAAATTAAATCCGGAAACCGTCGAAGAAATTGTGTCGGGAATGGTAAAAGCTTGCAAAAGTACGGGCGTTTCATTGGTGGGGGGTGAAACAGCGGAAATGCCTGACACTTATTTGCCTGGCGAACATGATTTGGTTGGCATTATCACCGGCGTAGTGGAAAAAGAAAAAATCATCACCGGCGAAAATATTAAACCCGGAGATGTGTTGCTGGGGCTTCCTTCTAACGGGCTGCACACCAATGGTTATTCATTTGCCCGGAAACTCTATTTCGAGATTGGTGGATACGATGTGAATGATACAATACCTGAACTGGAAAAATCGATTGGGCTCACATTGCTGGAACCGCACATAAATTATACGAACCATGTATTCGCAACTTTGGACGCTGGAATTGATGTAAAAGGCATCGCCCACATTACCGGCGGCGGGTTAGTGGAAAACATTCCGCGGATTTTGCCGGATGGCTGTGGCGTAGAAATCCAGAAAGGTTCCTGGCCTAACATACCCGTTTTTGATGTGATGCAATCTATTGGCGATGTAGATGAAAACGAAATGTATCGCGCTTTCAATATGGGTATTGGGATGACTTTTATTGTGAGCCCTGATGATATTGGTGCTGTAACAGATGTGTTGAAAGATTTGACGGATGTGTATGAGATTGGTTCTGTTGTAAATGCAGAAAATGCAGTTCTTCTAAAATGAGTGCTTCAATAGCGATTATTCAATTTCCAGGTTCCAACACAGAGCGAGAAACACTCATGGCCTGCCGCCGTGTAGGATTAAATCCAATCGAATTTTTATGGAATGATCCATCAGAAAAGTTATCCGACTTTGATGGGTATGTGATCGTGGGCGGATTTGCCTACGAAGACCGTTCCCGGGCAGGTGTGATTGCGGCGCTGGACCCTATTATGGATCAAATAAAAGTTGAAGCGGATAAAGGAAAGCCTGTTTTGGGAATTTGTAACGGGGCACAAATTTTGGTGGAAAGCGGGCTCATCCCTGGACTGGACGGTCATCGTATGGGGGTTGCGCTGACAGATAATAAACGCGTAAAAGGCGGACACGTTGTCGGCGTCGGCTACTATAATACATGGGCGAATTTGAAGATGTCCGCGCCACCTAATCGTTGTGCATTCACACGCCAACTCAATACCGATGATTTTATTACCATTCCTTTGGCCCATGGCGAGGGGCGCTTCATCCTTCCCGAAGAATTGCTGAATAAAATGATCGCCAATGATCAAACCGTCTATCGGTATTGTGGTGATGATGGCAAGGTGGTTGATGAATTTCCCACCAACCCAAATGGATCTATGTACAATCTGGCAGCGGTTTGTAATCCTGCCGGAAACGTTATGGCCATGATGCCCCACCCTGAACGAACGAAAAACGGGGATTCCATATTTTCATCTATGAAAGATTTTATTGAAAATGGGAATCCCATTACAGACCACTTGCTTTCATTTGATCGTCCCCATTATGAAGTTGAAGATTATGAGCCCAAACCCGAAGCTACGGAATGGATAATTGATATGATTATTACTGACAATGAAGCGGTCTCCGTCCATAGTGCGCTGGGTCAATTGGGATACGATGTATCCATCACTCGCCAGACACATTGGGAAATTTTAGTGGAGGATGAAAGGGAATCCATTCTGCAAAAAATTGATGCCAGTGGTGAGCTATATAATTCCAACAAAGAATTCATCAGCGAAATAACCACCGCTGACAATACCGCATCTTTCTTAGTGCGGCAAAAAGATGACATGCGCAGTAGAGCGAAATTTGAATCTCTGACCGAACGATTTGAAATTGACAAAATATCTGAATTAAAGCGAGGCGTCATATGGAATGTGACCGTGAACGGCGGTAATTTAGAAGCTATTTTGAAACACATTTTGAACACACATATATTATTCAACCCACTATCTTATGAATGCTATAGAATCAACTGAACACTACAAAGGCCGCATTAAAGCGGAATTAAATAATACATTAACTGAAACATCTTTAACCGGTGGGTCCAAACGAACGGGCAAGGTCCGCGATCAATACGATTTTGGGGATATAGTTGCTTTAATTACCACCGATCGCCAAAGTGCTTTTGATCGAGTATTGGCATCCATTCCTTTCAAGGGACAGGTGCTGAATCTCACCAGCGCTTGGTGGTTTGACCAGACCAAAAATATTATACCCAATCAAGTGCTTGACGTCCCCGATCCCAATGTAACATTGGCGAAAAAGTGTGATGTTTTCCCGATTGAGTTTGTTGTCCGCGGATACATAACTGGCAGCACCAGTACATCATTGTGGACCGTGTACAAGAATGGTGACCGGGAATATTGTGGGAATATTCTTCTGGAGGGGCTGGTAAAGAACCAGAGGCTTGATGCTAATATGCTCACCCCCACCACCAAGGAAGAGCATCATGATCGCCCCATCTCTCCGGATGAAATTGTAAGCGAGGGGTGGATGACACAAGCAGACTGGGATTATTGCAGTCAGAGGGCGTTACAACTTTTTACATTCGGACAAAAGAAAGCAGCGGAAAATGGCATGATCTTAGTGGATACAAAATATGAAATGGGTCGTGATTCGGATGGTGAAATTATGCTCATAGATGAAATTCATACGCCAGACTCAAGCCGTTACTGGATCGCAGAAACTTACGATGAGCGCATGGCCGCCGGTCAGGAACCACAGAATATTGATAAGGAATTCCTGCGGCTATGGTTCGTTGATAATTGTGATCCCTATAACGATGAAATATTACCGGAAGCACCTGAAGAATTAGTTACTGAACTTTCGAGTCGTTACATTTATTTATATGAAACTATTACGGGTGGGGTGTTTCCATTTCCAGATGCTAGTAAGTCCGTTAGTGACAGAATTAATGAAAACTTAAAGGAAGTATTATGAAAACAGTTATCATCATGGGCTCTACTTCGGATGAGCCGCACGCAAAAAAGATCACTGATAAGCTAGATGAATACGGCATCACATGGGAACAGCACGCGGCATCTGCACACAAACAGCCATTGAAAGTTTTAGAGATTTTAACCGCTAATAAAGACGAAAAAGATATTGTGTATATCACCATCGCCGGCCGGTCCAATGCTCTGTCCGGGTTCGTCGCTGCAAATTCGAAATTTCCGACTTTGGGGTGCCCTCCTTTTTCCGACAAAGCAGATATGTTGGTGAATATTCATTCCACTTTACAAATGCCAAGTAATACACCAGTCTTGACGGTTTTAGATCCGGGAAATTGTGCTTTGGCAGTAAAACGAATTCTCGGGGTTTAGCTCAAAAATCAAAGAAGGGATCTTAAATAATAAAGGAAAACAATGGACACAAATCATGAAATCCCAGACCTAACAAATATCAATGTTCAAATAGCAAATACTTATTCACATGTTGTGCGAGCCGGAAACACATTATATATCTCTGGTCAAGCTGGTGTTGATTATAATTCGGGGGAACTTGTTGGAGACGACTTTGAATCGCAAGCTCGACAAGCGTTCAAAAATATTTCAACATTGCTTGAGCATTGCGATAGCAATATGAGTAACGTTGTTAAAACGACAATTTGGCTTTGTGATGCAAATAATTTCGCAAAACTAAATGATCTTTTTGTTGAGTTTTTTCCAAAAAACCCGCCAGCAAGATCAACGCCTATTGTAGGCATGCCAATTAAAGGGATACACATTTCCATAGAATGTATAGCATTGGTTTAAAATCATTAAAATGAGCATAGTTTTCAATAATTAAATATAGAGAATAATATGAAACCAATAATAAATGTTGAAGATATCACTGAATTCAAAGGCCATGAACATGGTGGATTTAAAGCTCAATACGCTGATGTAGGAGGTAAAATAGGTGCAAATCAATTAGGTTACAATATTACTATTATTCCACCTGGTAAAAAATCTTGGCCATTCCATAATCATCATGTAAGTGAAGAAATGTTCCTTATTTTAGATGGAGAGGGTATTTTAAGGTATGGGGAAAAAAAATATCCATTAAAAAAGAATGATATTATTGCTTGCCCTACTGGCGACAGATCAGCGGCTCATCAAATTATAAATGATAGTGATACTGATTTAAAATATTTAGCCTTGGGTACAAAAGATACATTTGATATTTGTGAATATCCAGATTCAGATAAAATTTTAACTCGAGGAACTTCTGAAAATAATTCGGAATTATGGAATATATCAAAAGGTAAAGAATCATACGATTATTTTGAAGGAGAGGAGTAATACTCACGGAATGGAAATGTTTCAGGAAAAAGACAAAAAGAAGAAAATTTGATGCTATTGCAAAATAATTTCCACAGAGCACACAGAGTTTCTTGGAAGTTTAATAAGGGTTTTTCTCTGTGATTTCTGTGGCTAATTCATTAAACGCATTGTCTCCACTAGATGGTCGCTATGCAAATAGCACGAAAGACTTGTCCACCTATTTTTCTGAATCGGCGCTTATGCAGTATCGTCTGAAAGTGGAGATCGAATATATCATCGCACTGGGAAACGAAAAGTCTATCAAAGAATTACCGCCTTTTTCCAAGAACGACCAAACGCGGCTACGAAAAATCTATCACAATTTTAATACAGCCTGTGCGGAAAAGATCAAAGAGATCGAATCAACCACCAATCATGATGTGAAAGCCATTGAGTATTATATTCAAGGCAAAACAAAAAAGGCACTTCATCCATGGATTCATTTTGCCTTAACATCGGAAGATGTGAATAATTTGTCATATTCACTCATGTGGAAAGATGGCTTGAATCAGACTTATCTGCCAACACTTCAGTCCATAAATAAAGAATTAAAAAAACTCGCACGAAAATATAAGAATGCTTCCATGCTGGCCCTGACCCACGGTCAACCTGCTACCCCAACCACATTCGGAAAAGAATTAGCTGTTTTTTGCGCTCGCCTAGATCGACAAATCTCTCAAATTAAAACCCATAAACTGTTGGGGAAATTTAGTGGTGCCACGGGCAC